>Ga0196970_1000352_pt1 | contig 58457 bp, 47 predicted proteins | sample S1v_513CmetaG_FD_148672 | JGI IMG/M metagenome (GOLD analysis project Ga0196970, IMG submission 148672) | Soil microbial communities from Anza Borrego desert, Southern California, United States - S1+v_5-13C | ecosystem: Environmental > Terrestrial > Soil > Desert | place: USA: California...
CTGATCGTGATCTACACGCTGATCAACCTGCCGATCGTGGTCTGGATGGTTTACACCTACTTCAAGGACATCCCCAAAGACATTCTCGAAGCCGCCCGCCTCGACGGTGCCACGCTGTGGCAAGAGATGGTTCGCGTACTGCTGCCGATCGCCAAGGGCGGCCTCGCCTCGACCGTGCTGCTGTCGCTGATCCTGTGCTGGAACGAGGCGTTCTGGTCGCTGAACCTGACCTCGTCGAAAGCCGCACCGCTGACCGCACTGATCGCTTCGTATTCCAGTCCCGAAGGTTTGTTCTGGGCCAAGTTGTCGGCCGTGTCGACGCTGGCCTGCGCGCCGATCCTGATCTTCGGCTGGATCAGCCAGAAACAACTGGTGCGTGGCCTCTCGTTCGGCGCCGTGAAATGAACATCCCAAACCCAACACATTCCCCTGTAGGCCTTCGCCTGCTCGCGATGAGGCCATGTCAGTCGACATCATCGTTGAATGACACTCCGCTATCGCGAGCAGGCTCACTCCTACAGAAAAGCGCGTCCGGCTTAACAGAATTAAAACCATGGAGGCCCATCTCATGGCCAACCTGAAAATCAAGAATCTGCAAAAAGGCTTCGAAGGCTTTTCCATCATCAAGGGCATCGACCTTGAAGTGAACGACAAGGAATTCGTGGTCTTCGTCGGGCCGTCGGGCTGCGGCAAATCCACCTTGCTGCGTTTGATTGCGGGTCTGGAGGAAGTCAGCGACGGCACCATCGAACTCGATGGGCGCGACATCACCGAAGTCAGCCCGGCCAAGCGTGACTTGGCGATGGTGTTTCAGACGTACGCGCTGTACCCGCACATGACCGTGAAGAAGAACATGTCGTTCGCCCTCGATCTGGCCGGCGTGCCGAAAGCCGAAGTCGAGAAGAAAGTCGGCGAAGCGGCGCGGATCCTTGAGCTTGGCCCGATGCTTGAGCGCAAGCCGAAACAGCTCTCCGGTGGCCAGCGTCAACGCGTGGCGATTGGCCGTGCCATCGTGCGCAACCCGAAGATTTTCCTCTTCGACGAACCGCTGTCCAACCTTGACGCCGCGCTGCGCGTGCAGATGCGCCTGGAACTGCTGCGCCTGCACAAAGACCTGCAAGCGACGATGATTTACGTGACCCACGATCAGGTCGAAGCGATGACCATGGCCGACAAGGTCGTGGTGCTCAACGGTGGCCGCATCGAACAGGTCGGCTCACCGCTGGACCTGTATCACAACCCGGCCAACCTGTTTGTCGCCGGTTTTCTCGGCACGCCTAAGATGGGTTTCCTCAAGGGCAAGATTGCCCGCGTCGATGCGCAGAGCTGCGAAGTCGCGCTGGATGCCGGCACGCGCATCAACCTGCCGTTCAACGCCGCCAGCCTCAGCGTCGGCAGCGCGGTGACGTTGGGCATTCGCCCGGAACATCTGGAACTGGCGCAACCGGGCGATTGCAGCCTGGCGGTGGTTGCCGACGTCAGCGAACGCCTGGGCAGCGATACGTTCTGCCACGTCACCACCAATGCCGGCGAAGCCCTGACCATGCGCGTGCGCGGTGATCTCGCCAGCCGTTATGGCGAACAGCTGAACCTGCACCTGGACGCCGCCCACTGCCATTTATTCGATGCCGAGGGCGTGGCGTTGACCCGCCCGCTGCGTGCCGCGGCCTGATTTCGAGACTATCCGATGAAACTCAACCAACAGAACCTCAACCGTCTCGCCGCCGAAGTGCAACTGCCGGCCTATCGCCTCAGCGACACCCGCCAGGGCATTGCGCACATTGGCGTCGGCGGCTTCCATCGCGCGCATCAGGCGTACTACACCGACGCCTTGATGAACAGCGGCGAAGCCCTTGATTGGGCGATCTGCGGTGTCGGCCTGCGCGCCGAAGACCGCCGTGCCCGAGACGATCTCAAGGAGCAGGATTACCTGTTCACCCTGTTCGAACTCGGTGACAGCGATGACACCGAAGTACGAGTGATCGGCGCCATCCGCGACATGCTGCTGGCCGAGGATGGCGCTCAGGCATTGACCGACAAACTCGCCGATCCGCAGATCCGCATCGTTTCGCTGACCATCACCGAGGGCGGCTATTGCATCGACGACAGCAACGGCGAATTCATGGCGCACCTGCCGCAGATCCAGCATGACCTGGCTCATTCAGAGGCGCCGAAAACCGTGTTCGGCTTTCTTTGTGCAGCCCTGGAAAAACGCCGGGCGGCGGGGATTCCGGCGTTTACCGTGATGTCCTGCGATAACCTGCCGCACAACGGCGCGGTAACGCGCAAGGCGCTGCTCGCGTTTGCCTCGTTGCGCAACAGCGATCTGTGCAGCTGGATCGACACCAATGTCAGCTTCCCCAACGCGATGGTCGATCGCATCACGCCAATGACCAGTACCGCGCATCGCTTGCAACTGGCCGACAAACACGGGGTCGACGATGCCTGGCCGGTGGTCTGCGAGCCGTTTGTGCAATGGGTACTCGAAGACAAATTCGTGAATGGCCGTCCGGCGTGGGAGAAGGTCGGCGTGCAGTTCACGGACGACGTTTCGCCCTATGAAGAAATGAAGATCAAGCTGCTCAACGGCAGTCACCTGGCGCTGACGTATCTGGGTTTTCTCAAGGGCTATCGCTTCGTCCACGAAACCATGAATGACCCGTTGTTCGTGCGTTACATGCGCGCCTACATGGACCTCGACGTGACCCCGCAACTGGCGCCCGTGCCGGGCATCGACCTGAGCGATTACAAGGACACGCTGGTCGCGCGGTTTTCAAATCAGGCGATTGCCGATCAACTGGAGCGGGTGTGTTCAGACGGCTCATCGAAATTTCCCAAGTTCACCATCCCGACGATCAATCGGCTGATCGCGGATGGCCGCGAGACCCGGCGCGCTGCACTGGTCGTGGCAGCGTGGGCGCTGTACTTGAAGGGTGTCGATGAGAATGGCGATACGTACACGATTCCTGATCCACGGGCGGCATTTTGTCAGGCGTTGGTGGTGGACGATGAGTTGATCACTGAGCGGTTGCTGGGGGTCGAGGAGATTTTTGGTGCGGCGATCCCGAAATCGGCGGAGTTTGTGGCGGCGTTCGAGTGGTGCTACAACAGCTTGCGCGATGAAGGCGTGACGCGAACGCTGGAACGAGTGCTCGCCTGAAAAGCCCCCTCACCCTAACCCTCTCCCAAAGGGAGAGGGAACTGACCGTGGTGGCTGCGAGTGACTGATCGTTCCCACGCTCTGCGTGGGAATGCAGCCCGGGACGCTCTGCGTCCCACCAAAAAGCGAACAGCGGACGCGGAGCGTCCATTGAGGCATTCCCACGCTGAGCGTGGGAACGATCGATATTGAGTCGAACGCTGGATTTGGACATCCCCCGATCTGCTCCCTTCCCCCTCGCCCCCTTTGGGGGAGAGGGCTGGGGAGAGGGAGTAGCTTTTGATCTTCAACACAATCCGACCGGTGCATAAATGACAACAACAAAGCTCTTCCTCGGCATCGACTGCGGCACCCAAGGCACCAAAGCCATCATCCTTGACGCCCTCAGCGGTCAAGTCCTCGGCCAAGGCGCCGCCGCCCACACAATGATCAGCGGTGCCAACGGTCGTCGCGAGCAAGACCCGCAGCAATGGCTGGAAGCCTTCGCCCTCGCCACCCGCCAGGCGTTACAGGCCGCCGATGTCGATGGTCAAGACATCCTCGGCATCGGCGTTTCCGGCCAGCAGCACGGTCTGGTCCTGCTCGACGATCAAGGCGAAGTGCTGCGCCCGGCCAAGCTTTGGTGCGACACCGAAACCAGCCCCGAAAACGACCGGTTGCTCAGCCATCTGGGCGGCGAGCAAGGTTCGCTGGAACGTCTGGGCGTGGTCATTGCGCCGGGTTATACCGTTTCGAAACTGCTCTGGACCAAGGAGCAACACCCCGTCGTCTTCTCCAGCGTTGCACGCATTCTGCTGCCCCACGACTACCTGAACTTCTGGCTGACCGGACGCGCCTGCAGTGAATATGGCGATGCTTCCGGCACTGGCTATTTCAACGTGCGCACCCGCCAGTGGGATTTGCAATTGCTGCGCGACATCGACGCCAGCGGACGTCTGCAAGCGGCGCTGCCCGAGCTGATCGAAGCCCACGAAGCGGTCGGCACGATCCTCCCGGCGATCGCCGAACAGCTTGGCCTGAACCGCAACGCGCGGGTCGCCAGTGGCGGCGGCGACAATATGATGGGCGCCATCGGCACCGGTAACATTCAGCCCGGCGCGATCACCATGAGCCTCGGCTCTTCCGGCACGGTATACGCCTATTCCGACACAGCGACCGTCAGCCCGGACGCCTCGGTGGCCACGTTCTGCTCGTCCAGCGGAGGCTGGTTACCGCTGATCTGCACGATGAACCTGACCAACGCCACTGGCGCGATTCGCGAGCTGTTCGCGCTCGATTTGCAGCACTTCAACGATCTGGTCGCCCAAGCCCCGATCGGCGCCGACGGCGTGTGCATGCTGCCATTCCTCAACGGCGAGCGCGTCCCCGCCCTGCCCCACGCCACCGGCAGCCTGCACGGGCTGACGCTGGACAACCTGACCCAGGCCAACCTGTGCCGCGCCGCTGTCGAAGGCACGACCTTCGGATTGCGTTACGGACTGGATCTGCTGCGCCGCAATGGTTTACAAAGCCTGCGCATCTGCCTGATCGGCGGTGGCTCCAAAAGCGCCGTGTGGCGGCAGATCGTCGCCGATATCATGAACACCCCGGTCATTTGCACCGAGCAAAGCGAAGCTGCGGCGCTTGGCGCGGCGATTCAGGCGGCATGGTGCACATCGTCGGCTGACGGTGAGCAAGACAGCCTCGAAGACTTGTGCCAACGCTGCGTAAAACTCGATGCCGGCAGCGAAACCCTGCCGATCGCCGACAATGTCGCGGCGTTCCAGCAGGCTTATGAACGCTATCAACAGCATGTCGCAACCCTTTAAAGAGCAAACAATCATGTACCTGGTGTGTGGCGAAGCCCTGTTCGATTTTTTCAGTGAAGACGATGCCAGCGGTCTGGCCTCGAAGGTCAATTTCAAGGCGATCGCCGGCGGTTCACCGTTCAATGTCGCCGTCGGTTTGCGCCGCCTGGGTGTGGACTCGGCGTTGTTTGGCGGCTTGTCCACCGACCACCTCGGTCGGCGCTTGCAGCAGGTATTGAAAGAGGAAGGCGTGCGCCCGGATTATCTGGTGGAGTTCGCCGCGCCGACCACGCTGGCGATGGTCGCGGTCGGCGCCAACGGCTCGCCGCATTACAGCTTTCGTGGCGAAGGCTGCGCCGACCGGCAGTTGAGCGCGGCGCACTTGCCGGCCCTCGGCGCCGAGGTGCGCGGCCTGCACGTAGGCTCGTTTTCGCTGGTGGTGCAGCCGATCGGCGACGCCCTGCTGCAACTGGTGCAGCGAGAAAGCGGCCAGCGCCTGATCACCCTCGACCCGAACGTACGCCTCAATCCTGAACCGAACATCGAGCTGTGGCGCGAACGCATTGCCACACTGGTGCCACTGGTGGACATGATCAAGGTCAGCGATGAAGACCTGAGCCTGCTCTATCCCGAACAGGATCCGCAGCAGGTCATCGAGCGTTGGCTCGAGCATCGCTGCCAGATAGTCTTCCTCACCCGTGGCGGCAACGGCGCCAGCGTCTTCAGCCGTCAGCATGGTCATTGGTCGGTGCCGGCCGCTTCGGTGAAGATCGCCGACACCGTGGGCGCTGGCGATACCTTCCAGGCCGCGCTGATTACCTGGCTGACCGAGCACGACCTGGATTCGGTCGAAGGCGTGCAGCAACTGGCCCGGGATCAGATCGATGCCATGCTGCGCTTCGCCGTCCAGGCCGCCGCGCTGACCTGCAGCAAGACCGGCCCGGACCTGCCCTATCGTCAGCAATTGAGCTGAGCGCGTAGACTGTCGGCTTTTTGCGCACGACGGGATACCGCTTTTGAAATACGGGCAGACGCTTGGACTAGTCACACTGGCAGCACTGATGACCGGGTGCGGCACCTCGCCGCCCCGTTCACCGGAGGACATCTGCGAGATCTTTCGCGAAAAAAGCGACTGGTACGACGCCGCGCAAGTCACGCAAAAACGCTGGGGCGTGCCGATTCAGGTGCCGTTCGCGATCATGTATCAGGAATCCGGCTACCGCTACGACGCCAAGACCCCGCGCAAATACCTGCTGTGGGTGATTCCCTGGGGTCGGGTGTCGACCGCCTCGGGTTACGCGCAGGCCAAGGATGAAGTCTGGGCCGACTACCAGAAAAGCACCGGCCGCAACTGGGCCGACCGCGAAGACTTCGATGACGCCATCGATTTCATCGGCTGGTACATGGACAAGACCACCTCGATCAATGGCGTCTACAAATACGACGCCTATAACCAGTACCTCAACTACCACGAAGGCTGGGGCGGCTTCCGCAACAAAACCTACGCCAGCAAAGCCTGGCTGCCCCCGACCGCGCGCAAGGTGCAGGTTCGCTCTGATACTTATGCGCGGCAATATGCCGGGTGCAAAGAGGATCTGAACCGCGGATTCTGGAGCCGGTTCTGGCATTGGTTGTAGCAGTGACTGTTCGACCGCTATCGCTAGCAGGCTAGGCTCCCACAATTGAATTCTCATGCCTGAACCCCATTCCCCTGTAGGAGTGAGCCTGCTCGCGATAGCTGACTTCCAGTCACTGACATGTTGAAACCAACCTCTTTCCCCAGTACGACACCAATCCCCTGTGGGAGCCAGCCTGCTGGCGATAGCTGACTTCCAGTCACTGACAATATTGAAAACCCACCTCTCTCCCCCAGCACGACACCAATCCCCCTGTGGGAGCCAGCCTGCTGGCGATAGCTGACTTCCAGTCACTGACAATATTGAAAACCCACCTCTCTCCCCCAGTACGACACCAATCCCCCTGTGGGAGCCAGCCTGCTGGCGATAGCGGTCTACCAGACGCCAACGATCGCCACCTGCCGTACTCCCCGGCAACTTCGACAGTTGAATCTCCAACATCAACGCGTAAGAAAAGTCGCCAATAGCCAAGGCCACACCCCGCCAACCACCCGGGTTCATTAGCCGAAACGCCCCCTCTAAGGGTTTTCCCTATACCCCATACCCACCCCACCTACGCCTTTTGCGCCTTGAACGAGACGGCTTAATCCTGCAACATCTGTGTCCTGCTTATTCACGGACGGAATTCAAGGCATGCTGGACGCCAACGCTACCCACATCACCCTCACCCTCGAAGGCGCCAACGCCGACCTGCAGGTCCTCAGCTTCACCGGTCGCGAAGCCCTGAATGAGCCGTTCCGTTTCGACCTCGAACTGGTCAGCGCCCGACCCGACCTCAACCTCGAAGAGCTGCTGCACAAGCCCGGCGTGCTGACCTTCGGCGCCACCGGCGAAGGCAAGATCCACGGTCTGGTCTATCGCATCGAGCAAGGCGACTCCGGCAAGACGCTGACTCGTTACAGCCTCAGCCTGGTGCCGCAACTGGCCTACCTGCGGCACAACCACGATCAGCAGATCTTCCAGCAACTGACGGTGCCGAAAATCATCGCTCAGGTGCTGGAAGACCGCGGCATCCTCGCCGACGCGTACAGTTTTCAGCTCGGCGCCGAATACCCGGAACGCGATTACTGCGTGCAGTACGACGAGTCCGACCTGCATTTCATTCAGCGCCTGTGCGAAGAGGAAGGTATTCACTTTCACTTCCAGCACAGCAGCAATGGCCACAAACTGGTGTTCGGCGACGATCAGACGGTCTTCCGCAAGCTCAAACCCGTGAGCTACCAGCAGGACTCCGGCATGGCCGCCGACAAACCGGTGATCAAACGCTTCAACCTGCGCCTGGAAACCCGCACTACCCGCGTCAGCCGCCGCGACTACGATTTCGAGAAACCCAAGCTTTTGCCCGAGGGCGCGGTCAAATCCGAATTCGCCCCCGACCTCGAGGATTACGACTACCCCGGCCGCTTCACCACCCGCGAGCGCGGCAAGTTCCTCTCGACCCGCGCGCTGGAACGTCATCGCAGCGACTACAAACTCGCCGAAGGCAAAGGTGACGAACCAACGCTGACCAGCGGTCATTTCCTGACGCTCGCCGAACACCCGCGCGCCGAATGGAACGACTTGTGGCTGCTGCTCGAAGTCCTCCACGAAGGCAAACAACCGCAAGTGCTCGGCGAAAACGTCACCAGCGACGTCACCGACAACAAAAGCGATTTCCACCAGGGCTACCGCAACAGCTTTCTCGCCACACCGTGGGACGCGCACTACCGCCCTGCCCTCGAGCATCCGAAACCAAAAGTCCTCGGCAGCCAGACCGCGATCGTCACCGGCCCGGCCGGCGAAGAGATCCACTGCGACCAGTACGGCCGCGTCAAAGTGCAGTTCCACTGGGACCGCGACGGCCAGTCCGACGACAAAACCACCTGCTGGCTGCGCGTCGCCAGCGGCTGGGCCGGCGCGGCCTATGGCGGCATCGCCATCCCGCGCATCGGCATGGAAGTCCTCGTCACCTTCCTCGAAGGCGACCCCGACCAGCCGCTGGTCAGCGGCTGCCTGTACCACAAGGAAAACGTCGTCCCCTACGACCTGCCCGCCAACAAGACCCGCAGCACCTTCAAAACCCTCAGCTCACCGGGCGGCAAGGGCTACAACGAATTCCGCATCGAAGACAAGAAAGGCGCCGAACAGATCTACATCCACGCCCAGCGCGACTGGGACGAAAACATCGAACACGACCAGAAGATTCGCGTCGGCAACGAACGGCATGACACTGTTGAAGCCAATACCTTGAGCGAATTCAAGGTTGAAGAGCACCGGATTACCCATCTGGACAGGATCAGTGAGATGCGCGCTGATGATCACCTGACGGTGGGTGTGACGCAGCATGTGAAGGTGGGGACTGGGCAGTTTGTTGAGGCTGGCAACGAAATCCATTACTACGCGGGCCAGCGAGTGGTGGTCGAAGGCGCGATGGAACTGACCGCCAAGGCCGGCGGCAGCTTCGTAAAAGTCGACGCCGGCGGTGTGACCATCAGCGGCGCTGAGGTGAAGGTCAATACCGGCGGATCGCCTGGGGTGGGCACACCGGCGGCGCCGTTGTTGCCGGGGCCGATGAAGGTGGCTGACGCAGATAAGGCTGGTACCGTCCCTATTCCGCTACCCAAGCGCCTGAGCGAGTCCGGCATCACGCCGTTGTGCGGAAAACAAAGTAACGGCGCTTGCAGCCGTAAGGATTGCACATGCATGTAAAAGCGCTGAGCACCCTCCTCGAAGCTCCACGTTACTCATTCGAGGAACTGCCGAGAGAAAGCTCTGATGTGAGGTTATGTTTCATCATTGACCGCGTCCGCCAGCCAGAGGCCATGAGCCGTCTTTACCGCGTCGGTGAACCTGTGGAGGCACAAGCTCTTTTTCTCAATACCGATTTTGCTGAAATCGCCGCCGACGGGCCTCTCTGGCTGGTCGCACCTTGGGGCAGTCGTCTGGCCGCCGAGGCGGCAAAACTGTGCGAAGAGAACTACTCTGGCATCGCCCTTACCACTGCGGATCCGATCAAGTCATTGGCGCACGCACGTTGGCTCCTGCGGGCCAATGATGGTTCTGGCGGCCAGAGTTTGTTGAGCTATCACAAACCTAGTCTGTGGGCTGCGCTGGCCTATACCACCGGTGAAAGTTTGCACCAACTCTTCGGGCCCTGGCAGCGTATATACAGCCCGGCGCCGGCCCACTTCGGGCGTAATCGCGGTCGATGGCTGAGTTGGCGCGCCGTTTCGGAACTTGAATGGCTGGGCGACGTTTCAGCTTTCAATCTGCCGCCTGAAGCACCGAGCGTTCAAGCGCATCTTGGATGGGTTTATTGGGCAGACGAGCAATACGCTGCTTACGGTGATCCTACCGATGAACAACTACCCCACCTCGTGGCGAACCTCCAGACGCTGGTTGACCACAACATTTATGAAGGTCGCCATCTGCTTAAGCTGGGCGCAATCACCAACGGCCCTCTGCTCGAAACGCAGCCAGAAGTGATGGCCATCCTGCAATCCAGGGAAGAGTCGTTCATCAAAGTCCAGCAGCTGCAGCAACTCGCTGTCAGCGCTGCTTGATGACCCGTCAGTACAGAATGAATGGAAGCGAAATGGAACAAAATACCAGCGCAGCACCTAACACCGAGTCGGCACCTGCAACACCGGTAGTGGCCGATGAAACTTGTGCAAAACCGCCTCGGGATATAGGTGAACAACCCGAAGCGCCAGAAGACACACCAAGCGATCACGACAAAGTGAAAACGCCCTGCTCCACCATTTATGGCAGTGCAATTTACGATACGGAAAATGAGTCCTTCTGGTTACTGCCAGAGCGGACAAACTCCGCCTTGAAAGAAGCTTCCAGTGACTTGGAGCAGAAGGTCAGCTCAAGCAAATCTCCCGAAGAACGGAAAAAAGGTCTATACGAGTCGGGGCTCCTTGAGTATTTCCTTGAGCCTAAACTGGCAAACTTTCTTGAGGGTGAAGAGAAGGCACGGATGCTTGAAATCGAAGCTCAACATCCGAACATCAGCAATCTGGATGCAGCGCTCTTGGAGGCTCAGCAGAACTTAACAACCACAGCGCCAGCAGCAGAATCTACCGCCCCGCTTACCGCCCTTGAACAAGACCAACTCAAAAGAAACCAATTCATGGCCGCCCGGGATGCAGCAACCCGCGTACGCGGCATGCATAGCGAATGGCAAAAGCTCAAGCGCATGGCCATTGCCGCCGCCAAGGAAAAAGGCTACGCGTACGAAAGCGGCAACCTTTATGCGCCCAAAGCCATTGCGGCTCGTGAAGCTGTTCAAAAGTACCTGAAAGCGCGAGAAGCGCTGTTAGAGGACAAGGATCTCACCACGTTAACCTCGGCAGAGCTCGCGCCGATGCTCGTTCAAGACAAAAAGCGAATCGACGACATCGCGATGTGCGGCACTAACAATCAGTTGATGCTCTGCACCTATGTGCGCGACCAGGAAATCAAACGCAAGGAAAGGAAAGCTACCTACAGCGCTTATCTGGACGCCATCATCGACGTTGCGCAATACGGAATTGCCCTGCCGGAGTTCGCATTGATTCCTGAGGGCGGAGCAGTCGAAGGTGGTGTCGACCTGTTCAAGCAGTATATGGCGCTCGAGAAAAAGCAAAAGGACGTCAATGAACGCCTCAGTGCCAAGTACAAAGGCTGGATCGAGGCAAGTGGTCGACAAGCAAAAGCGCCCACCAACCTGGTCACTAATGAACGTGCCGACTGGGACAGTTTGCAGGCGTCGAAAGAAGAACTACGTCTTCGGGCTGAGAGCAATGTGGCAACGGCGACTGTTCGCCGTCATCTGTTGTGGGAGCCAGAGCAATTTCAGGCAAGACCTGAAGAGCGCTTGATCAAAAACGGCTTTCCGTTGGCCGAGATGAGCATGGCGGACAGCCTGAAAAAACCGCTGACTTACCTCAGCATGTATTCGCTACCACGACTCAAACAGACCGTTAAGGATGACTGGAAGAAAGTTGGCGCCAAAGTCAAAGATCTGGCGAAGCGTCCGGGCAACAGCGATGGAAAAGCAGCGACGGACAGCGAACTGAGCTTGTTCGGACAGTGGCTGAAAGGCGAAGGCGCGCTAAGAATCAAGGACCAGGAAAGCGATTGGTTCTCCGCCGAAGGGTGGTTCGAAATCGAAAAATTCAAAGCTTACCTTGAAAACAAAAAGTACAAGGTCACTGCGCTGGAGAACGCTGGTACCCGTAAAGAATGGGGGGATCGATTGCAGCAAGTGTTGTTCAAGGACAACGTACGCAAGACCTTCCGGATTTTCGACATCACACCGCAAGCCCAACTGGTTCGTTGCCTGATGCCCTCCACCACGGAGACCATCCACTCGTCGACAAAAGTAGAAGGGCCGGGCTGGACTCTGGCAGAAGGGTTCCAAGCCTCGGCCAAGGCCACCTTTGCCGTTGATCTTGCCAGAGGTGAGGTCGAACTTTTTAAAGTCGACTTGCCAGACCGTGCTAGCGCGAAGGATATCGTCATCACCTACCGAAATGCCGAAGATATACAGCAAAAGATGAACCTCGGACGGTTTTCGCTCTATCTAGGCGCGAAGGCTTGGGGCTACGCCGGCGCATCGTTGCTGCTTTCTTCGGAAATTGCATTGGATGTCGGTAACGCTGGCTTCCATTTGGCGCCTCCGGAACCGGTGGTGCGCAACCCCGACAAGCGCAGCTATGCGAGAACTGAAAAAAGCGACCAAATTAAAAAAGTTCCTGAAACGCTACAGATACAGGACGGCGCAAAAGCCGCATTCAATCTGTTCGCTGGCCTTCAAACCGGGATCATGGTCACCGGAGCACTAAACTGGGCTCCACCCTCCGAAGTAGCCTTGCTAACCAAAGCGCCCGTTTCTGGAAAAGCCGCCGGAATGAAAGCCAACGAATGGTTCAGCCTTGCGCGTTTGACCGTGGAACTCAACGCCGCTGCTGGTCTCGGAGCGAGGGCCGAAGCAAGTATTTCCCTGCACGAGGGCCGCTTGATTCTGGTGCTCAAAGCAGCGTTGATTGCCGGCCCAGGCGTCGGTGGCTCCTTCAAGTTCGAAGTCGGCTACGATGCCGTCACAGAGTTGCTTAACATGTTTCGTAGAGAACTCTATAAAAACAACCAGAACCCATACTTTGTCATTGAAGACGAAACCTATGCGTACCTTTCAAAGTTAAATACGTTGGGCATTGGCGGTTTTGATATTCGCATGATTTATCTTATGGGCGCTGATGCGGTAATGACGCTTTATGAGACCTTAACTGCAACAGGCAAAGGCAGTGCGATAGCGCAAACCATTATGTCTTACGAGAACCAACATGAACTCGAGGAGTGGTGCATAAACGCTATACCCGGAGCTTTAGGTCCTCTACTTCTGACCCTGATCAGTCCTCCAAGTGATTTTTCTGTGACCATTACCAGCCCCACAGGGAAAACAGCAGAAAAAGACGATACGATTAAATATAGTGAGGAAGAGTCACATTTACTGCAACAGCAAGCCATTGAGAAAATTTTGTTTTGGCTCCTGAAACGCGCGCAGAAAGACAATACCGTTGACAAAGCGCAAACTCAGTTTGAAGACATATGCATGTCTATGAATAAGTTCGGAATAAAGCCAGCAAACGCAGAACAGTTTTATTGCGAGAACAGGCTTTTACTTGACAATTTCATGGCGGACCCGGTTCTCCGCCTAACGAACCGTGCCGGTGATGACATGCGCGCCGATTATTTGTCCCACGTAAAAGTGCTAGGCGCGAAAAAGGATGGACAATGTCAGAGATCCCAGTTCTTCGGCCGAACTTACATACCGTCTGGCACAGCCAAATATATAGCCCCAACCGGTAACATTTGAGAAAAGAACATGCGCCTTATAGAACTACTTTTAGCCGCATCAATACTTGTCATTGCCAACCAGGCAAATGCCGACTTGGACACCAACCAGTCGCAAGCAAAACATCAAGGAGTAATCCTTTACAATCAACTTAAAGCTGTCTCAGCGGCCCCTCTACTAAGAATAGCGGCAGAGGCTGGTGACCATGAAGCGCAGTATTATCTAGCTGAGTCGTTGCGGCAAAAAAATAGCTATATGAATCCTGAAGCTAAAAAGTGGTATGAAATGGCAGCTGCTCAAGGGGATCTTTACGCAATGATCCAGCTTGGACGAGTACAAAAGGATCTATGTAAATTATCAGAAGACTGTCCACCTACAGAAAAAAAACCATCAGACTGGCTGAATCAAGCATCTAGCATCGCTCAGCCTGAGGCTGAGGATGGAAACCCAGAAGCCATGTACATCATGTATGAGCTAACACTCGATACAACTTGGTTAGAAAAAGCGGCTGCAAAACATCACCGATTCTCACAGTACTTGTTAGCTAAAAGCTACCATCAAGGAGATGGCGTATTCCTACCGTGGAAACGCTCTGAAGCTGTTGAACAATTATTCAAAGCCTCTGCTGAGGGCGGCTACCCGCCTGCAATGATGGAATACGGAGCACTTCTTTATGAAAAAGGTGATATTGAGGGATTCCGTCATTGGAATGAGCAAGCAGCTTTAGCAAGCTATGCCACCACGGTTTATGGTTACGGCTCTGATCTTGCTCATGAGCCAGACACCTATGGATTCCCGCTCGATGTCGTAAAAGGTTATGCCCTGGTTTACACCTTGAAGGAGCTAGATGGGGGTGGAGGTTTACAAGCAAGAGTGGAGAGCAAACTACCTAAAATTGAAGCGAAGATGACAACTGAGCAAATTACCAAAGGTAAAAGATTTGCAGAAGAATGGAAGGCGACTCACCCCCCCCTTTCATTTTACCCGGACAAACTAAGCCGCTGAAGACTAATTAGCATGATCTTATTTTGACGAGTCAGACTGATAAACCCAATGAAGTATTTCGCCGTTCTCCTGTTATTCATGACTCTGCTTCCCTCATACGTGGAAGCCCAACTGGATATCGAGCAGAAATCTGCCAGAGATAACGGCATTACCCTCTACAACCAATACAAGACAGCCTCAGCCATTTCCTTTTTGACCATCGCAGCAGAGGCAGGCGACCCTGAAGCACAGTATTATTTAGGCGAAGCAATTCGAAAGAAAAATCATTACATGAACAAAGAGGCCAGAAAATGGTATGAAGCCTCAGCAAGTCAGAACAATCTGTATGCCATGATTCAATTGGGCCGCATTGAGCATGATATGTGTGAAATATCCAACGACTGCGCTCCTTCTCAGAAGCCACCTGTAGAATGGTTGAATCGGGCAAAACAAATTGCTCAAGAAAAAGCCGAGGCTGGAGACGCGGAGGCGATGTGCTTAATGTACGAAATAACGCTAGATGATACCTGGTTGGAAAAGGCCGCCTCTGCGGGAAATGCATTTGCGCAATATTGGATGGCGGTCTCCCTCAGGCAAGGTGATGGTTTTTTCCTGCCTTGGAAACGAAGCGAAGCAGTTGAAAGGTGGTTTAAGCTTTCGGCTGAAGGCGGTTACCCTAAGTCGATGATGGAATATGGTGAAATATTGCATAAACGTGGCGATATTGAGGGATTTCGCCACTGGAATGAACAGGCGGCGTTAGCAGGGTATGCACCTACTGTTTCCGGATACGGCGCTGACCTAGCTCATGAGCCCGATACATTCGGATATCCCCTCGACCTTATAAAAGGCTATGCGCTTATATCCTGGTTGTCCGAGCTAGACGGAGGGGGTGGCATGAAGGAAAACGTTGAATACACGTTACCTAGAATCGCGGCTAAAATGTCTGTTAAACAGATTGAAGCAGCTAAAAAGCTTTCCAAAGAATGGGCTTCTTCGCACTCGCCCCTGTCTTTCTTCCCTGACAAACTAAGCCGATAAATTACTTTATTCAAAAACAATAATGACGCGAATAATACAAGCGGAAGGAATAGTTAGCGTCGAGCCCGTCCCAAGGCCTTCCCGCTCCGCTCTCATTCAAATATTAAACCGACGCGCAGTAACTCAACATTCGTTGCTGCGCCCCTGCTATGGTCATTGCCCTGCGTCAGCGGGTTAAGCGCACAATTGATGTGGGCGCGTCCTGCACGCCCGCTTGCTTGAAGCACAAAGAACGCAATGCACCTGCCTGCGTCTGAGTTCGCGAGATCTTGGGAAGAAAGCCATCCCACACCTCCGACAGCCACCATTCAGCCCGGTTAACCCTGCCTTAACGCCGTAGTCAAAAACTCCACTGAACCGCACGCCCTCAACCATTCTGGCTGTTGTCCAGTGCGGCAGATTCGGGTGAATCACGCCGAACTCCAGAACCGTCGCACCGGAGTCCTCTCATGAACATTCGTCTTTCACTGCTCGCAGCCGCCCTCGCCTGCGCCGCATTCACCGGACTGGCCCAAGCCAATGACACAACCCCCTCAAACGCCGTGCCCTACAAGTACGGCATGCCGCTGCAAGTAGCGAAGGTAATTGCACTGACCGAGCCACCTACTCTGGAATGCAAGGTCATCACCGCTGACATGAAATACATCGACAACAACGGCAGACCTGAAGAAATCAGCTACCGGAAATTATCCGACGCGTGCCAGCTACAGAACTGACAGAAACGTCTGATTCGCGGCTTTGCGGTAGGCGGGAGGGGTTTCGGCGGTTATGCTCGAAGCCTTCCTCACTGCCGCAAGGATTCGCCATGCAGTTGTCGTTTCGCACGTTGTCCAGTCTCACGTGTTCGTTGTGTTTTCTGTTGGCGCTGGCCTGGGGCATCTTCCCCGAACGGCTGTTGGCGATCTGGAGCATCGAGTATTCCGAGGGGGCCGGTTTTGTCGCGCGGCGCAGTGCAGTGCTGTTTGCGGCATTGGGGGTGATGTTTTATCTGGTGCGCAATGCACCGCCGTCGCTGGGGCGCAATGCGCTGAGCAACGGTTTTATCGTCGGTTGTCTTGGGTTAGCGGTGCTGGGTTTTGCGGAATGGCTCAACGGTCATGCCGGCCCCGGGATTTTGCTCGCGGTGCTGGTCGAGTTCGCGCTGGGCCTTGGTTTTGTGCAGGCCCGGCGCGTGACGGTCGAGCTGGGTGAAACGGTGCGTTAAACCGCTCGCGAGCGGACGGTGCTCTGATGCGGCGCAGTTTGTTGGGCCAGATCGGAGCGAAGCCCCGCGACCAGATTGTTGATTTCGCGACAGCTGTTGAGCCGGCTCGCATCAATGCCGTTGACCTGCAGGTCTACCTGATCGGTCCGATGATCGCCGAAGACCTTGATGGTCATCGACAGATCCGGCGACAGCGTGCATTGGCAGCGTTTCGGCAGAAAACTGCTTTCGATGATGTTGCGTAGTTCCAAGGCAGACAGAAACATGGCGAACCCTCTCCTTACTGTGAGATGCCAATCAAGTATTCACGCTGACCGTTGCGCCCCTGCGCGGGTGTGTCCCCGCTGTTTCCCTGGGTGCGTCAAGCGGCGGTACTGCGAAATGCCCATTGGAGTGTAGGCGCCCAAATCCGGTGCGCCGCACTAATAGAACGCATAAAGCGTGCCTTTGATCGGCTTCTTGTCACGCCTTACAAATCAGTCACTTGGCGCACTGGCCAGCATTGTGCTATTTGCAAAATGCAAGAAAGGCCTGCCCACGCACTGCATTTTGCAAGTACGCCCTGATTTGCATTAAGCATCCGTGGCGGCAAGAATGCCTCACTACCCCGACACCCGCACGGAGGCTTCCATGGGTTCTTTACGCGCATACGCGATTACCGGGCTGCTTGTTGCCAGCCTTTCCACCCTCGCCCACGCGGCCAAGCTCGAAGATGTCGCGCCTTATCCAAAGGCTGAGGCCGGCTTCACCCGCCAGGTCATTCATCTGCCCAAGCAAGAGCAGGAAGAGAACTTTCAGGTCGAAATCCTTGCTGGCAAAACCCTTGAGGTCGATTGCAATCGCCAGCGACTCGGCGGCGCGCTGGTCGAAAAGAACCTCGAAGGCTGGGGTTATCCGTTCTACCGCCTGGAACAGGTAACCGGCCCGGTGAGCACGATGATGGCTTGCCCGCCCGGTTCGCAAAAGAAACGCGTGTTCGTGCCGGTTATCGGTGACGGTTTCAAACTGCGCTACAACAGCAAATTACCCGTTGTGGTCTACGCACCATCGGACGTAGAAGTGCGTTATCGGATCTGGTCGGCATCTGAAAAAGTCGGCACGGCGCTGCCGGAATAACCACAACGAGGAGTGCACGGCTTGATTACCTGCCACGTCAGATACGTCATCGATCCCTATCAGTTGACCGAGTTCGAAGATTACGCCAAAGCCTGGCTCGGTATCGTCGAGCGTTTGGGCGGCACCCATCATGGTTACTTTCTTCCGTCCGAAGGCGCGAGCAATATCGCTTATTGTCTGTTCAGCTTTCCTTCGCTGGCAGACTACGAAAGCTATCGTCACGTTGCGATGACCGATGCGGAAAGCACCGCACTGGTTGCCAATCTTGTAGAGAAGAAATTCATCGTCAGTTACGAGCGCAGCTTCCTGCGCCCAATGCTGCCGTAACGTTCATCAAGCAGGGACGCCGCACACCGCGGCGCGCTCGGCGACATGACGCAGACTGTCGAAGTTGATATTGGCGCCCGAATCAATCGCCACGAAAGTCTGCCCCTGCGCACCCGTTCGGCCCACGTATTGCTTGATGCCCGCCACTGCCAGTGCGCCCGAAGGCTCGGTGATCGAGCGCGTGTCGTCGTAGATGTTCTTGATCGCCGCACAGAGGTCGTCGTTGCTGACCGTGATGACTTCGTCCACGCAAAATCGGCAGACTTCGAAGCCAAACGCGCCGATTTGTGCGACCGCGACACCATCGGCGAAAGTGCCAACACTGGGCAAAACCACACGTTGATCCGCTTCCAGCGCAGCTTTCAGGCACGCCGAGTGTTCGGATTCAACGCCGATGATGCGCACTTCCGGGCGCAGGTATTTGACGTAAGCGGCGATTCCGGCAATCAGCCCGCCACCGCCCACAGGAACAAAGATTGCGTCGAGCGCGCCCTGATGCTGCCGAAGAATTTCCATCGCCACGGTGCCCTGCCTGGCAATCACCTCAGGGTCATCGAATGGCGAGACGAAGGTGCGTCCGCTGAGTTCGGCCAGTTGCAGCGCATGGGCCAGTGCAAACGGAAAACTCTCGCCATGCAGCAGCGCTTCCGCTCCCCGACTGCGCACGCCTTGGACCTTGAGTTCCGGCGTGGTGGACGGCATGACGATCGTCGCCGTGATGCCCAGTTCGCGTGCCGCCAGCGCCACTCCCTGGGCATGGTTGCCGGCCGAGGCTGTGATGACCCCGCGCGCTTTCTGCTCTTCGCTCAGTTGCACCAGTTTGTTGTAGGCGCCACGGATCTTGAAGGAGAACGTCGGCTGTAAGTCCTCACGCTTGAGCAGAACCCGATTGCCCAGCGCATCCGACAGCGCCGGCGCCGCTTGCAATGGCGTGCGCACGGCAATGTCATACACCGACGCAGCAAGGATCTTTTTTACGTAGTGCTCAAGCAGGGCTTGCTGGTCGGGGCTGTGCGGCATGGTCGTCTCCTGACGTTTTTCAAAACCCCGGAGACAGAAAGTGAAAACCCGCCTCTAGGGCGGGTTGGGTGCTGCAGTCGTGAGCTAGCCCGCCAAATGAGGAATGGCGGTAATAATGCTTGGCTGGCAGCGCAATACGGTGGAAGTCATGGAACGGAAAGTAGCCTGCTCGCTGCGGGCGAGTCAATGGCCAAATTCAGCCGGAAGCGTTAGTGTGGCGACTCTCTCATCGCACCAAGGAAGGCACGCATGATCTCCATCGCCCTGCCCCTCACGGCTTTGCTCGCTTTTGGTGGTTACACCGTTTCAGTGATGCTCCAGGCCGAACAGTCGTTGATCGACTTTGGCATCAGCCTGATGTCGCGCCCCGACACTGCGCAGGTTGTTATCGATCTGTACCTGCTGGCCACACTGGCGTGCGTCTGGATGGTCAGGGATGCCAGGTCGCGCGGGCAGTCGGTTTGGTCGGTGGTGCCTTATCTGTTGCTGACGGCGGCTTTTGTTTCGATTGGGCCGTTGTTGTATCTGGTGATACGTGGGGTTCGCGAGCGCAACCGGAAGGCTGCGGATCTGGCTCGCGTGGGCTGATCGGTTGTCGCGCAAATTGCAATTGCGAGCAGGCTCGTTTTCTTGTGTAACGATGCGAAGCAGGGAGTCACGGCTTCGATTAAAAATTCCCGAATAGTTCGCCTGTCAACTGTCAACTCTGACAGTTATGCCGCAGATCCTGATGCAGTAGCTTGAGCCTTGACCGGGAGTTCGCTCCCACTTTAGTTCGTGCATAAGGAGCATTAGCGATGACAGCTTCCAAGAACCAAACTACTGGAGAGTTCTCTGCTGATACGATCGATGGCGAAAGCCCGACGTTCTATACGACGGATGTGAAACTGGCCATCAGTTCCAATCCGGTGCCTGATCCTTATTGGCAAGCTATAGGCATTCAGACTTTTCCCGAACCGCTGCCTCAACGACAAGCCGCTTTGAGTGTTTACTTTCCTGAAGGAACAACTCCAGACACCTATACGCTGACCGAAAATGGTAAATATCGAGCAAGCTATGCTTTTGGCACTTTGAACGATCCAGAAATCTATCGGGCAACGAGTGGCACCTTGATCCTGAAAGTTGCACCGAAAGAGGGAGATCCGCGACTGGAGGGCAGCGTCGAGTTCAGCGCTAAACTCCAAAACAGTGTGGAAACCGTCGAGATCAAGAATGGCCGGTTCGTCATGACAGGCCTGACACCTAAGAGCCTGACTCCTTTGACATTAAGAGCCTGACCCCTTTGACAAACCCCGACGCGCGACTCTGCTTTCAGAGTGCCTGCCCGCCTCAGCCCCGTTTGACTGCCACAAGCGCAGCCGTTTCATAGGGTACCCTGACCACGTCCCTGCTGCGCAATTGCGGCTCTGCTACAACCAGCGCCATTGACATAGGTGTCAGCGGCGGTCTTGTACTCGCTCGCCGCTGAATGACGGACCGTTCATGGCAATGCTCCCTACAGCAAAACATCGGATCGACGGCAGACCCACCCGAGCATAGCGCTTGAATTTATCCGCTCCCTGAACAGTCACTGGCTATGTATGAACAGAATTTCACCCGGTTTTGTCCCCGCGCGGACTCAACCTTCTGTGGAGCCTTGCCCATGACTATCCGTTCCGTTATGTTCGCCGCCCCGTGGCTGTTGGTCGCGGTGATCTCCAGCCCGTTGGCGCTGGCTACCGAAGAAAAAGGCCAGCCGGTGCAAAAACCTGAATGCCCGAAAGGTCAGGTCTGGGACAGCAAATCGCAGAAATGCGCGTTGCAAACCAGTGCCGTCCACGACTCATCACAACCTGAACATTGATAAGGGAAGTCGCCATCAGCGAGCAGGCCTTCAGAGCAGAACTCGGACAGCATCTGGCGCGACTGTGGCGCTACGGTTTGCTGTTGTCGCGCAATCGGCATGTGGCTGAGGATCTGGTGCACGCGACCTGCGTGCGCGCACTCGAACACGCGGGTCAGTATGTGGCGGGCACGCGTATGGAGCGATGGTTGTTGGGCCTGCTGCATTCAATCTGGATCAGCGAAGTGCGCACGCGCCGGGTGCGTCAGGAACCGGTTGGGAATGGCACAGAGGCTGACAACGCATTTGCTGCGAAACCCCACGTAATGGCTGCACAGGTCATTCGCCGTGTGGGCGCCTTACCGGAAACCCAGCGCGAGACGGTTTATCTGGCTTACGTCGAAGGTTTTTCCTACATCGAAGTCGCCGAAATTCTGCAAATTCCAGTTGCGACAGTCATGACGCGGTTGGCCACCGCCCGGTTGAAACTGGCTGAATACCCACCGCTGTACACGGTTTCGACCTCTACCGAGGCCGACCACTCATGAAGATACCTTCGGATGAGCAACTGGTCGCCTGGCTGGACAATGAACTCGGCGCCGAGCAACGCAGCCTGCTGGAACAGGCCATCGCGGACGACGCGCTGCTCAACCTGCGTGTGCAGTGGCTCAGTCGGGCTAACCTGCCCTACCAAAACGCCTACGACGAGCTGGCACAACAGGCACCGCTCGAACGTTTGCAGGCGCGGCTGGACGCGATTCCTTCGCCTGAACAGCCAGAGCTGAGCCGGCGCTGGTTTATTGCTGCCGCCGCAGCAGCTTTGTTTGCCGGCGGTGTTCTGGCCGATCGCGCGTTCCTTGGCTGGCAGGCAACACGGTCAAACCACGGTTCGCCACCCGCTCGGAGTACGGAAAGCAACCGCCGGCCCACGAGCGGGCACAACGCTGCACCAGAACTTGAAAGCAAGGCAAAATCGTTAAAAGCCGCCTCGGCGCATGAACAGTCCTGAACTATGCTGAGCGACTGTTTTCAAGGAGGACACGCAATGCCTGATTCATCCCGTACCGCGTTGTTGGTGATCGACGTGCAAAACGATTTCGTCCCCGGCGGGCAATTGCCAGTGCCGGAAGGTGATCTTGTTGTGCCGTTGATCAACCGGCTTGCCCGGCAGTTCAGCCAGGTCATCATCGCCCAGGACTGGCACCCGTCGGGCCACGCTTCGTTTGCCTCCAGGCATCCTGGCAAGCAACCCTTCGATAGCGTTCAACTGCCCTATGGCGAACAAACGTTGTGGCCCGAGCACTGTGTGCAAGGCACAGCCGGCGCCGAGTTTCACCCTCAACTCGACTTGCCGCACGCCCAGTTGATCATCCGCAAGGGCTGCAATCCTGATATCGACAGCTATTCGGCATTCCTGGAAGCCGATCGCTATACCACTACCGGACTTTCGGGCTATCTCAAAGAACGCGGCATCGACACCGTTTACATGGTCGGACTGGCGCTGGATTTCTGTGTAATGTTTTCCGCGCTGGATGCCCGAGCGGCGGGTTTCAATGCTTATGTGGTGCTGGATGCGTGTCGGGCAATCGATTTGAATGGATCACTGCAGTCGGCGCTGGAGAGAATGCAGAGCGCCGGCGTTGAGTTGATTCAATCGACAGAACTCGCCTGAACAACACAAGCCCCCTGTGGGAGCGAGCCTGCTCGCGATGGCGTTGAATCAGTCGAATCATGCTTCGCTCATAGACCGCCTTCGCGAGCAGGCTCGCTCCCACAAGGCACACTGATATCTGAGGCGTTGGAATCTCAGGCTTTCGTCGGCAGCCACAACCTGAACCGCGCCCCACCCAGCGGTGAAGGTTCGACGGTCAGTGTGCCACCCTGCGCTTCCAGTGCCCGGCGGCTGATGGCCAGGCCCAGACCAAACCCGCCGGTAGCCCGGTCCCGACTGCGATCAAGCCGATAAAACGGCTCGAATATCCGCTCACGCTCGTCATCGGGAATGCCGATGCCGTCGTCATCGACCCAGATCTCACAGCCCTCGGCATTGACCTGCACACCAATCTGAATACGGCTTTCGCAATAGCGCATGGCGTTGCGCAACAGGTTCTGAATGGCACGCGCGGTCAGGCGTGGATCGAGCGAGAAGCGTTCGAGCTGACCGTGCAGCAACACATCAATGACGATCTCGGGAGATTCCAGCTCTTCGTCGACACTGCCCAGAATGCTGTCAATAAATTCGTCCAGCGCCACCTCGACCTGTTCGGGTAGTTGCGCCGGGTTCTGCAAACGGCTGTAGGACAGCAACTCCAGCACCAGTTCATCCAGCTCACGAATGTGCGCGACCAGCCCTTGCAAGCGCTCGCGGCTGGCGGCCGGCAGGTCGTCGGACAGCGCCAGCGCCAGGCCGAAATCCAGACGCGTCAACGGCGTTCGCAGTTCGTGGGATACAGCGTTGAGCAGATCACGCTGCTGATTGAGCAGTTTTTCGATGTCGCCGGCCATGGTGTCGAAGACATGCGCGAGGCTGCCGATGTTCGAGCTTGGCGCGATATGCGTGCGCTCGCTCAAATGGCCTTTGCCGAAACGTTCGGCGGTGCCTTTGAGGCGTTCCAGATCACGCCAGTGCGGACGCAACCACATCAGCAGACAGGCGAGCAATGTCGCGCCAATCAGCACATTGATGCTCCAGTACAAAAGATCGACATCAACCGGATCGGGCGGCACGACCATCTTCACCGCGGTGGTGTCGTCCAGCGCCGCGACCGCCAGCGTGCGCCAGCCCCAATCGCCGATGCGCACGACGTTTTCCTTACGGCGCAGGCGCTCCCGCTCGATGTGAGTGAACTGTGCGTCATCAATTCGAGCGAGGACGATGTGCAGCGGCTGAAAATCCTTGTCCAACGACGCCGCCAGGGCTGGCCACTGATCCTGCGGCACCGCTTGAAACTGGCGGGTGATCAGCGATTGCAGACCGCGCGAATAGTCGAGGTTGTACGTGACGAAGCGTTCTCTGAACGCCATCACCACCAGATCCGGCACCAGATAGATCGCCGCACTGTAGGAGACGATCGTCACCAGATACAGGCGAAACAGGATGCGAAACATCAGCTCAGCATTCCCATTCGGAGCGGCTGAACAGATAGCCCTTGCCCCACACGGTCTTGATTTTGCGCGCCTCGCCGGCATGGTCGTCGAATTTGCGCCGCAGCTTGGAAATCGCCACGTCCACCGAACGGTCGGTGCCGTTGAATTCGATACCGCGCAGGCGTTGCAGGATCTGGTCGCGGCTGAGCACTTCGCCGGCATGCCGGGCCAGCACCACCAGCAGGTTGTATTCGCCGCTGGACAGCTCCACCGCTTGCTCGCGCCAGGTCACGGTGCGCTCGGACAAGTCGATACAAAGGTTGCCCATGACGATACGGTCATTGACCGTCTGCGGCTCGCCGAGGCTGCTGCGGCGCAACAGCGTGCGCACGCGTGCCAGCAGTACGCGCGGCTCGCACGGTTTGGTGACGTAATCGTCGGCGCCCATCTCCAGCCCCAGCACCTGATCATGACTGTCATCGCGGGCGGTGAGCATCAGGATCGGCAGCGTCGCCGAATCGGCGCGCAGCAAGCGGCACACCTGCAAGCCGTCAAGGCCCGGCAGCATCAGGTCGAGGATCACCAGATCCGGCGGATTGGCCCGCGCCCGCTCGCGCACGTGGTCGCCACGGCCGATGACGCTGACGGAATAACCGTTGCGCTCCAGGTAGCTGGAAATCAGTTCGGCGAGGGCGGTGTCGTCTTCGACGAGGAGGATGTTGGGCATGGGTGATCCAGAAAATGCTGTGGCGACGGTTCGACCGCTATCGCCAGCAGGCTGGCTCCCAAAGGTCTGGCTGTGAACACAGATCTTGTGAACACCCGGTAACACTGTGGGAGCCAGCCTGCTGGCGATGCTTTATCTGTCGCAATAAATTTCAAGGCTTGCAGGATATACGCCCTCACCCCTCCCCGAGCAAAACCCTTACACAATTTCACACAGCGCCTACAAAGCTTCACCGCTAATCTCGGCGTCTGCCCGTAGGATGCGGACTTCAATATTGGGGGTTGTACATGTCGAACAAACTGCTGGCCGGGCTCGGCCTGATCGCGCTGGCGCTGACGTTGAGCGCCTGTGATTCGTCGTCGGACGCCGAGGTGCAGGCGCCACCGGCTACGGTGCGTATCGAGACGGTCGAGGCGCATCCCCTGACGCTCAGCAGCGAACTCAGCGGGCGCATTGCCGCGCCACGGATTGCCGAAGTCCGCGCTCGGGTCGCCGGTGTGGTCTTGCAACGGACCTTTCGCGAAGGCAGCGACGTGAAAAAAGGCGACGTATTGTTTCGCATCGACCCGGCACCCTTCAAAGCCGACCTCGACAGCGCCGAAGCTGCGCTACGCAAGGCTGAAGCCAATGCCTTTCAGGCGAAACTGCAAGAGCAGCGCTATGCGCAGCTGATCGACGATAAGGCCATCAGCGCTCAGGACTACGACAACGCCCGCGCCAATGCCCGGCAGACCGCAGCCGACGTGGCGGCAAATAAAGCAGCGGTGGAACGGGCGAAACTGAATCTCGGCTACGCCACCGTCACGGCACCGATTTCCGGTCGCGTCGGCCGCGCGCTGGTGACCGAAGGTGCCTTGGTCGGGCAGAACGAAACCACACCGCTGGCGCTGATTCAGCAACTCAATCCGATCCACGCCGACCTCACCCAGTCCACCCGCGAACTCAACGAACTGCGCCGTGCGTTCCGCTCCGGGCAATTGCAGGAAGTCGGTCAGGATCAAGTCAAAGCCACCCTGATCCAGGACGACGGCAGCCTGTATCCGCTGCCGGGCAAGTTGCTGTTCAGCGACATCACCGTCGATCCGGGCACCGGGCAGATCATCCTGCGCAGCGAATTCCCCAACCCGGATCTCGACTTGCTGCCGGGCAGTTTCATCCGCGTACGTCTGGAACAGGCAACGATCGCCAATGGCATTACCGTGCCGCAACGCGCCGTGCAGCGTGACAGCGCCGGCATCGCCCTGGTGCTGATTGTCGATGAACAGATGCGCGTCGCCCAGCAACCCGTGCAACTGGGCGCCGTGCAGAACAACCGCTGGATCGTCACCAGTGGTCTCAAGCCCGGCGACCGCATCGTCGTCGAAGGCCTGCAACACGCGCGCCCCGGCGAAACTGTGCAGATCGACGACAGCCCTCTTCCCATTGCCCAGACCTCGGGTCAGTAAGCAGGACGCTTTTTCATGCCGCAGTTCTTCATCGATCGCCCGGTATTCGCCTGGGTCGTCGCGCTGTTCATTCTGTTGGCCGGAGCGCTGGCCATCCCGCAATTACCGGTGGCGCAGTACCCTGATGTCGCGCCGCCGCAGATCGAGATCTATGCCGTTTACCCCGGCGCCTCGGCGCAGACTGTCGACGAAAGCGTGGTCAGCCTGATCGAAGAAGAGCTCAACGGCGCCGATCATCTGTTGTACTTCGAATCGCAAAGCAGCCTCGGCAGCGCGACGATCAAAGCCACGTTCCAGCCCGGCACCAACCCGGAACTGGCGCAGGTCGATGTGCAAAACCGTCTCAAAGTGGTCGAGTCACGCCTGCCGCAAGCGGTCAACCAGCAAGGCCTGCAGGTGGAGAAAGTCTCCTCGGGCTTCCTGTTGCTGATCACCCTGACGTCCAGTGACGGCAAGCTCGATGACGTCGCGCTCAGCGATTATCTGGCGCGTAACGTGATGAACGAGATCAAGCGTCTGGAGGGCGTGGGCAAGGCTCAGCTGTATGGCGCCGAACGGGCCATGCGCATCTGGATCGATCCGCAGAAGCTGATCGCTTTCGACCTGACGCCCGCCGATGTCAACGCCGCCATCGTCGCGCAGAACGCGCAAGTCTCTGCCGGCAGTATCGGTGACTTGCCGTCACCGGCGTCGCAGGAAATCACCGCAACCATTCTGGTGAAAGGTCAGTTATCGACGCCGCAAGAGTTCGCCGACATCGTGCTCAAGGCCAATCGCGACGGCTCCACCGTGCGCGTCGGCGACGTCGCGCGAGTCGAGATCGGCAGCCAGGAATACCAGTTCGGCACTCGCCTGAACGGCAAGCCGTCGACAGCGGTTGGCGTGCAATTGTCGCCCGGCGCCAACGCGCTGAACACCGCAACCCTGGTGCGGGCGAAGATGGACGAGTTGTCGCGTTACTTCCCGCCCGGCGTGGAATACAAAATCCCGTACGACACCTCGCCCTTCGTCAAAGTCTCGATCACGAAAGTGGTTTACACCCTCGGCGAAGCGATGCTGCTGGTGTTCGCGGTGATGTTCCTGTTCCTGCAGAACGTGCGCTACACGCTGATCCCGACGCTGGTAGTGCCAGTGGCACTGATGGGCACTTTTGCGACCATGCTTGCGCTGGGCTTCTCGATCAACGTGTTGACCATGTTCGGTATGGTGCTGGCGATCGGCATTCTGGTCGACGACGCCATTGTCGTGGTGGAAAACGTCGAGCGGATCATGGCCAGTGAAGGCTTGTCACCCAAGGAGGCCACGCGCAAAGCCATGACGCAGATTACCGGAGCGATCATCGGTATCACGCTGGTGCTGGTCGCAGTGTTTATTCCGATGGCATTCATGCAGGGCTCGGTCGGGGTGATTTACCAGCAGTTCTCACTGTCGATGGCGACGTCGATCCTGTTCTCGGCTTTCCTTGCGCTGACGCTGACCCCGGCACTGTGCGCCACATTGCTCAAGCCGATTGCCAAAGGCGAGCATCATGAAAAGTCCGGATTTTTCGGCTGGTTCAACCGGCGCTTCGAGCGACTGACTGACCGCTATCAGGGCTGGGTCGGCCTTGCGCTGAAACGCAGCGGTCGCTACCTGCTGATTTACGTCGTGCTGCTGGTCGGACTGGGCTTTTGCTTCGCGCGCCTGCCCTCCTCCTTCCTACCGGTGGAAGATCAGGGCTATACCATTACCGACATTCAATTGCCGCCCGGTGCGACCAAGAATCGTACGGTGGCCGTGGCCGAGCAGCTTGAAGCACACAACGCCGGCGAACCGGGTATCAGCGACAGTGTGGTGATTCTCGGTTTCAGTTTCTCCGGTAGCGGGCAAAACGCAGCCTTGGCCTTTTCGACGTTGAAGGATTGGTCGCAGCGCGGCAGTGAAGATTCCGCCAGTTCGATTGCCGATCGCGCCAACGTCGCCTTGAGCGAAGTCAAGGACGCCATGGCGTTTTCGGTCCTGCCACCGCCCGTGGATGGTCTCGGTACATCGAGCGGTTTCGAGTTCCGTTTGCAGGATCGTGGCGGGCTCGGCCATGCGACGTTGATGCAGGCGCGCAGCGAATTGCTTGCCGCCGCGGAAAAAAGCCCGGTGCTGATGAATGTGCGTGAAAGCGCGTTGGCCGAAGCACCACAGGTTCAGCTAGTCGTTGATCGCAAACAGGCGAACGCGTTGGGCGTTTCATTCGCGGACATAGGTAACACCCTGTCGACAGCGGTGGGTTCGAGTTACATCAATGACTTCCCCAATCAGGGCAGGATGCAGCGTGTGGTGGTGCAGGCCGAGGGTGATCAACGCAGCCAGGTCGCTGACCTGCTGAAAATGCATGTGCGCAACAACACCGGTCACATGGTGCCGCTGTCGGCGTTCGTGCAGGCCAACTGGATTCAGGGCCCGGCGCAGTTGACTCGCTACAACGGTTATCCGGCGATTGCGATTTCCGGTGAACCGTCAGCGGGGCACAGTACCGGTGAGGCCATGGCGGAAATCGAGCGTCTGGTTGCGCAGGGCCCGAAAGGCCTGGGCCAGGAATGGACCGGCCTGTCGTTGCAGGAACGCTTGTCCGGCAACCAGGCGCCGATTCTTCTCGGTTTGTCGCTGCTGGTGGTGTTTCTGTGTCTGGCGGCGCTTTATGAGAGCTGGTCGATTCCGACTTCGGTGTTGCTGGTCGTGCCGCTGGGCGTGCTCGGCGCGGTGTTGGCCGTGACGTTGCGCGGCATGCCCAACGATGTGTTCTTCAAGGTCGGGCTGATAACCATCATTGGCATGTCGGCGAAGAATGCGATCCTGATCATCGAGTTCGCCAAAAGTCTGTATGACGAAGGCCACGGCCTGATCGATGCGACATTGCAGGCAGCGCGCTTGCGGTTGCGGCCAATCGTCATGACGTCGCTGGCGTTCATTCTTGGCGTGGTGCCGCTGGCTATCGCCACGGGTGCCAGTTCGGCGAGTCAGCAAGCCATTGGTACTGGAGTGATCGGCGGGATGATCACCGCGACACTTGCGGTCATCTTCGTGCCGGTGTTCTTTGTTGTTGTGATAAATCTCGTACAACGATTCACCAAGCCCCACTGATCCCAATTGTGCGAGCGAGCCTGCTCGCGAATGCGCCCGATCAGTCAACATCAATTTTGAATGTATCGATGCTTTCGCGAGCAGGCTCTCTCCCACAGGGATTTTGCAAACATTCGACGATGTGGTCATGTCCGTCATCGCTGGGCTAATGTGTCCAAACCATCACGGCCCATCGAGCTCTCATGCGCTTCCTCGCCCGTACCCACCCGCGTCTCTCTGCCGCCGCGCTGTTCGGCCTCGCCACCGGCCTGCTGGCCCCCGCCGACTCCGTCGTCAGCAAAACTCTCATCGGCTGGAACGTCGGCGTCTGGAGTTACCTGATCCTGATGCTGTGGCTCACCATGCGCGCCAAGGCACCGGACGTTAAACGCATCGCTGAGATCGAAGACGAGAATGCCGGACTGGTGTTATTCATGGTTTGCATCGCTGCGTTGGCAAGCCTGGCGACCATCACCCTCGAACTGGCCGGCAACAAGGACCTGGAAACGAAGCTCAAACTTCTGCACTACGGCTTCACCGCCCTCACGGTGGTCGGTTCATGGCTGCTCATCGGCGTGATTTTCTGCGTGCATTACGCGAGGTTGTATTACACCTGGGGCGGCACGGAACCGGCTTTGCGTTTTGCCGAAGGGCTGACAACGCCCAATTACTGGGACTTTTTTTACTTTTCGTTCACGATCGGCGTGGCCGTGCAAACGTCGGATGTGGGAGTTGCGACAAGGGATATTCGCAAGATCGTGCTGGCACAGTCATTGATCGGGTTTGTCTTCAATACGGCTATTCTGGGATTCTCGATCAACATTGCCGCCGGATTGTTCGGCTGAGTCTTTTGAAGTCGCTTTCCAATAAAAAGCCCCGGCATTGCCAGGGCTTTTCCATCTCGTTCAATTTAGAAAAAATGACTCAATCTCAGGCTCGCACTCCAGTCCTGGGAGACAGTATTGCCCGTACCACCGCCGATTTCGCCCGCCACCTGCCAATTTCGCTGTGCAGGTGTCCATTTCAGCCCGGCACGGTATTCCAGCGTGCTACTGGCGCGGTCATCGTTGAAACTGTCTTCGTTGATTTTAACCTCATTGGTTTTGACGAACTCATGGTTTGCCCCCAGCGAAACACTGGGCTCCAGCAAGGCGCCACCTTCCAGTGCCAACAAACGTCCGCCCCGGACCCCAATGTTTCCTTGTACGGATCGCATGGTGTCCGCTTTGACTTTTAGGCCGTTGTCTAACTTATAGCTGTCACTCTGAGTGACGCCGGTAGATACGCCGACCTGCGGTTCGAGAAACCAGTTGTCGGCAAAGCGGATGTGCTTGCCAACGGTAACGGCAGCACTCGCGCCTAGCGACTTGTAATCGCCTTTGGCCCGTGTGCCGTCGCTCATGGTGACTTTTGCCTTGTTGTCGAACTGGTTGAGCTTGAGCATACCGTTGACGAACACACCGCTCTCGGCATCGAATGTGCTGCCGTAAACACCGACATTCAAGCTATCGACCGTTGCCTTGGAACCGTACTTGAGGTCCATCTCGGTGCGGCTGGAACCGACGAAACCGCCCAGCAGAACATCGCGTCCGCCGACGACTACCGTGGTATCGGCACCACCGGTAATTCCTGTCTGATTTTGTGTGTAGCCATCACCATAGGCATTCTTGACGTTGTATTGGTTGCCATAAGTGCGTACCCAGACACTGTTACTCAACTTGGTCGTGTCGCTGTCACTGGCTGCCCGCATTGCAGCATCAGGCCGGATACTGAGCCCACGATCACCGATTTGCGTATTGAGCATGTTCATCTCCGCGTTCGATACGCTGCGCGCGCTCCCTGCCAGCGCGAGCGCGGTGTTGCTCGACGTACTGACGGTTTCCTTGTCCGGGTTGAGGAAAAGGCCCTGGCCGTCCTGTTTCAACCGATAGACAAAAGCACCAGCGTCCACCGTTTCGCGACCACCCAGCGAGAAACTGGCGTCGCCTGCGGCAATATTGCCGATCTTCACCGCTTCGGCAGTAACGGGCGTAGTGCCGGTGGCAGCAATTTGCAGTTGGTGTTGACCGCTGGCATTACCGGTGACATTCAGAAAATCGGTGGACCCGTTGCCCAGATCCGTGCCCATCACAAAGGTGCCGCGACCAGACAGGTCGCCGATATTCAATTGCTGAAACTGCTCGTTCGTGCCCATGCGAACAACGCCGTTGTCCAGCGCAAGACGTTGCACGGTGCTGTCGCCAGTCGTTACCCACTGGGCAGCATTATTGACAGTCAGGCTGCCTGAATTGTTGACCTGACCGGTCAGCACAGAAGCATTGTCCAGCAGCACGCCACCGTTGGCAGCTGTGCTGACATCGCCGGTGAGACTGCTGCCGTGGTTCAGCACCAGGCTTGAGACGTTCTGGACATTACCGTTGAGCGCCGAACCGTTGTCCAGGTCAACAAGGCCACTGGCGTCAGCCAGTACATTGCCGGTCATCTGGCTGCCATTGTTCAGCGATAACCCGACAACGTTTTCCACGTTGCCAGTAAGACGGGCGTTATTGTTCAGGCTGACATTTGACGCCGTTCCTGCAACGGACAGAACATTGCCATTGAGCGTGCTGCCTGAGTCCAGGCTGACTTGCGTCACATTCTGCAGATCCCCCTCCAGCGCGGCGCCGTTCTGCATCCGCCAGGAGATCGAACTGCCCGTCTCGGCCACGACATTGCCTTTCAGCTGGCTTGCATCAACGGTGAGGTTGGCTGTTGAACGGTTGGCTGCTCGCAAAAGATTGCCATCGCCACCGATCAGTACGGAATTGCCGCTGATATTGATGCTGGCGACAGTCCCGGCGCTGCCGGAGGAGCCCAATACAATGGCCGACCCGGTGCCACCGGTCACGCGGGTATCATTGAGTGTCACGGTGCTGGCATTGACGCCGACCGTGTCGGTTACGATTTGCAGGCCATCCTGTGCGCCGGTAATCGTGCTGCCCGTCGCTGAAAGTTTCGCGCCACCCAACTGCACACCATAACTGCTTGCGCCGGTACCGACGACAGTAGAGTCGGTAAGGTTCAGCACGGCGAAACCTACCGCTTGTACCCCGCCGATCGCCCCGGTGATGACACTGTTGCCGGTAATGGTGGCAGTGGAGGATGCAGGGGTGCTGAGGTTACGTCCCAGCAAAAGCCCAAAACTGTTGGTGCTGGTGATAATCGATTTGTCGATCGTCGCGTTGCTGTCGAGTAGCTGTATAGCTCCCCGTCCCGCCGCGCTATTGACCGTAGCGCCGGACATTTTCAACGAAGAGGCGTTTGCATTGATACGCTGGCTCTGGCCACCGTTGAAGACGACATTGGCACTTTGTGAACCGATGGTCAGCGCTGTCGCGTTGTCAATGGTCAGCGTTCCACCTTGGGACACGCTCCATGCTTCTGGCGCCGGTGGATTGGTAACTACTTCACTCTCGCCTGGCAGCAAGGTGCGACTGTGAGCCTGGGGCGCAGCGATCAATGCCGCAGCCATCATCAGTCTAAGAGTGTTCGGGTGCCTGAAGCCTAAATATATGGACATATGGATACTTCCTCATTCTGCGATCACGACGTCTGTTTTTTCGGTAGTGTCGCGAGCGCCAACTAAAAAACGTCCGACAGGCTAATGACTACGGAAAATAATTAATGTAGGAATAATCCTTAAATGCACCGCGATTTATCCTTACAGAGTGCAGGCATGTTCAACCTCCCGTTGACTTTCACTGAAAAAGCAGCGCGCGCGGGAGAGAGACGCAAAGACCTCTCTCCCGCTGAACTACTTTACTTATCGCAGCCCTACGCTGGCGCTACTGTCAGATCGCAATATTGGTAGCTGCTATTGATAGTATCCACAGGCTTGATGACTGGAATTGAGGCTTGCAGGCCACCCTGGGCTTCATACCAGTACTTGCCCCATGCAAGCGCACCTCGCTTGGGCTGTGCTGCCTTGAAGTGTGCAGCCGTGCCCACTCTGGCGACATCAGGCACGGTCGGCCCCTGAATGGTATAAGGCGCCGAGGCCTTCGTATTGGGAATCAGCGCAGTACCCGTGGCATTCGAGTGCGCTTCAAAGTGTACTGTGATAACAGTACCTACCGGCAGCAGCGGATCTTTTGTGATGTTCAGTCCCAGGATATAACCACTCGTAGGACTGACCATCGCGTAGCACTCGATATAGTCGCGTTTTGCAGGATTACGGATTCTGATCGTAGGTACCGGCAGGAGCACCGGAATCTGCTTGACTTCGACTGTTTGCGGCAATGATTTGTTAACGTTTTTGTCGACTCCGGTCTTTTGAATAAAGTAACGAGCTGTATCGCTTGGCGGTGTCAACTTGGCCATTTCAGTTGCCGGGATGGGAATCTCAAATTGTGATACAGCGGCAAGCGGACTAAATTCCGCAAAAGGTAAGGTAGAGCTTCCCAGAAAACACTTGACGGTATGCACCGGCTCTATATCCGGATCCGTAAGAGCGTTCACTACCTTGAATGTGCCCGGCTTGTCGCGATCATTAGATTCCACTACGTTATCAATTTTGGAAACCCCCTGTACAATCGGAAGTTGGAGATTCGAATTCTCCAGATCAGGAGGATTTGGTGGTACTACACCCGCAATGTCGAACTCAAGAATAATGGTCGCGGGAGGTGAAACAGCGTTTTGGGTGAGGCCGGCGCGCTCTATTTCATAGTGGATTGTGACATCCTTCGGCTTATCGTCACCGTTAAATATCTGATCAAGCGCTGCAAAGGTAAGATCGAAACTCAAGTTAGCGTTAGCCCATGGCTGTTTTGGCGTTTCGAAAAAATTGGTGACATCAGCGGGGTCCGTAATAACCACATAGATTTGATCGCCAGGTTCTGCGTATTGAATAAACAGGTTTTCTACAATGACCGTAACGTTAACACCGCCTTCGAAGTTTTCCCACGAGAGCGATTCCGTATAGTTCGGGTCGGTTGCCGGCACCAGCGGTGCTTTATTGGCCAATGGCGCCTGCGGCAATACCAACGTCAGAACGGGGGTAGGAGTAGACTCCTCGCCCAGATTACCAAGCCAGTCATCCCAGCGATATTTTATGTTGACGCGACCATTCGGGAATACAAGTAACTCGTTGCTGGGAATATCAAAAGTACCGGCCGCAGGGATCGCATTGCTGAAGACTTCTACTACTTGCGTACCTGAGGTTAACCAGACGGTTAAATTGTCGTCGATACGACGTCCGAAATAACCTACATTCACCGTGAAATTCATATTCGGATTAGCAGTAATCCAGGCCGTGTCGATATTGCGAAACGGAAGCGGGGTGCCATTGACAAAGACCGGAGCTGGCGTCGGCTTTATTCTTCTGGGAGGGTTTTTTGTATTAACCGGTGCGAGCTGATCCACCGTGAATTCCAGCGTATTGGAGTCTTCCGAGTTACCGCCTCCACCTTTGTAAAGCTTGATCATGAGTTCCCAGACAGTCGGACCGGAAGAGGTAGCTTTTTCCGCGAACAGCCCGGCATTCAACGGCAGTGGGATGGTGCCATTCGGCCGGCTGGCAACCGGGCCAAGCTCAATGGTGTTTGGGAAATCAGTCCAGTCCGGTTCCCCTTTTTCACGGTATTGGACATCGAGATTGTCGCCATCCAATTCATCGGGCGTACGAGTGAAATTGATGGTCAAGACCTGACTATCCAGTACAGCTTTGGCGATAAAACCATCCGCCAGTGTATCAATGGCGATATCCGCTAAAATCCCTACGCCTGATGAAACACCGATAGAAAGCGGTCGCTGTATTTTATCTACAAATTGAATTCCCATTATCGTCTCTCCTTACGAGTTCAGGCCGAAAGGGCCAGGTGTACCAGGCGTAACTTGATCAATTTTCACTAACCCTTTTTCAGACTCGGCAATGATTTTGCCGCCTCTGAACAATTGGCAGACGAAGACACCGGAATCAGAGTCAAATAGTGGACTGATGTGTTTTTGAAATGGCACAACATGGTTGAAACCATTTGTTATGTCTATCACGGAAAGCGTTTTTTCCCACCGACCATATACTTCTGCCACTTCCGGACCAGCGCCATTGAGCGTCCGATATCCCCTCCATGTCATCCATGCGACATCCCCGGGCAACGCAATATTATTCAAAGAGCGAATTCGAAATGTGCCACCAGTTGTCAATGCAGGCTTCGTATTATTATTCCAATACCCCCACAGTGTTGCATGTATGGCCACGGGTTCCGGAAAAGTTGTAAGAGGTGTGTGATCAATGGTTAGCGTGCGCGGTGGCGACTCATCAGAATTGCCACCGCCTCTTTTCCATAACTTGTAATAAACCTGCGCAACACCATCCATCGACATTTGTTGTGGCGTCAAGGCTACGTAAACAAAAGGATCGGGAATTCCCGCGGGATAGGTCTGGTCAAAAATAGTTGTCTCTGTCAAGTTTTGAACCCAGAACGCCATCAATTGGTCGTTGGGCCCCGTGTCGTCCGGGCGAGGGATGACGATACGGGTTCCATTCAACAAGATATCTTTGGGAACGTATCCATCCGGGTCATTACCATCGACACCCTCGACTGATAGCGGTGCGGCCAATACACCGATCGAGGGGCTAGTTGTGGAAATACCGACTGGACTCATGATTTCTATCCACCACGTCTATGTAAGTTCAGCCTGTGAGACTGATTGCTGATCCGTTGAGCAAATTAGGCACCTGTCCGAATCATTCGCCTACTGTCAGATCTGACAGGTTTAGCTGCCGTCTGTCGGAAACGACGATGTACTTTTCAAGGCCTAACGGGTCTTCACTTGACGCAAGTAAAGAAATTGGTGTCTCCTGAAACCGGTTTCATACATAAGAAGACTTTAGCCGTGAACGATTTCTTCACTGCGCAGCGCAGCCGCATAACCATGCTCGACGTCGCCGAACGCGCAGGTGTATCCAAAGCCAGCGTGTCACGCTTTATCGGCGATGATCGTGCCCTGCTCTCCGAGGCCATCGCCCTGCGCATTGAGCGTGCCATCGCCGAACTCGGCTACCGCCCCAACCAAATGGCCCGTGGTCTCAAGCGCGGGCGCACTCGCCTGATCGGCATGTTGGTCGCCGACATCCGCAACCCCTATTCAATTGCCGTGATGCACGGGGTGGAAACCGCCTGTCGTGCGCATGGCTACAGCCTGGTGGTGTGCAACACTGATCGCGATGACGAGCAGGAACGCCAGCATCTGGCGCTGCTGCGCTCGTACAACATCGAGGGGCTGATCGTGAACACCCTCGGCCACCACCGTGACGAATTGCATGAATTGCGCCGCGAGATGCCGTTGGTGCTGGTGGATCGCAAGGTGGACGGGCTCGACAGCGATATGGTCGGGTTGAACAATCCACAGGCAGTAGAAATGGCGTTGGCACATCTTGAACAACGCGGTTATCGCGATCTGGTGTTGGTCACCGAACCGTATGACGGCACTAGCTCGCGGATCGAGCGGGTCAGCAGTTTTCATGCACAGATTGCCCAGCGTCCGGACCTGTCCGGGGCGGTGCTGGAAACCGGTGATGATCTGCAAGCGCAACTTCAAACTTTTTTAAACACTCCTGGGGATGGGCCGAAAGCGTTGTTCTGCGCCAACGGTGTGGCCGCGCTGTCAACTGCGACTGCATTGCGGGCGATCGGCTCGCGGCTGTTCGAGGATATCGGGCTGATCGCTCTGGATGATCTGGATTGGTATCCGCTGGTGGGTAGCGGGATTACTGCGCTGGCGCAGCCGACGCAGGAGATTGGCGCGCGGGCGTTCGAATGTTTGCTTACGCGTTTGCGTGGGGATGATGAATTGGCGCGGGTGGTGGATTTTGCGCCGGTGCTGGTTGAGCGTGGATCTACGCGCGGGGTTGGCGGTGTTTGACCTGACGCCTTCGCGAGCAGGCTCATTCCTACATTTGGAATGCGGTCACCTGTAGGAGTGAGCCTGCTCGCGAAGGCATCCGCAAGAACAACACAGAATTCACTGATATTTTTTTGAACAAAAATGAAACCGGTTTCAGAGGTCAATAACAATGAACAAACCTGCCGTTTCCATCAGTCTGTCCAGCTACGGCGCCGAGCTTGTGCGCCAGCGCGGTCAGGACTCTTTCATCGAAGTTCTGGCTGCGGCCGGCGCCAATCGCATCGAGTGGCGTGAAGAATTGCTCACCCGCGAAGACCCGCAGCAATTGGCTGCGGCCACCCAGGCGCAGGGCCTGCAAAGCATTTACTCTTCACCGACCGAGCTGTGGCTTGCTGGGCAGGCACAGCCAAATCCCGAGTTGATCACTGCACTGCAACAGGCTGAAGCGTTCGGTTCGAAGTGGCTGAAAGTCTCCCTCGGCTACTTCACCGACACCAACGACCTGCAAGCCCTGACCGAACGTCTCCGACAAACCTCGGTGCAGCTATTGGTCGAGAACGATCAGACCTTGTACGGCGGGCGCATCGAACCGTTTCAGCGCTTTTTCGCTGCGGTTGAACAGCACGACTTGCCAATCAAAATGACCTTCGATATCGGCAACTGGCAGTGGCAGGACCAGTCCGCCACCAGCGCCGCGCGCCTGCTCGGCCGGCATGTCGGCTATGTGCACTGCAAAGCCGTAGCGCGTCGCGCCGACGGCAAACTCGTCGCGGTGCCGCCCGCCGTCAGCGACCTGCATCTGTGGGAGCAACTGCTGCGGCACATGGCCCAAGGCGTTATGCGCGCGGCCGAATACCCCTTGCAGGGCGATGATCTGCTGCAACTGACCACCGAGCACGTCGCTGCCCTCGCCCGCCTCGGCCAATCGCGTCTGGAGCCTGCCAATGTCTGAGATCGATATTCTTTCGTTCGGCGAAACCATGGCGATGCTGGTCGCCGAGCAGACTGGTGATCTGGCAGCGGTCGAGCATTTTCACAAACGCATTGCCGGCGCAGACAGCAATGTCGCCATCGGGCTTTCGCGGTTGGGTTTCAATGTCGCCTGGCTGAGCCGGGTGGGTGATGATTCGCTCGGTCGCTTCGTGGTCGAGACCTTGATCAAGGAAGGTCTCGATTGCAGCCACGTCGATGTCGATAAACAGCATCCGACCGGCTTCCAGTTCAAGTCGCGCAATGACGATGGCAGCGATCCGCAGGTCGAGTATTTCCGTCGCGGTTCGGCGGCCAGTCATTTGGCCCCGCAGTCGATCACCTCGGACTTGCTCAGCGCCCGTCATTTGCACGCCACCGGCATTCCGCCGGCCCTTTCGGCCACCGCGCGCGAATTGTCCTTTGAATTGATGAGTCGTATGCGCCACACCGGGCGAAGCGTTTCGTTCGATCCCAACCTGCGCCCCAGCCTGTGGGCCAGCGAACGCGAAATGATCAGCGAGATCAACCGCCTCGCCGCCCTCGCCCATTGGGTTTTGCCGGGTTTGAGCGAAGGCCGCTTGCTGACCGGTTTTGAAACCCCGGCGGATATTGCTGCGTTCTATCTCGATCAGGGTGCCGAAGCGGTGGCGATCAAGCTCGGCCCGCAAGGCGCTTACTACCGCACACAGCTGGACCAGGGTTTTGTCGCTGGCGTGCCTGTGGCTCAGGTCGTCGATACCGTGGGTGCTGGTGACGGCTTTGCGGTGGGGCTGATCAGCGCCCTGCTCGAACATCAGAGTGTGCCCGAGGCGGTGCAACGCGCGAACTGGATTGGCAGTCGGGCGGTGCAGAGTCGTGGGGATATGGAGGGGTTACCGACTCGCCTGGAATTATCGGTTGAATTTGAGGCCCCCAATCGCCAGCAGGCTGGCTCCCACATGGGGATTGTGTCGACCAATAACCCTGTGGGAGCCAGCCTGCTGGCGATGAGGCCCTGACAGGCTGCCCATTGTTTGAACCTGCTGCGACAAAAACAACAAGCTCAGGAGCAAGACCATGAAAAACGCTATCCTCGCCACCCGCCGCTGGTGGTACATCATGCCGATCGTGTTCATCACCTATAGCCTGGCGTACCTCGATCGCGCCAATTATGGCTTCGCCGCTGCCTCCGGCATGGCCGAAGACCTGATGATCACGCCGGGCCTGTCCTCTTTGCTCGGTGCGCTGTTCTTTCTCGGTTATTTCTTCTTCCAGGTGCCCGGTGCGGTCTACGCGCAAAAGCACAGCGTGAAGAAGCTGATTTTCGTCAGCCTGATCCTATGGGGCGGCCTTGCGACGCTGACCGGCGTGGTCTCCAACGCGTATTGGCTGATCGTCATCCGCTTCATGCTCGGCGTGGTCGAAGCGGCCGTGATGCCGGCGATGCTGGTCTACCTGTGTCATTGGTTCACCCGTGCCGAACGATCTCGGGCCAACACCTTTCTGATCCTCGGCAACCCGGTGACGATGCTCTGGATGTCGGTGGTTTCGGGTTATCTGGTGCAGCACTTCAGCTGGCGCTGGATGTTCATCATCGAAGGCTTGCCGGCGGTGTTGTGGGCATTCATCTGGTGGCGTCTGGCCGATGATCGTCCGGCCCAGGCCAAGTGGCTCAGCGATCAGGAAAAGCACGATCTGGAAAGCGCACTGGCGGCGGAACAGGTCGGCATCAAAGCGGTGAAGAACTACGCCGAGGCGTTCCGTTCGCCGAAGGTGATCATTCTCGCGTTGCAGTTTTTCTGCTGGAGCATCGGGGTTTACGGCTTCGTGTTGTGGCTGCCGTCGATCCTCAAGGCAGGGGCTCAGATGGACATGATCGAGGCTGGCTGGCTGTCGGCGCTACCGTATCTGGCGGCGGTGATCGGCATGCTCGCGGTGTCGTGGGGTTCGGACAAATTGCAGAAGCGCAAACGCTTCGTCTGGCCGCCACTGCTGATCGCCTCCATCGCCTTTTACGGCTCCTATGCGCTCGGCGCAGAACATTTCTGGTGGTCGTACACATTGCTGGTGATCGCCGGCGCCTGCATGTACGCGCCCTACGGGCCATTCTTCGCGATCGTGCCGGAGATCCTCCCGGCCAACGTCGCTGGTGGCGCCATGGCGCTGATCAACAGCATGGGCGCGCTCGGTTCGTTCGGCGGCTCGTATCTGGTCGGTTACCTGAACAGCTCCACCGGCTCGCCGGGCGCGTCCTATCTGTTGATGAGCGGTGCGTTGCTGCTGTCGGTGGTGCTGACGATTTTTCTCAAGCCCGGCGCCAGTGACCGCGTCGTCGCTAAAGCCGTTGCCACGCCACGCGTGCCGGCGCATTCCTGAAAGGACTTTGTCATGAAAAAACACGTCGTGCTGTACAAGAAGCTGTCGCCCGCGCTCATGGCGCGTCTGCAAGAGCAGTTCGAAGTCACGCTGATCGAAAGCCTCGACGCCGACGGCCTGATGCAACTACGTGACGCCCTGCCCCGCGCCCACGGCTTGCTCGGCGCGAGTCTGAAACTCGACGCCGCGTTGCTTGATCTGGCGCCGCAACTGCAAGCCATTGCCAGTGTTTCGGTGGGTGTCGACAACTACGACATCGATTACCTCAGTCGTCGCCGGATCCTGCTGACCAACACCCCGGACGTGCTCACCGAAACCACCGCCGACACCGGTTTCGCCTTGATTCTGGCGGCGGCCCGGCGTGTGGTCGAACTCGCCAACATGGTGCGCAGCGGCCAGTGGAGCCGCAACATCGGCCCGGCACATTTCGGCACTGACGTGCATGGCAAGACACTCGGCATCATCGGCATGGGCCGCATCGGCGAGGCACTGGCCCAGCGTGGCCATTTTGGCTTCGGCATGCCGGTGATCTATCACAGCCAGTCGCGCAAACCCGCCGTCGAGGAACGCTTCAAGGCGCAATACCGCAGCCTCGAGGACTTGCTCAGACAGGCCGATTTCATTTGCCTGACCTTGCCACTGACGGCGCAGACTGAAAAGTTGATCGGCCCCAGGCAGTTTGCCTTGATGCGTGCGGAGAGCATTTTCATCAATATCTCACGCGGCAAGGTGGTGGATGAGACCGCGATGATCGACGCGCTGCGTCATCAGCGCATTCGTGCCGCGGGGCTGGATGTGTTCGAGCGTGAACCGCTCAGTCATGACTCGCCGTTGTTGCAACTCAACAATGTGGTGGCGACGCCGCACATGGGTTCGGCGACCCATGAAACGCGCGAGGCGATGGCGCGGTGTGCAGTGGAGAATCTGCTGGCGGCGTTGGCTGGCAAGAAACCGGCGAATCTGGTGAATCCCACGACGTGGCAGGGCTGAGATCGACATTGCCCACCCTGGCCTCATCGCTAGCAGGCTAGCTCCCACAGGGTTTTGGGGCGAACACAAAGCTGATGTCCGCCTCGAATCACTGTGGGAGCTAGCCTGCTAGCGATTGGGCCGGGGCAGGCAATGCAGAAACATCAGGCACTGCGCGCCTGTAAAAGCTGCGCCGCACACAAGGCAATCCGCGCGCAGGCGTCGGCCAGTTTCACCCGATCTACCACCAGGCCAATGCGGATATGCCCCGCCGCACTCGGGCCGAACGCTTCACCGGCCAGTACCGAGACGCCATAACCGTTCAGCAATCGCTCGGCAAACGCCTGGGCACCGAGACCGGTCTGGCGCACATCGACCATCACGAACATGCCGCCATCCGGCCTGATCGGATGCAGGCCCGGGCAGCCGCGCAAACGCTCGCAAACCAGATCGCGGCGCAGGCGATATTCCTCGCGCATCTGCGTCACCTCCGGGAGATCGCTTTGCAGCGCAACCTGCGCGGCTTTCTGCACGAAATCCGGCAGACCGAAGAGCATGCTCAGCGACAGGTTGACCAGATGCTCGGCCAGCGGTGTCGGCCCGATCATCCAGCCAATGCGCCATCCGGTCATGGCATGGGATTTCGACAGGCTGTTGATCGTTGCCGTGCGCTCGGCCATGCCCGGCAGGCTCGCCGGGCTGATGTGCCGGCCTTCGTAAAGCAGTTCGCTGTAGACCTCGTCGCTGATCAGCCACAGGTCATGGCGCAGGCACAGCGCCGCCAGTTCCTGCCAGATCAACAGCGGCAAGCTTGCACCGCTGGGGTTGTTCGGGCTGTTGAGCAACATGGCGCGAGTCTTTGAAGTAATACGCGCCGCGATATCGGCCGGGTCGACGCGGAAGCCGTTTTCCGGGCGCACCGGCACTGGAATGACCGTCGCGCCGCACGCGCCGAACACGCCTTCATAAGTCACATACATCGGTTCGGCGACGATCACTTCATCGCCGGGATCAAGCAGACATTGCGCCACCGAATACACCGCGCATTGCGCGCCGGGCAAGACAATCACCTGGTCAGGATCAACGCGCTGACCACTGCGCTGGCAATGGCGCTCGGCAATCAGCCTGCGCAGCTCGAGCCGGCCACGAATATCTGCATAATGCGTATCGCCAGCCAACAGGCTGTCGATGGCGCCATGGACAATCGGCAGCGGCGTATCGAAGTCCGGATCGCCGACGCTCAACAGCAGAATATCGACTCCTTCGGCGCGCAACGCCAACGCTCGGTCGTGAATCTGCCAGGCGGCGGCGCCCTCTCCGGCAATGCGTTGGGTCAAGGCTGAATAGCGCATGTACGTCTCCTGATTGCGCGGTTTCCAGCCTTCACCGTATCTCAAATCACGAAACGCGCCACCATGGCGTTCAAATCCACTGCCAGACGCGACAATTCATGAGTCGCGGCGCTGGTCTGGTTGGCGCCGGCCGCCGACTGCGTGGCCAGATCGCGGATGTTGACCAGATTGCGGTCGACTTCGCGGGAGACTTGCGCCTGCTCTTCCGAGGCGCTGGCGATCACCAGGTTGCGCTCGTTGATCTGGTGGATCGACTGGGTGATCTGCTCCAGCGCGACGCCGGCGGCACGGGCCATTTCCAGGGTGATCTGGGTGCGCTGGTTGCTTTGCTGCATCGACGAAACCGCCTCGCCGGTGCCGTTCTGAATGCCGGCGACCATTTTTTCGATTTCCTGGGTCGATTGCGCGGTGCGATGGGCCAGCGCTCGGACTTCGTCCGCGACGACGGCAAAGCCTCGTCCGGCTTCACCGGCACGCGCGGCTTCGATCGCGGCGTTGAGCGCCAGCAGGTTGGTCTGTTCGGCGATGGCGCGAATCACATCGAGCACTTTGCCGATATCGCGACCCTGGGTGGCGAGGCCTTCGATCATCTGCGCGGTGTTCTGCACATCGTGGGTCATGGTCTGAATCGCGTCGACGGTTTTCACCACTTGATCGCGACCTTCACGGGCGGCGTGGGTTGACTGGTTCGACGCTTCAGAGGTCGACACGGCGTTGCGCGCGACTTCTTCGACGGCGGCGGTCATCTCGTTGACGGCAGTGGCAGCCTGTTCAATCTCGTTGTTCTGCTGCTGCAAACCGCGCGAGGCTTCTTCAGTCACGGCGCTTAGTTCTTCGGCGGCCGCGCCCAATTGCGTGGCGGAACCGGCGATCTGTTCGATGGTTTGACGCAGATTGACCTGCATCGCCGCGAGCGCTTCGAGCAGGCGCGCCGGCTCGTCCTTGCCGTCGACGTCGATGGCTTTGCTCAGGTCGCCAGCGGCGATGGTTTGCGCCGCCAGCAGTGCGCGGTTGAGCGGTGTGACAATGCTGCGGGTCAACAGCCAGGCCAGCAACACCGTGGCCAGCGCTGCAATCACAGCGACAATGATGATCCCGGTGATGGCGCTGTCGTAATAATCGCCGGCGCGAGTCGACGCGGTCTTGGCATCGGCAGCATTGATTGCGATCAGTTTGTTCAACTGCTCGCCCATCTGGTCGGTGCCTTCCTTGATGCGCGTGTTGATCAGCGCGCGCAACTCATCCATTTTGTCCTGGCGCGACAACTCGAGCATCTGGTTCTGCGCTTGCACGTAGTTGTCCAGCGTGGTCGAAAACGTCTGGTACAGCGCACGTTCTTCCGGGCCTGCATGCAGTTCGGCATAAGCGGCTTGTGCTTTGCGCGCCTTTTCAACCAGCACGGCGATACGCGTCTGGGCTTCCTGCAACGCGGCAGGCTCGCGATTGACCAACACGCGAAACGAGAGGATGCGCATCCGCAGGACGTTCTCGGTTATCACGCTGAGATGGGTCACGCTAGGCAGTTGCGTCGAATTCATATCGATTGACGCCTGGCGAATGACCGACATGCGATTGACGGCAAACATGCCAAGCACGACGACCAATAAAGCAATGAAGGCAAAACCGAGGAAGGCACGGGGCGCGATATTCAGGTTACGCAAGGACATGGCTGCACTCTCAAGATAGAAGCTACGAGCGTCCATGCCATATCACTGAGCCGTGGGGGTGGGCTGCAGTCTGGCGCCACTGTTTTGGGAGTTTTGTGTGCGCCTGACCTTTGTATCGGCCAGGCTTTAGGAAGATTGCGGGTGCGTTGCAATTATTTTTATCGGTGCTTCAGAAATGAAACACTGTTGGGAACTTCAGACACCGCGCCGCGCCATTTGCCAGACCCGAGCAATGTCCGTGGCGCGTTCACGCAACAACCGTGGCGCTTCGGCGCAGGCCTGCTCCAGCGTCATCGGTCCGCTGGTCACGGCGAATGCCGCGTCGATGCCATGGTCATACAGTTCCTGATAACCCTCACCCAGGGTGCCGGCAATCACCACCACCGGCACACCGTGTTGTTTGGCGATCCGTGCAACGCCGAACGGCGTCTTGCCACGCAAGGTCTGCGCGTCGAAGCGCCCTTCCCCGGTAATCACCAGATCGGCGCCCTTAACAGCGTCGGCGAGCCCCACCAGCTCCGCCACCACTTCCACGCCAGCCTGAAACTGCGCACCGAGAAATGCCTTCGCAGCAAAACCCAGACCGCCCGCCGCACCGCTGCCGGGTTCACCGCTAACGTCTTTGCCCAGCGCCTGCGCGCACAGTTCGGCAAAGTGCCCCAAGGCATGATCGAGTTGCTGCACCTGCGCCGGCGAAGCGCCTTTCTGGGGGCCGAAAATCGCGGACGCACCCTGCGGGCCGCACAGCGGATTGTTCACATCCGCAGCAATATCGAAACGCACCTGCGCCAGACGCGGGTCGAGTGCGCTCAGGTCCAGCCGCGCCAGTTGCGCCAGTGCCAGTCCGCCGGGGACCAGCGCCTGGTTCTGCGCGTCGAGCAGTTTCAACCCCAACGCCTGCATCGCACCGGCGCCGCCATCGTTGGTAGCGCTGCCGCCAATCGCCAGAATCACCCGTTGTGCGCCGGCATCCAGCGCCGCGCGAATCAGTTCGCCGGTGCCAAACGTGCTACTGATGCACGCATCGCGCTGTCCCGGCGGCACCAGTTGCAGGCCACTGGCTTCGGCCATTTCGATGATTGCCGTCTGGGTGTGGGGCAACCAGCCCCACGCGGCTTCGACCGGCGCACCGAGCGGGCCACGCACGCGACTGCGGCGCAACTCACCTGCACAGGCAGCGAGAATCGATTCCACCGTGCCTTCGCCACCATCGGCCATCGGGCATTTGACCAGCGTCGCCTGCGGCCACACCTGCGCCAGGCCAAGGGCGAAGGCCTCGGCGACGCCCTGAGCACTGAGGCTGTCCTTGAATGAATCGGGGGCGATGACGACTTTCATGGGAATTCTCCGGTGGCAATGTCCGTCATGCTGCCAGTGGCCGCGAAGGTTGACGCCGGTCGGTTGCACAAGTGGCATCGGCGTTTATTGTTCATTTTCACAAAAGATCTATGTTGCAGCTTCTGCCGTCATCGCGAGCAGGCTCACTCCTACAGGGGGAACGTATTTCAAAGGTAGGAGTGAGCCTGCTCGCGATAGCGCCCTGAGGGGCGCCAGATCAATTCGGATCCGTCTGCGGCAACAACTGCACCCCCAGATACAACGCCAGCATCCCGTCCAGCCTGAGCGGATCGACCCCGCTCAACTCGGCAATCCGCTCCATCCGGTAACGCAGGCTGTTGCGATGAATGCCCAAGGCTTCGGCACAGGCCTGACTCTGGCCGTCGTGCTCACACCAGCTGCGCAGCGTCGCCAGCAATTGACCGTTGCTGTCCTTGGCGATCACCTTGCGCAGCGGTTTGAGCAGTTCGTCCAGCGCATCATCGTTACGATGGCGCCAGAGCATCACCGGCAAACGATAGCGGTTGAGCGTCAGCACGCGCGAATGCGGCAAGACTTCGCGCCCGTAGGCGAGCAGATCGCCGACCCGCCGATAGCAGCGGCGCAGCCCGGCCAGCCCGTCGGCCTGCCCGCCCACGGCAAGGCGCAGGATCTTCCAGCCGAGGCCATCGAGTTTTTCCAGCAAGCGCTCGTGCTCGATGTGCTGACTCGCCGGGCGACACCACAGCAGCGATGACTGCGCCGAACTTACGCACCAGCTGTCCGGGTAACGCGACATCAGCCAGGCACTCAGCGCCTCGACCGTTTGCCCCGGACCGTGCTCAGCACCCAGTTCGAACAGATGAGGCACCCGCGTCAGTTGCGGCTTGAGCCCCAGTTGCTGCGCCTCGTCGACCAGCCGCGGCGAATCACCCGCTTCGCTCAGCAACAGCGCCAGCAGGTCATCACAGCGCTGGCGCCGCCATTGCTGCTCGGCCTGCTGGTTGCGCTGGCCAACCAGCATTTCTGCGGTCATGCGCACCAGTTCGGCATAGGTGCGCAGTTGTTCGGGGTCGCCGGTGATGCCAAGTACGCCGATCAAACGCTGATCAAGCAGCAGCGGCAGGTTGATGCCCGGTTGCACGCCTTTGAGATGCACCGCTGTCTGCGTATCGATTTCCACCACGCGACCATTGGCCAGCACCAGTTGCGCGCCTTCGTGGCGGGTGTTGATGCGCTCCGGTTCGCCGCTGCCGAGGATCAGTCCCTGGCTGTCCATGACATTGACGTTGTAAGGCAAAATGGCCATCGCCCGGTCGACGATGTCCTGGGCGAGGTCGTGATCAAGTTCGAACATGACAGCGGCAATCCTTGATTTTCGGCGCATGCGATTGTTCACCCGCACAGGGTCTGCCGGCAAACCCTGTGCTCAGGCACAAAGACAATCCGGCCAGAGGTGGCCGAGACTCTCGGGGCGATCAACGTTACCCTTTGCATCGCAAAAAATCATAATAAAGAGAGAGCCGCTATGTCGCAGAGCGCCGCAGCTACCCAGACCATCGACACCGACGGTAAAAACGCCGTCTACAAACGCATCACCCTGCGTTTGATCCCCTTCATTTTCATCTGCTACCTGTTCAACTACCTCGACCGGGTCAACGTTGGCTTCGCCAAACTGCAGATGCTCGACGCGCTGAAGTTCAGCGAAACCGTGTACGGCCTCGGTGCCGGGATTTTCTTCATCGGCTACGTGCTGTGCGGCGTGCCGAGTAACCTGGCCCTGACCAAATTCGGTCCAAGGCGCTGGATCGCGCTGATGATGATCACCTGGGGCACGCTGTCGACCTGCCTGCTGTTCGTCACCACGCCGACCGAGTTCTACACGCTGCGGCTGTTCACCGGCGCGGCCGAAGCCGGGTTCTTTCCCGGTGTGGTGCTGTACCTCTCGCAATGGTTCCCGACGTTCCGCCGTGGGCGAATCATGGCGCTGTTCATGTCGGCGATTCCGGTGTCGGGTCTGCTCGGCAGCCCATTCTCCGGCTGGATCCTCAATCACTTCGCCGCCGGCCAGGGCGGTCTCGCCGGCTGGCAGTGGATGTTCCTGCTGCAAGGCATTCCGACGGTCATCCTCGGCGCCCTCGCCTGGTTCCTGCTCAGCGACAGCTTCGCCAACGCCAAATGGCTGACCCCGCACGAGCGCGCGGTGCTTGAGGCAGATCAGGCCGAAGACCTGGCGAACAAACCAAAATCCACCTCCGACTCGCTGCTGGCCGTGTTCAAGAACCCGGCGATCTGGGCGTTCGGCCTGATCTACTTCTGCATCCAGAGCGGGGTTTACGCGATCAACTTCTGGCTGCCGTCGATCATCAAGAACCTCGGTTTCAGCGATAACCTGGCGATTGGTTGGCTGAGCGCGATTCCCTATCTGCTGGCGGCGGTGTTCATGCTGCTCGTCGGTCGCTCGGCCGACCTGCGCAAGGAACGCCGCTGGCATCTGGTGGTGCCGATGCTGATGGGCGCGATTGGTTTGCTGATCGCAGTGAACTTCGCGGCGAATCCGGCGATTGCGATTCTCGGTTTGACCATCGCCACCATGGGTGCGCTGACCGGGTTGCCGATGTTCTGGCCGGTACCGACCGCGATGTTGAGCGCCGGCGCCGCGGCGGGTGGCCTGGCGCTGATCAACTCGATGGGGCAGATGGCGGGGTTTTTGAGCCCGTATCTGGTGGGTTGGGTCAAGGACAGCACAGGCTCGACGGATGCGGCGTTGTATCTGCTGGCGGCGGTGATTGTCGGCGGGAGTCTGTTGGCGTTGCGGATGACGCGGACGTTGCGGGCTTAGGCTTTCACCGGCTTTCATGGACGGCCCTGTTTTGGGCCGTTTTTTTATTTCGTTTCGGCTCGAGAGTTGGTTGAAATTTGAGATCGGCGGCCCCTCACCCCAGCCCTCTCCCGAGGGAGAGGGAGCCGATCTCTGTGCTTTTCAAAATGTGCGTTCGACTCAGTATTGCGCGTTGGCGTATCTCTCCAAGTCACCTCGGTCAGTCCCCTCTCCCTCTGGGAGAGGGCTAGGGTGAGGGGCTCTTGATCTTATAAATTCACTTTGCGACGACTTGCGCATCTGGTATTTGATTGAACCCCTCCCCACCGCCAAAAAGGATTTCGCCATGAGCTACCGCACACTCGGCCACTCCGGGCTGCAGGTCTCCACCTTGACGCTCGGCACAATGATGTTCGGCGAACAGACCAGCGCCGATGATTCGCTGCGCATCATCGACAAGGCCTGGGATCAGGGGATCAACTTCATCGATACCGCCGACGTCTACACCAACGGCCGTTCCGAAGAGATCGTCGGTGAGGCGATCGCCCGGCATCGGCACGAATGGGTGCTGGCCACCAAGGTCGGCTTCGGCCCGGTCGACGGCGTGCCAAACCGCAGCGGTTTAAGCCGCAAACACATCTTCAACGGTCTCGAAGCCAGCCTCACTCGGCTCGGCACTGACTACGTCGACATCTATTACCTGCACCGCGAAGACCACAACACGCCGCTTGAAGTGAGCGTTTCGGCGATTGGCGATCTGATTCGCCAAGGCAAGATCCGCTATTGGGGGCTGTCGAACTATCGCGGTTGGCGGATCGCCGAGGTGATTCGTGTTGCAGACAAACTCGGCGTTGACCGCCCGGTGATCAGCCAGCCGCTGTACAACATCGTCAACCGTCAGGCCGAGACCGAGCAGATCACCGCTGCGCAAACCTATGGCCTCGGCGTTGTGCCTTACAGTCCGCTGGCTCGTGGCGTGCTCAGCGGCAAGTACGCGCCGGATGTGCAACCGGACGCCAACAGCCGCGCCGGGCGCCAGGACAAGCGCATTCTGGAAACCGAGTGGCGCGTCGAGTCGTTGCGCATTGCCCAGCAGATTCAGCGGTACACCGAGCAGCGCGGCGTCGGTATGGTCGAGTTTGCGATTGCCTGGGTGCTGAACAACAGCGCCGTGACCTCGGCCATTGTCGGGCCGCGGACCGAGGCGCAGTGGGATGCCTATACCCAGGCGCAGGCGGTGAAAATCAGCGCCGAGGATGAGGCGTTCATCGATTCACTGGTCACACCGGGGCATGCTTCGACACCGGGTTTCAACGATGTCAGCCATTTCGTCTCTGGGCGCAAACCACATCAGGCATAACAGGTCTTCCCTAATGTAGAACAGCCGATACAATCGGCTGTTTTTCATTGAATTCAGCGCGATCAAACGGAAACTGGATTGATCGGCGCAAAATTGCCAGGGATAACTGCATGTTCGATCGCTCCGTCGAGGCCCCCGCGAAGCCTGCTCTGCTGAAAAACCCCGGCGACCAACACCATCCGCATTCACAGCTTCACGCCGAAGAGACGGCAACGGCCATCGGGCGCAACCCCTCGATTGAGTACCGCGCCGATATCGACGGCCTGCGCGCCATCGCCGTGCTGCTGGTGTTGATCTTCCACGGCGGCCTGGCGTTGTTTCCGTCGGGATACATCGGCGTCGACATTTTCTTTGTGATCTCCGGGTACCTGACCACCTCGATCATCATGACCTCGCTGGACAAGGGCTCTTTCAGCTTCAGCGGCTTTTACACGCGGCGGATCTGGCGCCTGCAACCGGCGATCATTGCGCTGCTGATCGTCACGTTGCTGATTACCACGCTGCTGTATCTGCCCAGCGACTACGTCGACTTTCTCAAAAGCGAAAAATACACCTCGCTGCTGATTTCGAATCAGTACTTTTCCAAAGTGACCAGCGGCTACGCGACGCCGGATGCTGCAAGTCTGCCGCTGCTGCACACCTGGTCTTTGGCCATCGAATGGCAATGGTATCTGGCCTTGCCGTTGGGCCTTTGGCTGCTCAACCGTTACGTAGCGAAAAGAGTTTTCAAAGCCACGGTGCTGGGTCTGACCCTCGCGGCAATGGCACTGGCGCTGTACCTGTCGTACGCCTATCCCGACCGCAACTATTATTTCTTCACCGCGCGCATCTTTGAATTGATGATCGGTTCCTGTGCGGTCATTTTCAGCAGCGAGACGTTCCGGCTCAAGCGCCTGAACGCTTCGCTGATCTGTGCGCTGGCGTTGGCGACGCTGTTCTACTGCGCGACGCGCGAAGATATCTTGTCGGGTTTTCCCGGCTACCACGCCATCGCCGTGTGCCTGGCCACGGCCGTGCTGCTGTTTCGCGGCATCGGAGATGCCAGCGTGACCTCGAAGTTACTGGCGTTCCGGCCGCTGGTGTTTATCGGCACGCTCTCCTATTCACTGTACATGTGGCACTGGCCGATTCTCGCCGTGACGAGCTACCTGGGCATCGCCCTCACCCCGCTGGTGCAGCTGGTGTACTTCGGCGCGACCTTCGTCATCGGCTATCTGTCCTTCGTGCTGATCGAAAACCGTTTCCGCAAGGCGCGCGCTGGCTTCGGAAAAACCCTGATCTGGCTGATGATCGTGCCGGCGATTGCCTTGTCGCTGTTGCATTCGGCGGGTGACCGGAGCGAGGGCTGGCCGAACCGCTTCAATCAGGGCTCGAACAATTTGTTCAACGGTTTGAAAGCGTCGGTGCCGGCCAACCGGGAAGCGTGTCTGGGCGTGAGCGACGGCACCGATCCTGGCTGCATCATGGGCGCCGCACAGGCCAGGCCTCAGGTTCTGTTGATGGGGGATTCCTACTCGAATCATTATTGGGGCTTCGTTGAAACGCTGGCCAAGGACGCGAACCTCGCCGTCCTCGCGCAGGGATATCCGGCCTGCCTGGCGCTGCCGAACATCTACCTCTACAACTGGTACAAAGCGAAAAACGCGCTGTATCAGAAATGCCACAACGCTGCGCAACGCTACTACGAAATGATCGCCAGCCATCATTTCCGCTACGTGATTATCGGGCAGTTCTGGGAGGCCTATCTCACCGATGCCATCGTCACCCGCCTGGAGGATCCGCGCAGTGTTGAACTGTCGCAACAACGCCTCGGCGTCGCGCTCCGCCAAGCCCTGGAGATCATCGTCAAGTCCGGCGCAACACCGGTGTTCCTGATGAATACCCTGCCGATGCCGACGGGGATCAACGAGTGTTTATTGAAACAGGTGAAGTTGCGCGGCTTGCTCGGCAGTGCCGAACAGAGCATTCAATGCGCATCGGTGCCTTGGTCAAATAACGAAGATCCGACATTGGCCCGGTTGTTCAGCGAACTGCAGGTCGAATACCCGAGCCTGATCGTCATCGATCCGAAAAGCCTGCAATGCAAGGATGGCGCTTGCGCGACCACGGTCGATGGCTTGCCGGTTTATCGTGATCTGGGTCACATGACCGATTACGCCTCTTACCGGTTTGGGGAAATGTACCTCAAGCGCTTTGGCAATCCGTTGAAGGGTGGTCAATAACCTTGAAGAGCTTCGCGAACAGGCTCGCTCCGACAGGGCATAGGGCGGCTATGCTGATGGCGCGGCGATCCGGTTGATGCCTGTGAAGAATATTGATCAACCGATCAATATTCAGCACAAAAACCACGTATCCTTCGCGCCCCGTTCACCCCTCAACCTGCGAGGACAGCTTGGCTAAAGGTATCGCTCTATCGGTTTCGGCATCGGTGCTGTTTGCCGTCATGTATTACTACACTTCGTTGCTCACACCGTTGAGCGGTGTGGAGATCTTTGGCTGGCGGATGCTGCTGACCGTGCCGTGCATGACTGTGTTCATGCTGGTTTCCGGGGAATGGCGGCGGGTTGTCGAGCTGGTGCGCTTGATGGCGGCGAGGCCGAAATTGATCGGTGGCTTGATCATCTCGGCCGCGTTGCTCGGCGTGCAGCTGTGGCTGTTCATGTGGGCGCCGCTGAACGACTACAGCCTCGATGTCTCGCTGGGTTATTTCCTGCTGCCGCTGGCGATGGTGCTGACCGGGCGGATTGCCTACGGCGAGAGCCTGTCGTATCTGCAAAAGATCGCGGTGTTTTTTGCCAGCCTCGGCGTGCTGAACGAGCTGTATCAGGTGGGCGGTTTTTCCTGGGCAACCCTGGTGGTCGTGGTCGGCTATCCGTTGTACTTCGTACTGCGCAAATACCTTCAGACCGACAACCTCGGTGGTTTGTGGGTCGACATGACCTTGATGCTCCCGGTCGCCTGGTGGTTCGTGCAGGGCGGCGAGCAAGGCTTGGGCGTGTTTGACCAATATCCCGGGTTGCTCTGGCTGATTCCGCTGCTCGGCCTGATCAGTGCCTCAGCGTTGGTGGTGTACATCATCGCCAGCCGCTTGCTGCCGTTCAGTCTGTTCGGCTTGTTGAGTTATGTTGAGCCGGTGCTGCTGCTCGGCGTGGCGCTGTTGCTCGGTGAAAGCATCAAGTCCGGGGAGTGGCTGACCTATATCCCGATCTGGATGGCGGTGGTGGTGCTGGTTTTCGAAGGCTTCAAGCACCTGATGCGACAAAGCCGCCCATAAGCCAAACACAAAAAAATGTGGGAGCCAGCCTGCTGGCGATTGCGATCTGTCAGTCAACTTTTATGCTGAATCTGAAGTCGCTATCGCCAGCAGGCTGGCTCCCACAATGTTCATCGGTGCAGCGGTTTACTCGGTCGTCAGCACACCACGACGCACCTGGTCGCGCTCGATCGACTCGAACAGTGCCTTGAAGTTGCCCTCACCGAAACCATCGTCGCCTTTGCGCTGAATGAATTCGAAGAACACCGGGCCCATCAGGGTTTCCGAGAAGATCTGCAGCAGCAGACGCTTGTCGCCCTGCTCCGATGCGCCATCGAGGAGGATACCGCGCGATTGCAGTTGGTCGACCGGCTCGCCGTGGTTCGGCAGGCGCCCTTCGAGCATTTCGTAGTAGGTGTCCGGCGGTGCCGTCATGAAGCGCATGCCGATCTTCTTCAACTGGTCCCAGGTCTTGATCAGATCGTCCGTGAGGAACGCGACGTGCTGGATGCCCTCACCGTTGAACTGCATCAGGAACTCTTCGATCTGCCCGGCGCCCTTGGACGATTCTTCGTTCAACGGGATGCGGATCATGCCGTCCGGTGCGGTCATCGCTTTCGAGGTCAGGCCGGTGTATTCGCCCTTGATGTCGAAGTAGCGAATTTCACGGAAGTTGAACAGCTTCTCGTAGAAGTTTGCCCAATAGGCCATACGACCGCGATAAACGTTATGGGTCAGGTGATCGATGATCTTCAGGCCGGCACCGACCGGGTTGCGGTCTACGCCGTCGATGAACACGAAGTCGATGTCATAGATCGAACTGCCTTCGCCGAAACGGTCGATCAGGTACAGCGGCGCACCGCCAATGCCTTTGATCGCCGGCAGGTTCAGCTCCATCGGACCGGTTTCGATGTGAATCGGCTGTGCGCCGAGTTCCAGTGCGCGGCTGTAGGCCTTCTGCGAATCCTTGACGCGGAACGCCATGCCGCAAACGGACGGACCATGTTCGGCGGCGAAGTACGAGGCGACGCTGTTCGGTTCGTTGTTGAGGATCAGGTTGATCGCGCCCTGACGGTACAGGTGCACATTCTTGGAACGGTGGGTGGCGACTTTGGTGAAGCCCATGATCTCGAAGATCGGCTCCAGCGTGCCGGGAGTCGGCGATGCGAACTCGATGAACTCAAAGCCCATCAGGCCCATTGGGTTTTCGTATAAATCTGCCATGGTGACGCCTCATCATTTCTAATCAATCAACCGGGGTTTATTGGCGAGTCATGCTGAGAGCGCTGGGCGGCGCGCAGGAAATGCCACGCACACTGCGGGCGAGGAAGTCACCGTAGATCAGTTGAAACCCGAATATCTTCATTGTCGACCCAAGGCTCTTGCGGGCGAGGCTTCTGCTGCCAGAAGACGATTATTATTGTATGCGTAACCCGATTCTACACAGCGTAAACCGGCTTGTCTGCTGCCCCTATGAAATCCGCTTTTTTGCGTCTGTCGCAAGGGGTTTGTTGCACAGGTAGATGCCGCCGAGGATCAGCGCACCGCCCACGCACATGGTCGGCGTCAGTTGTTCGCCCAGCAGCAGCGCGCCGAAGATCACCGCCGTCAGCGGGTTGAGCGCGATGAACACGCCACTGCGCGTCGCGCCGATATTGCGGATGCCGTGGTAATAACCGATGTATGCCAGCGCTGAACCGAGCACACCAAGGTAGGCAAGGCTCAGCCATTGCGGCGCGCCCAGATCATTCAGTGCTGTCCAGCTCAGTTCGCCGCGCGCTGCCGCCAGCAACCATAACATCAGCGTGCCGATCATGACTGAGTACGTCACCGTCTGCACCGGGCCTAACGACTGATTCAGTTCACGGGAAAACAATGAATAACCACCCCAGCCCAGCACGCACCCCAAGATCAATAAATCGCCCATCCATGCGTCGGGCGTCGCCGCCAGTAATTGCGGATTACGGCTGACGATCACCAATGCGGCGCCGACGATGCAGATCACGATACCTGCGGTTTTCATTGAGCCCAGGCGCTCCTTGAACAACCACCACGAAGCAAGACCGATTACCGCCGGGTTCAGCGCGACGATCAACGAAGCGCGCGACGCGTTGATGTATTGCAGGCCATAGAAGAAGCACAGGTTGTAAAAGAAAATCCCGAAAAACCCCAACAATGCCAAGCGCAACCACTGGCGGGCAGTCGGGCGGACAAGCGCAATTCGCGTCAGCCATAAAAAGCCCAGCAAGGCCAGGCTGGCCAGCAAAAAGCGCAGGCTGGCCGCAAACACCGGATTCAGACTGCTGCCCAGAAACCGGCCGGCGACGAATGTGCCGCCCCAGATCATCGTTACCCCGGCGAGGGTCAGATAAACCGGAACGTCGGATGATGTTTTTCCAGGGTTGTGCATGTAGTCGAGGCTCGAAAGGTTGCAGATGCTTTATGATCGACCTCATTCGCGTTCATCGTAAAATGAGCAAATACTCATGACCCTTACGCAACTGGAAATCTTCTCGCTGGTCGCCGAACTGCGCGGTTTTACCCTCGCTGCCCATCGCTTGGGGATTTCCCAGTCGGCGGTGTCCCACGCAATGAAATCTCTGGAACAGGAACTTGGCGTCGAACTGCTGCGCCGGCATCAGTCACAAGTAGAGCTCAGTACCATCGGCGAGCAATTGCTGCTGCGCGCCCGTGCGATGCTCGGTCTGGCCAATACATTGCGTCAGGAAGCCGCCGATGCGCGAGGGATGAAAAGCGGCACCTTGCGCATCGGCTCGTTCGGGCCCACCTCGTCGATCAAGCTGCTACCGGCCATTCTGCGGCGCTATCGAGAAGCCCATCCGGGCATCGAAGTGCACGTTGACGAAGGACCGGATCGTCAAGTGATTCAATGGCTGGAGGAGCGACGCATCGACATCGGCTTCGTGGTATTGCCAGAGGAGCGCTTCGACACATTCACTTTGATCGAAGACCAGATGGTCGCCCTGCTGCCGCCCGATCACCCGTTGGCAAGGCACCCGGCGTTAAGCCTGAAAGATTTGTGCGAGGCGCCATTCGTGCTCACCGAGGCCGGCTCTTCGGAACTGGTGTCGCGACTGTTCATGGCCGCACGTCTGCAACCGAATATCCGCTACCGCTGCGCGCAACTGCTCAGTACGCTCGATCTGGTCAGCCGTGGCGACGCCATCACCATCGTTGCCGAAGGCTCATTGCCACAAACGCAAGACAGCGCTTTCGTGAAGAAGCCATTGTTGCCTGCGGTCAAGCGTCAGGTCGGACTCGCCGTTCTTGATCGCCGCCAGGCATCACCCGCCACGCTGGCGTTTATCGAAATGGCGACGCGGATCCATCATCGCTGAGCAGCGCGAGCGTGTCGTTCGATCTATTCTCGCTTCTGGCTGACTGTTTTTGTACAGCGCGCCGAGCTTCGCCCACTCCATCGCGACAGGATGCGCCCATGCCGTTGACCGTCAGACCCCGCCGCAAACGCAGCACGCGCATCATCGTCACGCTGCTGAGCGGGCTGCTGCCGCTAGTGCTCGGCTGCCTGATTCTGCACTCGCAGGCGCAGCGCACGCTGGAACAGAGTTCGCAGGAAACCGCCGATCAGGCCTTGCGCCAGTTTGAACTGATGCTCGACAACACCGCCCAGGCGGCACATGAGTTGCTGCCCCTGGCCGGCAAGACTTGCGAAAGCGTCAAGCTTGCCCTGCGTGAACAAGTGACCCGCCGCCCGTTCGTGCGCTCGACCAATCTGGTCTGGGACGACAACCTCTATTGCAGCTCGCTGTTTGGCGACTACCAGGAAGTCGTGAATGCCGGCGACTACAACCAGGGCAAATTGTGGCTGATGAACGGCAACCCGGTGACACCGGACACCGCGCTGCTGGTGTATCGACTCAGCGAAGGCCGCGGTGGCGCGTTGACCACGCTGGACGGTTATCACCTGAGCAACATCCTGCGGCTGATCGGACGACAGACGCTGCTGGTTCTACAGGTGGGTGATAACTGGCTGGCGGCTGAGGGCAAAGTCCACGCCGGCGCCCTCCCCGCACTTCCCGTTGCGCCGACGACGCTGGTTTCATCGCGCTACGGGTTTAGCGTCAGCGCCGGTTTCGCCAAGGGTGAGACCTGGCGCTACATGGCTGCTGAGTACCCGCCGTTGTTCAGCCTGCTGATATTCTTCGGCGCGGTCTCGGGCGCGATCGGCCATGTTGTGCAGAAGCGCTCGACATCGCCAAGTCACGAGATGCTTCGCGCGCTGGAGGCGGGTGAGTTCGTCCCCTACTTTCAGCCTGTGGTGCATGGCGACAGCAAGGCCTGGTCGGGGGCCGAGGTGCTGATGCGCTGGGCTCATCCCAAGGAGGGTCTGGTGCGACCGGACCTGTTCATTCCGTTCGCCGAACATTCGGGACTGATCGTGCCAATGACCCGCGCGCTGATGCAGCAAACCGCTGCGCTGCTGGGACCGCTGTCATCGACCTTCACTGCACCTTTTCACATTGGCATCAATATCACCGCCAGCCATTGCCGGGACCTGGAGCTGGTGGAGGACTGTCGGCTGTTTCTCGCCGCATTCTCGCCCGGCAGCATCAGCCTGGTGCTTGAATTGACCGAGCGCGAACTGATCGAACCCACCGAGATCAGTCGTCAACTGTTTGAGCACCTGCATTCAATGGGCGTGAAGATCGCCATCGATGACTTCGGCACCGGGCACTCCAGCCTTGCCTACTTGCGCAAATTCAACGTGGATTTTTTGAAAATCGATCAGAGCTTCGTTGCCATGATCGGCATCGACGCGCTATCGCGGCACATACTCGACACGATTATCGAACTGTCGGCCAAGCTGGATTTGGGTATTGTTGCTGAAGGTGTCGAAACCCAGGCACAGGCCGACTATCTGGCCGCGCATCATGTCGATTTTCTCCAGGGATATCTGTTTGCCAAACCGATGCCCGCCGCGGATTTCATCGACGCATTAACTCATCGTTAACTAAGCTGTTTCAAGACGAGCGTACCGATAAGGCGCACCAATTTGATACAAAAGACCACTGTTGTTACATCAAGACAACATCAGGATTTACTCTTGGCGCATTAACTACTACAATTTTTTCAACCTGAGCAAAATTCGCAGGTGAGCCATTATCACCGAGTCGCTTCACGGCTCTTGGCTTATAGCTTTGTTTGCGGTTGGTATCAGCCAAACACACTATTGGAGTAAAGATATTGTCCAGACT
>Ga0196970_1000353_pt1 | contig 58282 bp, 55 predicted proteins | sample S1v_513CmetaG_FD_148672 | JGI IMG/M metagenome (GOLD analysis project Ga0196970, IMG submission 148672) | Soil microbial communities from Anza Borrego desert, Southern California, United States - S1+v_5-13C | ecosystem: Environmental > Terrestrial > Soil > Desert | place: USA: California...
GACTGATAGCCCGTTTGCAAGTCAAGGAGGCGATAGTCGGGTTAGGTTTGGCTGGGCCAAGCCGTGCACCGTGACGCGGATGGCGGCTAGGGTGATCATGGCTTCGGAGGCCTCGGGGAGTTCCTCGCAGCCCTTGGAGACGCCGGCAGCGGCCAAGCCAGCCGAGCGTTCTTTCGGCCACCCACCTGCACGCCGCCGACGTGGTGTCGCTGTCCCTGCCGCTGCGGGACAAGGACGCGCAACCTCATCAGCCGGCGCGACCGCTTTTGACCCATAGCGGACCTTCGCCGCTTCATCACAAGGGCAGGATGGGTAAACCCGGGACCGTCAGCCGCGCCGAGCCGCCTCGATCGCGGCGACGTCGATCTTCGTCATATCCATCATCGCCTCAAACGCGCGTTTGGCTTCATCGCCGCCAGCCGCCAGCGCCTCGGTCAGCACACGCGGCGTGATTTGCCAGGAGACGCCCCATTTGTCCTTGCACCAACCGCATGCACTTTCCTGGCCGCCATTGCCGACGATGGCGTTCCAGTAGCGGTCAGTCTCTTCCTGATCGTCAGTGGCGATCTGGAACGAGAAGGCTTCGTTATGTTTGAACGCGGGCCCGCCATTGAGGCCGAGACAGGGGATGCCGGCGACGGTGAATTCGACCGTCAGCACGTCGCCCGCCTTGCCGGAAGGGTAGTCGCTGGGAGCACGGTGGACGGCACTCACCGAGCTGTCAGGAAAAGTCTCGGCGTAGAAGCGGGCTGCAGCCTCGGCGTCCTTGTCGTACCATAGGCAGATCATGTTCTTGGCAATTGCCATGGCCTGTCCTTTCGCTTTTGAAGCCAATTCCGGCCCGGTTTCCCACGCACTCGGAGGCGTTTCACAGTCAGCCTCCACGGTACACCACGAATATAGAATGCACTCGCGCCATCTGACACACCGCCAGCAATGCCTGAAAGGTTATAGCGGTATCAGGGCTGCCGCTTTCAAGACCAGATGCGGGCAGTGACGCCATCAGGCCGATGGTCCGCTTTGGGTCGAAATGGTTCATCGGCCCAATGTCAGCTCCTGGCGAGAAACGAACCATCAGCGACTCCATACCCGCCGCCCCCTTTCGCAACATCGACCACGGATCCTGCCGCCCTCTGCAGGCCTTCCATCCTGCTTCCCCAGGGAACAAACGCAGCTGAACCGCAAGGGGAAGGTCATGAGTGATGAATGTCTTCAACGGCGATCCCGGTCGGTGTTTCAATCCTGAGCGTGGCAGAACGCTCCACCAAGCTCATCCAACCGATGGCGGTCGCTGGCCAGCATTTCAACGGCGACCCAGCTGTTCCAGGCGGACGCAATGGTCCAGGTCGGATTGCTGACATAGGCCCGCGGAAGACGGTAATGGAAGACGGCCCGTTTCCCGATCTTCTCATAAGGCAGCCTCGCCCTCACCTGAGCCGGGTCGATGTGCAGGAACAGCGGCAGCAGATCGAGATCGCGATTGCGCGTCGCGTTGGCGGCGAGATAATCCTCCGCCAAGGTTGCCCGGTCCGGCCAGTAATCCGGCGCGAGGACGCGGCGAACATAGGCACTCGGATAGGGGGCGGGAAGGAAGGCTGTGCTTGAGGTCGGCCCCGTCGTCTCCTGCCGCAGCCGGGGGGTCAGGAGGAGGAACGCCTTCAACACGGAGGTGAGCGTTTCGGCCTCGAGGCTGGGTGGATCGATGTTGAAATGAAGCCCCAGTGACCCGAACAGTGTCGTCCCCGACCCCCGGGCCCCTGCGGCACGCAGCACACCGATTGCACGGTCCACGCCGTCCAGCTTGTCGATCGGGAGCGGCGCGGTGATCAGCTCTCGCGGAACGATGCCAGCGAGAACGGTGCCAAGCCACGCGGCACCGGTTGCCCCCAGGCGAACGCGCGGAGCTGTCGCCGGCCTTTGCGGGTGCGCGTAGCGGATGTCGAGCTCGACGGCCAAGCGCCCGATCGACGTGTCCAGGACGTGGAAGGCATGGGGATCTTCTTGCCAACAGGTTCCGCCAAGCTCGGCCGCGAGAGCCTGTGCGGCGGAGTGGGCGCTGATCCCCTGGAACTCAACCTCCACGCCGACGCGCCGGGCCAAGCCGTGCGCCTTTCGCCTGAACGGCGGCTGCTGGAAAATGGGGGGAGCCTCGCAACCGAGCTCACGAGGCCCAGACCGGAAGGCAACGATGTACGCAGGATCGTGATTGTGCATCTGCTTGCATGTGGCCATGCCGCACTGATTTCCAAGGGTTCACGAAGGTGACGGTGAGCGGGTGCCCTGTCCGTCCGGATCCTTGTGATCCGGACGGCGATGCGGCACGTAGGAAGCGCGTGGAAAGGAGATTGCCATGTCCGTCGTTCGCAGTGCCGTCCTCGCCGCCGCGCTGTCGGCCGGCGTCGCTGTGTCAGCTCCAGCTACCGAGAAACCGGCCCTGGACTGGGCAGCGCTGCCGCTCATCGCCATTGACGGGGCCGCGCTCTCGCCCGAGACGTTCCGGGGAAAGGTTGTCCTGGTGGTCAACACCGCGTCGCAGTGCGGCTACACACCCCAGTACGACGGCTTGCAGGCATTGTGGACGCGCTACCGGCAGGACGGCCTGGTCGTCCTCGGCGTGCCCTCCAACGACTTCGGCGGTCAGGAGCCGGGCTCGAACGATGAAATCGCTTCCTTTTGCCAGCTCAACTATGGTGTGGACTTCCCACTGCTGGAAAAGCAGAGCGTGACGGGACAGAAAGCCCACCCGCTTTACCGCTGGGCGAAGGACGTCAGCGGCGCAGCCGCCGTGCCGCGCTGGAATTTCCACAAACTGCTGATCGGCCGCGACGGGCGACTGATCGAGCCGTTTGCCAGCAGCGTCACGCCCGACGCGCCCGTTCTCCGCAGCGCGGTTGAGCAGGCGCTTTCCAATTCCTCCCCAGGTACGGCATCTGTCAAGCGCTAGGGCGCGGCTCCAGCCAAAGCATTCGGTGCATCCCCGCCGAATGTTCGCCTGAATGAAGGTTCTGACATATCTGACCGCCCCCTGCAGCTGCCCCCTTTTGCAACAGCAGCAGCTACCATTAGCGCAGCAAAGCTCCGGCACGCTCGATCCCGGCCAGAACCGTTGCCGGCAGTACAATCGACAGATCGCAGACGCGCACGCCCGTCGCGCGTGGCGCCGAGCGCGATGCGCTGATGCGTCGGGGCCCCTACCGTGCCGTGGGGTGCCGGCCGAGACCGTCGAGGATCTTCGACGGCAGGATCGGCAGGGCGCGCACGCGCACGCCGACAGCGTCGTGGACGGCCGCGGCCACGGCGGCGTCGACGCCGGTCGCGCCAAGCTCTCCGATACCGCGGGCACCGATGGCACTGGCGTGGTCGTCGTACTCCTCAACGAAATGAATGGTGATGTCCGTGGGGATGTCCGCGTTGACGGGGATCGCGACGTTGGACAGGTTCTTGGCGAGCCAGCAGCCGTATCGCGGTTCCTGCACGCTTTCTTCCATCGTCGCCTTGCCCCATCCCCAGATGATGCCGCCGGTCATCTGGCTGCGCGCCGTCTTGGGGTTGACGATGCGTCCCGCCGAATAGGCACCCACCGCCCGGCGGAAGCGGACCAGCCCTAGTTCCGGATCGACTCCCACCTCGACAAAGATCGCCCCCCAGGTCCGCATGGCATAGGGCGTTCCCGAGCCGTCGCCACTGAACGGCGCGCCGCCAGGAAACGTGAAGCTGCCGTCACCGACGAGCTCGTCGAGCCCGGCCTGCCGAAGAATCGCGCCGGGATCGTTGCCAGTGCCCAACCGGCCGAGCTTCTCCTTGATCTGCCGGCAGGCGAGCGCGACCGCGCTGCCCGTGCTGACCGTGGCGGTCGAGCCGTACACCGGGCTGGCCGCGGGCAGGTCGGTGTCGCCCCAACGGATCGATACCCCGTCGACCGGCAGGCCGAGCTCATCCGCTGCGATTTGGCTGAACACCGTCTGGGTGCCGGTTCCGATGTCGTGCGTGTCGGTCTCGATGACGGCGCTGCCGTCCGCCTTGAGCCTGACACGAGCACCGCCGGGAAAGCGGAAGCTGCCCATCGTGCAGGTCGCCATGCCATAGCCGATCCGCCACGGACCGTCCTCGCGTGGCCCCTGGTGCCGCGTGCGCCAGCCGAAGAGCCGCGCGCCTTCCTCGTAGGCCTCGCGCAGCTTGTTGGACGACCATGGCTTCTTCGTATACGGGTCCACCGCGGCGAAGTTCGCGAGCCGGAGGTCGAGCGGGTCCATCTTCAGCGCCAGGGCAAGCTCGTCCATGGCGCTTTCGAGCGCCCATAGCCCGGGCCCTTCGACCGGTGCCCGCAGCGGCGTCGGCACATTGAGGTTGACGCGTTCGAGCCTTTGCCGGGTGCGGATGGCGGGTGCCGCGTAGAGCGCCTTCGTGGCTTCGCTGGACGGCTCGACGTGGGTGTCGGCGACCGCGCAGGAATTGACGACGTCGTGGCTCAGCGCCGTGAGCTTCCCGTCGCCGCCGGCGCCGGCCGTCAGGTCCTGGCTCATCCAGGGCTGATAACCAACGCAGGAATATTGGTCCTGCCGCCGCAGATGCAGCTTCACCGGGCGTCCGACGATGCGCGCGGCGGCGGCGGCCAGGATTTGGTGCGGCCAGACATAGCCCTTCGAGCCGAAGCCGCCGCCGGTGTGCGGCGCGATCACGCGGATGTCCTCCTCCTTCATGCCGAGCGCCGCCGCCAGCACGGGCAGCACGTTGCGGCTCGCCTGGACGGCGTCCCAGAGCGTCAGCCTGCCGTTCTCGAACGACGCCACCGTGCCCGACGTCTCCATGGCGTTGTGATGCCGCGCCGGCTGGACGTAGGTCTCGGACACCGTTACCTCGGCCACCGCGAGGGCACCGTCAACGTCGCCCATGTCGAGGTCGTCTCCCAGCATGCGCGGCAACGGCGCATCCTCCCGCCGGCCGGCGCCGAGCACGATCGGGTCGGCGGGGTCGCAATCGACGACCATGGCCGCACGGCCGGCCTCGGCCTGGTCGATCGTCTCGGCGAGGACTATGGCGACCGGCTCGCCCTCGAAGCGGATCTCCTTGTCCTGCAAGGGCAGAGTTAGCACTGCCGCCGGCATGTCGATCTTGCCGAAACGCGGCATCTCGGCCGCCGTCAGCACGCGGACCACGCCCGGCAGGCGGAGCGCCGCGGCGGCGTCCACCGACTTCAGCCGACCGGCGGCAACCGGCGCGCCCACGAGCACCGCATGCAGCGTGCCGGGCGGCGTGTTGTCGGCGGCGTATTTGGCCTGGCCGGTGACCTTCGCCCGGCCTTCGATGCGCGAGAGTGGCTGGCCGATGCTCATGACCGCCCTCCGGCCAACAGCACGGCGCGGACGGCGGCGTTGCGCGCCATCGGCACCTTGTAACCGTTGTGGGCGAGAGGTCGGGCGTCCCGCATCGCCGCCTCGACGATCGCCAGCAGCGTGTCCTTGCTCAGGGTCTTGCCGGCAAGTTCGGCCTCCGCGCCCGGCAGCCGCCATGGCCGCTGCGCCACCGCCCCCAGGGCGATGCGCGCCGACACGATCGTGTCTTCATCCAGTTCCACGCCGGCCGCGGCCGAAACCAGCGCGTATTCGTAGCTCGCCCGTTCGCGCACCTTCACATAAGCCGAGCGTCTCCCCGGCCGCACGGGAATGCGGTAGGACAGAATCATCTCCTCGGGCCCGAGCCGTGTTTCATACCGCGCCGGGTCCTCACCCGCGGCGGCCGCTTCCTCCTGGGTCAGGTGGAACGACGTCATCGGGATGGTGCGGCGGCCCTGCGGTCCGGCCACGTCGACCTCTGCATCGAGGCACGCCAGCGCCACGGCCGGATCGGACGGCTGGACGGCGACGCACGCATCGGTCCAGCCGAAGATCGCGTGCCGTTCGTTGATGCCGTCGCGGGCGGCACAGCCGCTGCCCGGTGCGCGCTTGTTGCAGGCCCAGGGCAGCGGCTCCTCGGCGCGGAAATAGGCGCACCGGGTCTTCTGCAGAACGTTGCCGCCGATGGTGGCGCGGTTCCTCACCTGCGCCGACGCGGCGAGAAGACAGGCCTGGGCCAGCGCGCCGGCATGCTCGACGACGCGCGGATCTTCGCCGATCGTGTTCAGCGAGGCCAAGGCGCCGATCGTCAGATGGCCGGTGTCGAGCGCGATCCCGTCCAGCCCATCCAGCCCGCCGATATCGACCACCCGGTCCGGCGCAGCGATGCCGAGCCGCATCCAGTTCAAGAGTTCCGTGCCGCCCGCGATGATCGCCGCGCCGGATCCGCTGAGCGCCGAAACCGCCTGATGCACGTCGGATGCCCTGGCGTACGAAAAGTCTCTCATGGGTCACGTTCCTATGTGTGTGGCCCCATACGTGCAGCCGCATCCAGCACCGCCTCGGTGATCTGCGGATAGCAGGAGCAGCGGCAGAGATTCCCGCTCATCCACTCGCGCACCGTCGCCTCGTCGGTGGCGTGGCCCTCGGCGATGCACGCCACCGCCGAAACGATCTGACCGGGCGTGCAGTATCCGCACTGGAAGGCGTCGTGGTCGATGAAGGCTCGCTGAACAGGATGCAGCGTCCCGTCCTCACCAGCGATGCCCTCGACCGTCGTCACATCGCGGCCGTCGCACTGGACCACCAGGGTCAGACAGCCGTTCATGCGCTTGCCGTCGACAAGAACGGTGCAGGTTCCGCACGCGCCTTCGTTGCATCCCTTCTTGATGCCGGTGAGGCCGGCCTCTTCGCGCAGCCAGTCGAGCAGCGTTACACGCGGGGCGACCGTGGCCGCCCGTTCTTTGCCGTTGAGGCGAAACGACACCGACATGGTGCGAGACCAAGACGGCGCTGGAGCACCGCCGCCCGTCGGTGTGGCGTCCGTCGAAGCCGAATCGCTCATCGCCTTCAGCCTCCTCCCTTTCGCGCCGTCTTTGCGGCGTCAATTCTGTGCGGGGCGCGGCGGAGCGGAAGGTCCGCATGCAAGGGCCGCGTGATCGCAAGGGCAATATATGTGGAGGCGTTGGTGCGGCAAGCCGGGAGGTCGGCGCGCCATCTTGCCGCCAGACGAGATGCCAGGATCGGCTGAGGTCCAGTCCAGCATCGGACAGGGACTGGAGCGGGTTCAGGGGGGGGCAGGAATGGGCATCCCCTTTCGCCACAGTGCGACGGACCGCCAGTCATCCCGATCATGTGGACCTTTGGCCGGGCACTCCGTGGTTCGCGTTGATTGTTTTAAACGCATCCGATAGGTTGACTAAGGAGCGAGTCATTAAGCTCGAATTGGAACGCTCCGCGAGCACCTTGCAGAAAGATGCGGCGATATGGCGAAAATTCAGGTATTTCATCGCCTTACTTTGCGGTTGCGTATCGTCGCGGCGGTTCTTGGCGTACTGGTGATGGCAGGGGCTTTCGGCCTTTTCACCCTCAGCCGCCTTGAAATTTTAAACAACGCCGCCGAAACAATGCGAGCCCGTTCTCTGCCGGCCACTCAGCTTGCTGGGCAGTTGACCTCCGCTGCCCAGCATCACCGCATCGCTGAAGCCGCCTATGCCCTCGCCACCAACGCCATGCAGGTTGATCAGGCTGAGAAGGGGCTGAGCGAGGCGGCAGCGGCCATGATGCAGAAGCGCGCGGCGGTTGGCGAACGTTTCACCTCTGGGGAGGGATTGGCGCGGCTCGCCGCCTTCGACAAGGCGTGGGCCGCCTACACCACCGAGGCCGACCGGGTGCGGACGATGGCGCGCGACGGCAATGCCCAATCCGCCGCCAGCGTGTTCAAGCGACCGAGCGCCGTCGCCTTCGCCCGCGTGCAGGAAACACTGGATGCGCTGGTGGACGGCACGATGGTGGACGCCGGTGCGGTCGCCGATCAGGGTGCCGCCGTCTACCAAGAGGCGTACAGGATGGTGATGGCCGGGGTGGCGCTGTGCATGCTGCTGTCGCTGGCTGTTGGGGTGGCACTGGTGCGCAGTATCTCCCGCCCGATTCTGGAGGTGGCGTCTGCCATGGAACGGCTGGCCGCCCGCGATTTCACTGCCAGCTTCGACGAGAACCGCCACGACGAGATCGGCCGAATGGCCACGGCCGCCCGCGTGTTCCGCGACACCATGCTGAACGCCGAACGCCTGCAGCAGGAGCAGGAGCGGCTGAAGGCCGCCACGGCCGAAGAGCGCCGCCGCGAGATGCGTGCGCTAGCCGATGAGTTCGAGAAGACAGTCAAGCATTTGGTCGAAACGCTAACCCAATCCACCGCCGGGATGGCGTCGGCCGCCGCCGGCATGGCGCAGGGTGCGGCTGAAACCGCCCGCCACTCCGACGCGGTCTCCACCGCCGCCGGCCGGGCGTCGGCCAATGTAGAAAGCATCGCTACCGCCACAGCCGAGTTGTCGGCCAGCTTCGCCGCCATCGCCAAGTTGGTGACCGATTCCGCCAGCATCGCCGCTGGCGCCACCCGCGATGCGGAACGCAGCACCGCGGTGATGGGCAGCCTGGCAGACGCGGCGGTGGAGATTGGCAAGGTGGTAGACATGATCAACGGCATCGCCGGCCAGACCAACCTTCTCGCCCTGAACGCCACCATCGAGGCGGCCCGCGCGGGCGAGGCCGGTAAGGGCTTTGCCATCGTCGCCAGCGAGGTCAAGCAACTGGCCGGCCAGACCGCCCGCGCCACCGCCGAGATCCAGGCGCGGATCGCCGAAATCCAGGCAGCGTCCGACACGGCGGTGAACACCATTGGCGCCGTCACCCGGACCATCGCGCGTATCAACGAGATCGCCAGCGAGGTCGCCACCGCCGTCAAGCAGCAGACCGCAGCGGTGGAAGAGATCCGCGCCAACATCCACGACGCCGCCGACGGTACCCGCATGGTGTCAGACAACATTGCCGGCGTGACCGCCGCCGCCGCCTCGGCCGAGCAAGCGAGCGCCGTCATGGTCGAGTCTGTGCAGGCCGTCACCGGCGATGCGGACCGCATGCGACGCGAGGTGGACGGCTTCCTGGGGGCGCTGCGGGCGAGCTGACAGCCCGTTGCGACTGGCACCGGTCCCGATCGAGCCAGTACCGCTTCGACATTGGGATGCCAATGCTCCAGACACCATCATAAGGCAGGCACGTCCTGCCCCTGAAGAGAACCATGGAATCGGCAAGCGTACGGCTGGTCGGGGGCGAGGTCCGTGCGCAGGCGGCCGGCGAGGGTGGTGAGCTTCTGTTTGATCTCGGGTAGCGTGGCAGCCGGAAGACGGACTAGGCGGGCGGTTAGACCGGCAATGCGGACCAAATGCGCAGCGCGCTCCTCGTCTGCAAGCTCCGGTGCCGGTGCGCCGAGGGTGGCAAGGCGCTGGAAGGTGCCGGTTTGGCCCGGTGCGGGAATGCTGTCCGGCGGTCGCGGCACGTTGCAGGCCTTCCCCAGTTCCCGTGGCAGAGGATCCGGGGAAGGCCAACGTCGCTCAGATCGGATCCCAGGAAAAAACGTTGGTCGAGCGTTCGAGCGGTGAGAACGAGGCTGACATGGCGCCCGGCAACAGGTCGGCGATCGCCTCGGGCGTCCAGCCGTCACCCCGATGGATGGAGCGGACCGGGCGCGGCTGGCTCATCAGGAAGATCTCGTTGTTGCGCACGGTGAAGATCTGGCCCGAAATGTCTCGCGCGCGGTCCGAACCCAGGAAGACCACCAACGGAGCAATTTTTTCGGGTGTCATGCGCTGCAGCTTGGCGACACGCGCTTGGTCCGCTTCCGTCTCGACGGGGATCGAACTGATCATCCGGCTCCAGGCGAAGGGGGCGATGCAGTTGGCCCGCACGTTGAAACGCTGCATGTCCATCGCGATGGCGCGCGCCAGACCGACCAAGCCCATTTTCGCGGACATGTAGTTCGCTTGGCCGTAGTTCCCGATCAGTCCGGCCGTCGAGGTCATGAACACGAAGGAGCCCGTCTCCTGCCGGCGCATGGCCGGCGCGGCGGCGCGGGAGACGTTGAAGCTGCCGTTGAGGTGGACGTCGAGGACCGCGCGCCATTCCTCCGGCTCCAGCTTGTGGAAGATGGCGTCGCGCAGGATGCCCGCGTTGTTGACGACCAGATCGACCCGCCCGAAGCGGTCGAGCGCCGCCTCGACCAGCCGCGAGGCCCCCTCCCAGGTGACGATGGAGTCCGTGTTGGCGACGGCCTCGCCGCCGTTTCCTTCGATGGCCCGCACCACCTCGTCGGCGATGGTCGCGTTCTCGCACTCACCGGTCAGCGACACGCCGATGTCGTTGACCACCACCTTGGCGCCGCTCGCAGCGAGCCCCTCCGCAATCGCCCGGCCGATCCCCTGGCCGGCGCCCGTGACGATCGCGACCTTCCCCTCCAACAATGCCATGTCGTATGTCCTTGATTGAATGCGGAGCCTAGGCAGCTTCCATGAGACGGCCCGACGGGGCGCCCAGCAGAGTGGTGCGGTACATCACCCGCCGTTCGGACTCGCCGTAGTCGGCCAGCGCAATGTGAATGGCGCACCGGTTGTCCCACATGACCAGATCTCCGGGCTGCCAGCTGTGGCGGTAGGTGTTCTCGGGCACCACCGAATGCTCGTACAGGAAGCGCAGGATCGGCGCGCTCTCCTCCTCGCTCATACCTTCCAGCGCCAGCGTGGTCATCTCGGCAACGTAAAGGGCTTGGCGCCCGGTCTCGTCATGCACGCGCGCCACCGGCTGGAGCACCGGCGGGTTGCGCCGGCGGATCTCTGCCAGCTCTTCCGCCCCGCGGCGCATCCGCGTCTCGCGGGCGGCGGTCATGTCATGCAGCGCCCAGCGGTCCTCCAGCATGCTGCGGAAGGCGGGGGAGAGCGTCTCCCAGCTCCGGTACATGTTGGCGAACATCGTGTCGCCGCCGGCCGGCGGCGCCTCCTGGCAGTAGAGCAGAGAGCCCATCGCCGGCCGCGTCGTGGTCGAGAGGTCCGAATGCCACTGTCGGCCGACGATCAGGCGCTTGCCGGTGTTCTCGAAATTGGTGACCAGCAGGATCTCCGCGTGCTCCGGGTGGCGGAACTTCGGGATGGAGTCGTGGGTGTCGAGCGCGCCGAAACGGCGGCTGAAGGCGATGTGCTGCTCATGCGTCAGGTCCTGGCCGCGGAAGACCAGCACGAGGTGTTCGAGCCAGGCGGCGCGGAGCGCGCGGATGGTGTCGTCCGACAGCTCGCGGCGCAGGTCGAGGCCGACGATCTCGGCGCCCAGGGCGCTCGCGCGCTTCTTGATGGTGAAGTCCGTCATGGTGGCGCCTCCCTTACACGCCGGTGATCTTGGTTTGGTCGGCCCAGAACAGCAGGCGCCGCTGGATGCGGTGCATGATCACATGCAGCGTGATGCCCATGGCCGACAGGCACACCAGCGCGCCGAAGACGCCCGGCGTGTCCAGGTTGAAGTTCATTTGCAGGATCAGGTTGCCGAGCCCCTTGTTGGAGCCGACGAACTCGCCGACGATGGCGCCGAGGATGCTGAAGATGATCGCCACCTGCAGGCCGGCGAAGATCATCGGCAGCGCGCTCGGCAGGCGCACCATCCAGAAGATCTGCCAGCGCGACGCCCGCAGCGACCGCATCAGCTCGATGCGCTGCACGTCGGTGGAGCGCAGCCCGGCGATCACGTTCACCAGGATCGGGAAGAACGAGATGATCCCCGCGACGATGACCTTCGACGTGATGCCGAAGCCGAACCACATGATGAACAGCGGCGCGATGGCGACCTTCGGCGTGGTCTGGATGGCGATCAGGTAGGGGTACAGCGTCTTCTCGACGATGCGGAACTGGGCGATGATGCTGCCGACGGCGATCCCCGCCACCGCCGCGGCGAGGAAGCCCAGCAGCGCCTCGGACAGCGTGTACAGCCCGTGCTCGATGTAGACGCCGCTGCCCAGCCGCTCGACCAGCGCCCGACCGATGTCGCTGGGGGCCGGGAAGATGTAGACCGGCACGTCGAAGCCGCGGATGACCGCCTGCCACGCCGTCGTGGCGACGACGAACAGCAGAGGCACCAGCAGCCATTCCGGCCGTTCCCGCAGGAAGCGCCGGACGCGGCGGCGCGGTTTCGGCGAGGCGATGTAGGCCATGGTCTGCGTCGTCATTCGATTCCTCCCCGGGCGTTGAACTGTGCGCGGATCCGGCGCGTCACCTGGCCGAAGCGGTCGCTGGCCATGCTGTCGAGGTCGCGGTCGTCGGGCAGCTCGACGTCCACCAGATCGGCAATGCGTCCTGGGCGCGGCGACAGCACCAGCACGCGGGTGCCAAGGAAGACCGCCTCCGGGATCGAGTGGGTGACGAACACGATGGTCTTGCCGGACTCCCGCCAGATGCGGCGCAGTTCCTGGTTCATAGTCTCACGGGTCATCGCGTCGAGCGCGCCGAACGGCTCGTCCATCAACAGGATGCTCGGCTCGTGCAGCAGAGCGCGGGCGATCGCCACGCGCTGCTGCATGCCGCCCGACAGCTCCGACGGATACTTGTCCTTGAAGGCGCCTAGCCCGACCATGTCGAGCAGCGATTCCGCCCGCCGGCGGCTGGTGGCTTGGTCGAGGCCGAGCACCGCCGCCGGCAGCATCACGTTCGCCAGCGTGGTCTTCCAGGGCAGCAACACCGGGCTCTGGAACACCATGCCGATGTCCGGCTGCGGCCCGACGATAGAGGTGTCGCGCACCCGGATGTCGCCGGCCGAGCGGTCGATCAGCCCTGCCAGCATCCGCAGCAGGGTCGATTTCCCGCAGCCCGAGGGCCCGACGATGGTGATGAACTCCCCCTCGGCGACGTCCAGCGAGATCGGCCCCAGCGCCTGGATCCGCTCGCCGTCGCGGGTTTCGTAGATCTTTTCCAGCCCGTCGATGCGGATGGCCGAGCGGCGTTCGGTGCGCTCCATGGCGACCGCCTGCATTCTAGCGCTTTGCATTGTCTGTTCCCTCCGCCTCCAGGAGCGCACGGGCGTAGTTCAGCCCGCCGCCCACAGCGACGATGTCCTGAAGAAAGGGGGCGAGCGGCTCCACGGCAAAGCTGCGCCCGGTAGTCTGGTTGCGGATGGCGCCGGTGGTGAAGTTCACCTGGAGCGCATCGCTGTCGCCCAGCCCGGCGATGACATCCGGTCCGGCCACCAGCAGCGGGACGCCGACGAATACCGCGAGGCGGAACGGCCCGCGCGAAATCGTCTCGCAGATCAACCCGACGCCCATCTCCTTCATGGCCAGGAACGGGTGGCTGTGATGGCTGCCGTTGGCGAAGTTCCGCCCGGTGACCAGCACGTCACCGGCCTTGGCCTCGCAGGACAGCTGCGGCCGGACCTCGGCGAGGAGGTGGCGGCGCAGGACGGCCGGGTCGTATTCGAAGACGTGGTGCGGGGGGATGAGCTGGTCGCTGGCGAGGTCGTCGCCGAAGCGCCAGCAGCGGCCCGAGAAGACCTCCGTCATCGCGCAGCATCCTCCATGTGGGCCGGCGTGTGGGCGGGCAGATAGTCGCGCGGATCGGCGATGCGGCCGGCGATGGCCGACGCGGCGACGGTGAGCGCGCTGCCCAGATAGATCTGTGCGTCCCGGCTGCCCATGCGGCCGGGGTCGTTGCGCGTGCTCGTGCTGATCCGCGCCTCGCCGGCGGCGAGCTGCGCCAGCCCGCCGAAGCAGGGGCCGCAGGTCGGCGGCGACACCATGGCGCCCGCGGCCGACAGCCGCGCCAGCACGCCGTTCTCCATGGCCTGCTGGTAGATCCGCCGGGTCGCCGGGATGACCAGCATCTGCACCTCGGGGTGCACCGTGCGGCCGTCCAGCAGGTCGGCGGCAGCGGTGAGTTCGGCCAGCGATCCCGAGGCGCAGGAGCCGATGTAGGCGTGCTGGATGCGCGTGTCCGCCAACTCGGCGACCGGTCGGACATGGGTCGGCGACGGCGGGATCGAGACCTGCGGCGACAGCGTCGAGGCGTCGAGCGTGACGACGGCGGCGTAGCGGCAGCCGGGATCGGCGCGTACCGGCTCGACCCCCGTCACCCCGCGTTCGGCGAGGAAGGCAACGCAGCGCTCGTCCACCTCGGTCACCGCCGACTTGGCGCCCATGTCGATGCACAGGCCGCACAGCGTCATGCGCTCGGGGATCGACAGGGCGGCGACCGCCTCGCCGCCGAACTCGATCACGCGGTAGTTGGCCAGATCGGCGTCCACCCGCGCCATGGTGGCCAGCACCAGATCACGGGCGGTGACGCCGGGCGGGCATTTGCCGCGGATCTCGACCCGCACAGTCTCCGGCACCTTCACCCAGATCCGGCCGATCGCCAGGATCATGGTGAGTTCGATGCTGAACGGCACGCCGAGCGCACCGACGCCGCCCAGCGACGGGGTGTGGGTGTCGGCTGCGGCGACGAAGTCCAGGGGCCGCACGTGGCCGCGTTCGACCACCAGTGGATGGGTGATGCCATCGCCATCGAAGAGGTGGCCGACCCCGGTCTCGCGGGCAAGCTGGCGGGTCCGGCGATTGCGTTCGGCGCCCTCCTTGGAATGGACGGGCACCTCGTGGTCGATGGCGACCACCACCCGTTCCGGCAGCGCGAAACGGTCGATGCCGTTCTGGCGCAGCCGGTTCACGTAGGCGGGAAAGGACACTTCCGGGGTGGTGACGAGGTCGGGCGTGACCCAGACGATCTCGCCGGGCTCGACCCGGTCGCGGCCGCTGGCGCGGGCCAGGATCTTTTCGGCCAGTGTGGCGGCCATGACGTCATGCCTCCTGGGAAAGCGCGTGTTCGAACGCCGCCAGCGCGTCGACGCCGAGCAGCGCGTTGAGCGCGCTGAATGGGGTCATGGCCGGCAGGGCGTGCGCGGTGGTTCCGGTTTCCAGAAGCTCCCGCAGTAGGGCGCTCTGGGCGGCGGCGGAGATCTGGATGAGGGACAGGGCGTAGATCGCCATGGCATACCCCAGTTCCTGGAGCTGCCCCAGCGAGAAGACCGGGCGGATGGTCTCGGCGGTCAGATAGATCACCGGTACCGACACCGCGCCGGTGATGGCGGCCAGCTCCGCCGGCGTGGACAGGGACGGCACCATGACGGCGTCCGCCCCGGCCGCCTCCATGGCCTTCACCCGGCGCACGCACTCGTCGAGCCCGTGCAGGGTCATGGCGTCGGTGCGTCCGATGATCAGGAAGTCCCCGCTGCGCCGCGCCCGGCGCGCCGCGGTCAGGCGCAGCGCCATCTCCTCCGGCGGGACCAGCGCCTTGCCCAGCATGGCGCCGCAGCGCTTGGGTTGGACTTGGTCCTCCAGGTGGATGGCGGCGACGCCGGCCCGCTCGAAGGCGCGGACGCATTCGGCGATGTTGGCGGGGCCGCCGTAGCCGGTGTCGGCGTCGGCAATGACCGGCAGGTCGGTGGCCTCGACGATCTGGGCGGCGCGGGCGACCATCTCGGTCATCGTCAGGATTCCCACGTCCGGCTTGCCATGGCTGGCCGACACCGAGAAGCCGGACATGTAGACGGCCGGATAGCCGGCCTGGGCTATCAGCTTCGCGCCGAACGCGTCATGGCACCCCGGCACGGGCGTAGTGCCGCCGCGGGTCAACAGGTCGCGCACGACCGCTCCGAGATGCGGCATGATGCATCTCCTCAAGGCAGGGTTCAGGGGGAAGCGGGTGCCGGGCGCTCAGTTCAGCGCCTTGGCTTCCTGAACGGTAGCTTCGTGGTCGAAGGCGTTGACCGCGTCGATGAACTGGTTCGTGTAGAGGTCCGCCGGGTTGACGTCGCCCTTCAGTTCGCCGGTCGCCTTCATGAACTCGACCATGTCGGTGATCGCCTGCGGCGGGAACTCACCCCATTTCTCGCCCTTGTCGAGCTCAAGGAACTCGGCGCGCACCTTGAGCACGTGCAGCCCCTGGCGGAACGCCTCGTCCTCGGCGACGCCGGTGGGTTTGGTCGCCGGGTAGACCTTCCAGTGGGTCTTGACCGTGCCGGTGGGGTTCTCCAGCGCCATCACCGTGCCCTTGGCGACGCAGCGCAGCACCTTGGTGATCACCTCCGGGTGCGACTTGATGTAGTCGTCGCGGACGAAGTAGGAGCTGCCGAACTTCAGCTTCTCCGCGTAGGGCGAGGTGAAGCGCCGCAGCTCCAGGCCCATGTTCTCGGCGGTGGCGATCTGCGAATCCCAGGTGCCCCAGACGTCCACGCGGCCCGACTTCAGCGCGGCGACGGCCTGCGCGCCGACGCCGGTCTCGACGATGGTGATGTCCTTCTCCGGGTCCATGCCCGCCTCGGCGATCATGCCCTTGATGATGGCGACGAGCTGCGCGCCGTAGGAGACCACCCCCATCGTCTTGCCCTTGAAGTCCTCGATGGACTTGATGGGGCTGGACGCCTGGACCACGGGAAACTGGAAGTTCTTGCGCATGTTCATGTAGACGGCCTTGAGCGGCGCGCCCTGCGACCGGGCGATCACCGCGCGGCCCGGCCCCATCAGTACGAACTGCGCCTGCCCGGAGAGCACCGCCTGCGTCGCGGCGGAGGAGTTGGTCGGCTGGATCGTCACGTCCAGGCCTTCCTTCTCCCAACACTTGCTGGCGATGGGGACCGAGGTGTTGTTGGCTTGCGACGTATCCAGCACGTTGGTGCCGATGGCGATCGTCACCGCTTGTCGTTCCGCGGCCAAGGCGGAGGCCGCCGATGCGGCGAAAGCGCACAGACTGGCGACAAGCGCGGTGCCGACCATCATTGCCGACTTCATGTGTCTCTCTCCCATATGTGTGCCGGTGAAGCGCATGGCGGCTCCGCCGGATTGATGCTTCGTGCGCACCGCCGCCTTCTTGTGGGCAGCTGGATGGCGCGGGTCAGACCGGACCGAGCGCCGCGGCCGGTGCCATTTCGCTCTTGGCGGCCTTGAGGCGTTCGGCGTTCGGCGCGCCGTAGTGCGCCGAGATGTCGTCGGCCGCCGCCATGACGGCGGCGCGCATGGCTTCGTGCTGGCTCAGGAAGCGCTGGGTGACGGCGCTGAGGTTCAGACCGGCGATCACCTCGCCGTCGCGCCCGAAGATCGGGGCGGACACGCCCGAGGCGCCGATCTCCCGCGTGTCGATGGATTCCGCGAAGCCGCAGTCGCGGATCGCGGCGAGGTCGGCGCGCAACGCCTCCGGCGTGGTCAGTGTGTTCTCGGTGAAACGTTCGAGCCGCGTCGACGTGAGATAGTCCTCGATCCACTCCTGCGGCAGGAAGGCGAGTTGCACGCGCCCGATGGACGTGCAGTAGGCCGGGCGCAGTGGCCGGTCGTCGGTGTCGTAGCGCACCTCCTTCGGGCTGACCACCTTGTGCAGCACGCGGACCTGCAGGTCGGCGCTCAGGGTGCCGAGAAAGCAGGTCTCGCCGGTCCGCTCGACCAGCGCCGCCATCACTGGGCGGGCGACGTGCAGCAGGCGAGCGTGCAGCCCGCCTACCCAGCCCGACGCGTGCTGGAACAGCGGATGCAGCCGGTAGCGCCCGTCCTGCCCGCGGGCGGCGTAGCAGCGCGCGTCCAGGGTCTTCATCAACATCGTCGCGCTGCTCTTGGGGATGGACAGCCGGTCGGCGATGTCGGTCAGCCGCAGACCGCGGTCCTGCTCCAGCGACAGCATCTCGAGCACGTCCAGAACCCGTTCCGCCGACTTGACCACCACCGCCTCGCTGTTCACATATGTGAATGTTGATCATCAGTTCGCACAGCAAATATGTATCGTATGATTACCGCCGTCAACGGTATTTTCTTAGTGATGAGAGAGAATTTCTGTTCCGAATTGTGAAATTCACGCAACAAATACCCACGGCTCCGCCATTATGGAATGGCAGAGCGCATGGAGTTCCTCATAATAAGCGTGTCACCGCCCGGAAAATACTGCGGGTCTTCGTTCCATAAAGGCATTCTTCCCTTCGAGGAAGTCTTCTGTGCTGAAGAGAAGCGTTTGCTGATCGAGTTCGGCGCCGAGCATTTGGTCGAGTGCGGCCGGCCCGCGCGCCAGGACGGCCTTGGTCGCCGCCACCGCGAGCGGCGGGGCCTCGGCCATCTCGCGCGCCAGCGCTCGGGCGTCGTCGAGCAGGGAGTCGGGAGCGATACAGCGGTCCACGAGCCCCATTTCAAGCGCCGCGTCGGCGCCGAGCGTCGCCGACGTGAAGAGCAGACGTCGGGTCTGCGCGACACCGATCCGCTGCGGCAGCGACCACAGCAGCCCCAGATCGCCCATCAGGCCGACCTTGCCGAAGACCGCCCCGAAGCGCGCCGCCGGTGATGCCAGCACGACATCGCAGGCGGCGGCCAGCGACAGTCCGGCCCCGTAGGCGTGGCCGTTGACCGCGGCGATCACCGGCTTTGGCCCGGTGACGACAAGGCGGAGCAGATCGTGCGAGCGGGCAAGGCGCCGCCGGATCGCCATCGGATCATGGTCCGGCAGGCTGTTCAGGTCGCCGCCGGCGCAGAAGCCGCTTCCCGCGCCGGTGAGCACGACCGCCCGGCACGCGGACGAGGCCATTAGGTCGGACAGCGCCTCCATCAGCGCGTCGCGCAGGCTGGGCGTCAGCGCGTTGCGGGTGGCCGGCTCGTTCAGGGTGACGACGGCAACGGCGTCGGTCTGCTCGATGATGACGGAGGGGGCGGTCATGGCTCCACCACCAGCCGCTTGGCCTTGTGCTGCGCGCGGGGCAAGGTGCCGAGCGGCAGGGCCTCGACGACGGCGCGCACGCGCAGACGGTCCTTCACCGACGTCGCCAGTTCCGCCACGAGGCGGGACGCGTCGGCCTCGGGCAGCGCCTCCACCTGAAGACGGATGGCGTTCGGAAGGCCGGTGTCGGCGTTGCGCACCGATGCGTCCACGACGATGCGGTACTCGTCCGACAGGCCGGGCGTGCTGCGCACCACCTCCTCGACGGCGGAGGGGAAGAGGTTGATGCCGCGGATCACCAGCATGTCGTCGGCCCGCCCGCGCACCCCGCCCACAAGGCGCGCGTGGGTGCGCCCGCAGGCGCAGGGGCGGCTGTCGCGGCACACCACGTCGCCGGTCCACCAGCGCACCAGCGGCCCCGCCTCCTTGTCCAGGTGGGTCAGCACCAGCACACCCGGCGTGCCGTCCTCCACCGGTTCGCCGGTCTCGGGGTCTATCACCTCGGCGTAGGCGAAATCCTCGGCAAGGTGCGGTCCGCCCTGCTCCGGGCAGTCGAAGCCGATGGGCTGGAACTCCAGGCTGCCGTAGGCGTCGCAGCAGCGCGCCCCCCACAGCTCCTCGATGCGTCGCCGGGTCGCCGACACCGCGCCGCCCGGCTCGCCGCCGACGATGATGCGGCGCACCATCGAGGCCGCGGGATCGTAGCCCATCTCGCGGGCGACCGCGCCCAGGTGCACCATGAAGGACGGCGTGCCGCAGAGCACCGTCGTGCCGAACTCGAAGATGGTGCGGATCTGGCGCTCGGTCTCCTGGCTGCCGGCCGGGATCACCGTGGCACCAAGGCGCTGGAACCCGGCCGTGGCGCCCAGCCCGCCGACGAACCAGGTGTACGTGAACAGGCACTGGAAGATGTCGCCCGACCGGATGCCCTGGCCATGCGCGTAGCGGGCGTAGAGGTCGGCCCAGCGCTCCAGGTCCTTCACCGTCCAGTATTGCGGGACCGGCGCCGCTGTGGTGCCGGAAGAGAAATGGATGCGGGCGATCCGGTCGCGCGGCACCGCCACGAACTCACCCCATGGCGCGGCGGCGGCGACGCTGGCGCTGTAATCCGCCTTCTTGGTAAGGGGCAGCCGCCGCAGGTCGTCGAGCGATCGGAAATCGCGCGGATCGAAGCCCAGCTCCGCGAAACGCCGGCGGTAGAAGGCGCTGTCGCGGCCCACCCGTTCCAGCTGGCGCGTCAGGCTGGCCGTCTGGTGCGCGACGATCCGGTCGCGCGACCAGGTTTCGCAGGGATCCCACGTCGCCGTCGCGACGGAGTCATCGATAACCGTCATAGCGTCGCTCCCAATCCGCGAAGCGCAAAGTGCGCGATCTGTTCGGCCATGCGGCGTCGTTCCGCCTGCGACTGGTTGCGCCGCTGGCGGTACCAGATGGTCGTCCAGTTCAGCGCCCCCAGGAAGGGCTTCACCACCAGCCGGACGTCCTGCTCCGGCAGCGCCTTGGCCTCGACGGCTCGCGCAATCTCGGCGGCGAACAGCCCCTCGTACTCGTCGCGCAACGCCAGGATCTCGCGCAGCGTGCTGCGCTGCTCCGGCGTCGTCTGCCCGGCGAGGTGCATTTCCAGCCCCTGCACGGCGACGCGCTGGTAGGCCAGTTCGTTCATGATGACCATGAGATGGGCGACCGCCATCTCCAGCAGCCGTTCGACAGGCGCCTGATCGTCCCGCAAGCAGGCCCGGACGGCGGCGAGGTCCATCGCCATGCCGCGCTTGTGGACGTCAAAGAACAGGTCCGCCTTGCTGCGGTAGTGGTGATAGATCCGCCCCTTCGTGCAGCCGAGCACCTCGGCCACGTCGTCGATGCTGGCCGCGGCGTAGCCCTTGCGCATGAAGGCCTTGGCCGCGGCGTCGAGGATCTCGCCACGCGAGCGGTCGCCGTCCAGGCCAGCGATTGCGTCGATCACGTTGCTCATTGTGCCGCCATCATTCCGGAGGGAGGGGCGTCGGAGGCCGCCTCGGTCACGGGGCGGGGCGTGTGCTCCGCCTTGACGGCGCGGGCGATGACCAGGCGCTGGATCTCCGAGGTGCCCTCGTAGATCTCCGTCGCGCGCTGGTCGCGGTACAAGCGCTCGACGAGGTTGGGCTTGACGAAGCCAGCGCCGCCGAAGATCTGGACGCCGACGTTCACCGCCTCGTGCGCCATCTCGCTGCAGAACAGCTTCGCCTGGGCCCCGATGACGGTGACGTCCTCGCCGGCGTCGAAGGCGGCCGCCGCCGCGTAGGCCATCATCCGGCCAGCCGACAGGCGGGCCGCCAGATCGGCGAGCTGGAAGCCGACGCCCTGGTGGTCGATGATCGGCCGGCCGAAGGTGGTGCGCGTCGCCGCGTGCCGCGCGGCGGCGCGGAAGGCCGCCAGCGCGATGCCGCAGGATTGTGCCGCGACGGAGATCCGCCCGACCTTGAGCGCGGCGAGCGCCAGGGCGAACGCCTCCCCCGGCGGGGCCAGCACCGCTTCGTCCTCGACGACGGTGTCCATGACGAGGCGCGCGTTGACGGTACCGCGCATCCCCATCTTGTCCTCGACCTCTGGCGCCGCCACCCCCGGCTGGCCGGCGTGCACGAGAAAGGCGGCGATGCCGCGGTGGCCGCTGCCGGGGGCCGTCTGGGCGAAGACGACATAGGAGTCGGCCACGCCGCCGCCACCGATCCAGCATTTCTCGCCGCGCAGGCGCCAACCGGTCCCCTCGCGCGTCGCCGCCATCGTCATGGCGGCGGGGTCGGACCCGGCTTCCCGCTCGCTGAGCGCGAAGGAGACGCTCTTGAGGCGGCCGTCACCGTGGGTCAGAAACGTTGCCTTCTGGCGCTCGGTCCCGGCGAAGATCAGCGGGTTGGCGCCGAGCTGCAACGTCGCGACGATGCCCGACGTGGAGGCGCAGCCCACCGCGATCGCCTCGATCACCGCGCACAGCGCCGTGAGGGACGCGCCCTCGCCATAGGGTTTCGGCAGGAACAGGCGGTCGATGCCGGCTTCGGCCAGCAGCGCCACGTTCTCCGTGGGGTAGCGCTGGGCGGCGTCGATGGCCGCGGCGCGCGGCGCGAAATGCTCTTCGGTCAGTCGCCGGGCAACCAATTGCCATTGCCGGGCCTCCTCGCCCAGCGCCGGCTCCCACACGGTCGCCGCGACCTTGCGCTCCCGTTCCCTTCGGGTCGTCTCCACGCGGCCTTCCTCCCATCGTTATCAAATCCGCTTGCATTCAACGTACTCGGTAGTATGTTTGTCGTCAATATTGTTCGTCAAACCATTGATATTTCTTACTATGATCGGCCGAGCGGATTGCTTCACGGATTTGCGCCGTGGATGCCAGGGCCGGCTAGCGAGACGTAGGGAGGACAAGACACCCAATGGCCATTGACCTTGATCGCCTGATGAGCTGGCCGGTTCCCGAGGGCCGACAGACGCTCACATCCAAGGACTGCATCCTGTACGCGCTGGGGGTCGGGCTGGGGGCAGACCCGACCGACGAGCGGCAACTGCGCTTCCTCTACGAGAAGGATCTGCGCGCACTTCCGACCATGGCGGCGGTGCTGGCCTATCCAGGGTTCTGGCAGCAGGATCCCGCCCTCGGCCTCGACTGGATCCGGTTGCTGCACGCCGAGCAGGCGGTCGAGATCCACCGGCCGCTGCCCGTCGCCGGGACTTTGGTCGGGCGGACGCGCGTGACCGGTGTGGTCGATAAAGGCGCCGCCAAGGGGGCCCTGCTTTACCAGGAGCGCCGCGTCGAGGACGAAAGCGGCAACCGGATCTGCACGGTGTCCATGACGTCCTTCTGCCGGGGCGACGGCGGCTTCGGCGGTCCGAGCGGGCCGGTGCCCGAACCGGCGACGGTTCCGGAGCGCACGCCCGACGTGGTCTGCGACTTGCCCACGCTGCCGCAGGCGGCGCTGATCTACCGGCTGTCCGGCGACCTCAACCCGCTGCACGCCGACCCGGCGGTGGCGCGGAGCGCCGGTTTCGAACGACCGATCCTGCATGGCCTCTGCACCTTCGGCGTTGCCGGGCACGCGGTTCTCGCGTCTTGCTGCGAGTACGACCCGGACGCGATCCGGTCGATCCGCGCGCGCTTCACTGCTCCGGTCTATCCGGGCGAGACGCTGCGCACGGAGATGTGGATCGAAGGGCCGGACGACATCCGCTTCCGCACCCGCGTCGTCGGCCGCGACGTGGTCGCGCTCAACAACGGCCAGGTGCGGACCTCGGCGCCCGTCCGGACCATGGCCTCCGCCCCCGCAGCCGGGAGTGCCGCCGATGCTTGACGCCGACACCCGCCGCCAGATCGCGGAGACGCTGTCCCGCTTCGTCGCCGAGGAACTGATCCCGGCGGAGCCCATCGTTGCCGAGGAAGGCGCCGTCCCCCGCCGCCTGATCGACGCCATGGCCGAGTTCGGCCTCTTCGGCATGGCGCTGCCGGAGGAATGGGGCGGCCTCGGTCTGACCATGGAGGAGGAGGTCGAGATCCTCTTCATCCTCTGCCGGGCCAGCCTGTCTTTCCGTTCAGTGCTCGGCATCAACAACGGCGTGGGCTCCTTCGGCATCCTGAAGTTTGGAACCGAGGAACAGAAGCGCCGCCATCTGCCCCACCTCGCCAGCGGCGAACGGATCGCCGCCTTCTGTCTGACCGAGCCGGATTTCGGCTCCGACGCAGGGGCGGTGCGCACGCGGGCCCGGCGCGACGGCGACTCCTACGTGCTGGACGGCACCAAGCGCTTCATCACCAACGCCCCGCACGCTGGAATCTTCACTGTGATCGCGCGCACCGACCCGGACAGCACCGATCACCGGGGCCTCTCCGCCTTCCTGGTGGAGCGCGACACGCCCGGCCTGTCGGTTGGCCCCATCGACCGCAAGCTGGGGCTGGCCGGGTCGCACACCGCCGACGTGATCCTGGACGGCTGCCGCATCCCCGCCGACGCCATCCTCGGGCGCGAGGGCGACGGCTTCAAGATCGCCATGTCGGCGCTGGAGCGGGGCCGCATCGGCATCGCCGCCTCGGCGGTCGGCATGGCGCAACGCCTGATCGACGAGGCCCTGGCCTATGGCATGGAGCGCCGCACCTTCGGCAAGCCGATCGTCGAGCACCAGCTGGTCCAGGCCATGTTGGCCGATTCCGAGGCCGAGGCGTTCGCCGCCCACACCATGGTGATCGAGGCGGCGCGGCGTCACGACGCCGGATCGCCCTGCGGCAAGGAAGCTTCGTGCTGCAAGCTCTTCGCAACCGAGATGGTCGGCCGCGTCGCCGACCGGGCGCTGCAGATCTTCGGCGGCGCCGGCTACATGCGCGACTACCCCATCGAGCAGCTCTACCGCGACGTCCGCGTCCTGCGGATCTACGAGGGGACCTCGCAGATCCAGCAGCTCATCATCGCCAAACACATGGTCCGCGACGGCGCCTCGCCGTTGCGCCGCCGCTAGAGGAATCCCCATGACCGAACATTACCATCCCGATCGCATGCTGGACGGCAAGGTGGTCCTTGTCACCGGCGCGGCGCGCGGTATCGGCCGCGGCATCGCGCTGCTGGCCGCCGCGCACGGCGCCAAGGTCGTCGTCAACGACGTCGGTGCCAGCGGCGACGGCGAGGGGCAGGACACCACCCCCGGCGAGCTGGTGGTGGCCGAGATCCGCGAGGCCGGCGGCGAGGCGGTGGCCAACGCTGACTCCGTCGCCAGCTACGTCGGCGCCGAGCGCATGGTCGAACAGGCGTTGGATAGCTTCGGGCGCATCGATGGCGTCGTGAACAACGCTGGTATCCTGCGCGACACCATCTTCCACAAGCTGGCGCCGGAGGACTGGGACGCCGTCCTGGCGGTGAACCTCACCGGGCCGTTCAACGTGTCGCGCGCGGCGGCTCCGCATTTCCGGAACCAGAACGGCGGCGCCTTCGTCCACATGACCTCGGCATCGGCGCTGGTCGGCAACTTCGCCCAGGCGCACTACTCGGCCGCCAAGCTCGGCGTCACCGCGCTGTCGAAGTCGATCGCGCTGGACATGCAGCGCTTTGGCGTCCGCTCCAACTGCATCTGCCCCTTCGCCTGGACGCGGCTGGTCGCCACCATTCCCGGCGATACGCCGGCCGAGCGGCAGCGCGTCGAACGGATGAAGCAAATGGCGCCGGAGAAGATCGCCCCGCTGGCGATCTATCTGCTGTCGGACGCGGCGGCCAAGGTGACGGGGCAGATCTTCGCCTCGCGTAACCACGAGATCTTCCTGATGGGCCAGTCGCGCCCGCTGCGCGGCATGCAGCGCGAGGCAGGCTGGACGCCGCACCAGATCGCCACGCACGCCATGCCGGCGCTGGAAGCGATGTTCTACCCGCTGGACCGCTCCAGCGACGTCTTCGGCTGGGACCCGGTGTGAGGAGGGACGGCGCATGACTTCCGACACGACCATACTGCCGTCCGTCGGCATCACCGGCTACGGCGCCTGGATTCCAAGGCGCCGCATCGGCCGCAAGACCATCGCCGGGGCGCACGCTTGGTTCAACGCGGCCCTGATGGGCGGCGCGCGCGGACGGCGCGCCCAGGCGAGCTGGGACGAGGACAGCATCACCATGGCGGTGGCCGCAGCGCGCGGCGCCCTTGCCGGATCCGATCCGGCCCGGGTGTCCTCGCTGTGGCTGGCATCCACGACGCTGCCGTTCCTCGACCGCCAGAACGCCACGCTGGTCGCGGAGGCGTGCGGCCTGCTACCGGCCGTTCGCACGCTGGACCTGACCGGTTCGCTGCGCGCGGGCACCGGCGCCCTGTTGTCCGGCCTGCTGGACGCCGGGCTGCCGGAGGGCAGGACTGCCATCCACGTCGCCGCCGACACCCGCCGGGCCAAGCCGGCAAGCCCCGACGAGCTGGCGTTCGGCCACGGCGCGGCCGCGATCACGCTCGGCCGCGAGGGCATCATCGCCCGGCTGCTGGGCTGGTGCAGCGAGAGCGACGACCTCGTGGACCATTACCGGGCGGCGGGCCAGGAGCACGACTACCGCTGGGAGGAGCGCTGGGCGCGCGACGAGGGGATGGTGCGGCGGGCGCCGTCCATCGTCCGTGCGTTGCTCGACGACGTGGGGATGGCGCCCTCGGGGATCGCGCGCGTCATCGTTCCGGCCGCCACCGCCGGCGACGCCCAGCGCGTCGCGAAGGTCTGCGGCTTGGCACCGGAGCGCGTCACCGACCCGCTGGCCGACGGCTGCGGCCAGACCGGCGCCGCGCACCCGCTGCTCCTGCTGGCGCGCAGCCTGGAGGACGCCGCCCCCGGCGAGCGGATCCTGCTCCTGGGCTTCGGCCAGGGCTGCGACGCGCTGCTGTTCGAAACAACCGAGGCCATCCGCGAGTATCGCCCGGCGGCCCCGGTCAGCGCCGCACTGGCCAGCGGTTGGGATGACGACAACTACATGCGCTTCCTGGCCTTCGAGGGAACCATTGCGCTGGAGGCCGGCATACGCGCCGAGGCCGACCTCAAGACCGCGCATTCGGTGGCCTACCGCTCTCACGCCGCGGTCACCGGTCTCCAGGCCGGGCGCTGTTCCGTGTGCGGCACCGTCCAGTTCCCGCCGGACCGTGTCTGCGTCAACCGCGACTGTGGGGCCATCGACCGGATGGAGCCTTACCGGTTGGCTGACCGCACCGCCCGCGTCGTGTCCTTCACCAGCGACGTGCTGGCCTACCACCCGGACCCGCCCAGCCGCTACGGCATGGTCGAGTTCGACGGGGGCGGTCGGCTGCTGGTCGAGTTCACCGAATGGGAACGGGCCGAACTGGCCGTCGGGGCAGCGGCGCGGCTGGTTTTCCGCATCAAGGACTACGACCGCACCCGCGGCTTCCGCCGCTATTTCTGGAAGGCCGTGCCGGCCTGACACGGAGACCGAATTATGGCGAGTGGTATCAAGGACAAGGTTGCGATTATCGGCATGGGCTGCAGCCGCTTCGGCGAGCGCTGGGGCGACAGCGCCGAGGATCTGATGGTCGAGGCGTTCACCGAGGCGCTCGCCGACGCGGGCATCGCTACTGCCGATATCGGCGCAGCGTGGCTTGGCACCTCCTACGAGGAGATCGGCGTCGGCAAGTCGGCGATTCCCCTGGCGGCAGCACTGCGGCTGCCCAACTTGCCGGTGACGCGGGTGGAGAACCTGTGCGCCTCGGGATCCGAGGCGGTGCGCGGCGCCGCCTACGCGGTGGCCGCCGGGGCCTGCGACATCGCCCTGGCAATGGGGGTGGAGAAGCTGAAGGACACCGGCTACGGCGGGCTGCCGGTGCGCACCCGCGGGTCGTTCAACGACCTGTGGATGCCCAGCATGTCGGCACCGGGGCTGTTCGCCCAACTCGCCTCCGCCTACGCCGCCAAGCACGGCACCGATCCGCGCGACCTTAAGCGGGCGATGGCCCATGTCTCGGTCAAGAGCCACCGCAACGGCGCGCTCAACGAGAAGGCTCACCTGCGCCGCGCGATCACGGAGGAGCAGGTGCTGAACGCGCCGACGGTGGCGGAGCCGCTGGGCGTCTTCGACTGCTGCGGCGTGAGTGACGGCGCCGCCTGCGCCATCGTCACCACGCCCGAGATCGCCGCCCGCCTGGGCAAGAGCCCGATCGTCACCATCAAGGCGATGCAAATTGCCGCCAGCGATGGCAGCGAGATGTCGCACACGCGCTGGGACGGCACCAGCGTCGCCAACACCCGCATCGCCGCCGCCCGCGCCTTCGATGAGGCGAGCGTGCGCGATCCGGCGCGTGAGATCGGAGCCATCGAGGTGCACGACTGCTTCTCGATCACCGAACTGGTGACCATGGAGGACCTGGGATTCTCGAAGGAGGGGCGCGCGGTTCAGGACATCCTGGACGGCCGCTACGATCACGACGGGGCGGTGCCCTGCCAGATTGACGGCGGTCTCAAGTGCTTCGGCCATCCCATCGGGGCGTCCGGCATCCGCATGTTGTACGAGCTGTACCTGCAGATCAACGGGCGCGCCGGGAAGCGCCAGCTTCCGGACCTGCGCCTGGGGCTGACCCACAATCTCGGCGGTGCGCCCATGTCCAATGTGGCCAGCGTCAACATCATCGGCCGGCTCGAATAGACGCCGTTCTCCGTTTGCGCCGTAACGTGCGTTGGGCCGCCGTTCGGTTGGCCCAACCTCCGAAGCATGGATTGCTGACCGCGATGCCGACGGCCTCCTGTACATCGTGGACGCGCTGCCGCTGACGGGACTGGCAAGCTCGACCGCACGGCGTTGCAAGCCCCTACTGGCACGACCGGACGCGGGCGGTTGGCTGATGATGCCCGACCATCCGCCTTTCCACCTGACGCGGAGTGCTCCGACATGAAGGCAATGCAATGCATGGCATACGGCGACCGCCCCGAGCTGTGGATCGGCGAGATCGAGGACCCGGTGCCCGGCCCGGGCGAGGTGCTGATCGAAGTCGAAACGGTCGGGCTCGGTTATTTCGACGCCGTGCTGCTGGCTGGGAAATACCAGGAGCGGCCGGCGTTGCCCTTCGTTCCCGGCCGCGAGCACGCCGGGCGGGTGATGGCGCTCGGCGAGGGCGCCGACCCGTCGCTGCTCGGTAAGCGGGTAGCGGCGATCGCCTTTGGCGGCGCGCTGGCCGAGAAGGCGCTGGCGCACGCCGCCCATTGCATGATCGTGCCGCCGAACATGAGCGCGGCAGCGGCTGGCTCGTTACTGTCCGCCTACGCGACCAGCCTTTACGCGCTTGAGACCTGCGGCGCCATGCGGGCCGGCGAGACGGTGCTGGTGCTCGGCGGTGCCGGAGCCGTGGGAACGGCCACGATCGACGTGGCAAAGGCGCTGGGTGGCCGCGTCATGGCGGCGGCGTCCTCGGCGGAGAAGCTCGAGCACTGCCGCCGCCGCGGGGCGGACGTCATCATTGATTACACCCGGCCGGAATGGCGGGCGACGTTGAAGGAACGGCTCGGCGGCGTCGATTTGATCGTCGACACGGTCGGCGGGCCGGCATCCGAACCGGCGTTCCGCAGCATCAATCCCGGCGGCCGGCATCTCGTCGTCGGGTTCGCGTCCGGCGAGATCGCCCGCCTGCCGCTCAATCTGCCCCTGCTGAAGCGCGCCAGCATCGTCGGTGTCGACTGGGGCGGATTCATGCAGAAGGACCATGTCGGCAACCAGGCGCTGCTGACACGGTTGCGCGACCTCCTCCGCGAGGAGCGGCTCCACCCGGAGCCGGCGTCCGTGCACCCGCTCGATGAGGTCGGGCTGGTGCTGCGGACCTTCGTCGAGCGGCGCAGCATCGGCAAGCCGGTCATCGACATGCGTTTATGAGCCCGCAAGGCTCCTCAAGCTGGGTGTCAGCGCGGCAACGGTGTGGCGAGAGCTGAACCTGAGGCGGCCGGCGTAGCGGTCTGGTAACACGAGAGAACATGGACGGCCGATTATCTGCACGTTCATCAGTTTCCCTCGTCCCGCGCTCACCACCCCTGCCTCGTGAAGGTGCGCGACCGCATCGGACAGTAGCACGCTGCCAATATCGCTGACCTCGTCACCTCCTGGGCTCTTGTGAATGCCCGGTGGACAGAGTGATTGCGCGGCCAGGGGCGCGCGGCCACCTCGGCCCAGGCGGCGAAGGCTTGGTCTCGGGCGGCGCGGTACTCGGAAGCGGGGCGATGGTCGCGGCGGAGGTGGACGAGGTTGTTGATCGGGTCGTGGATGGATAGGAAGCGCTGAACCTGCCGCGGTGACTTGAAGCGCTTCATCTGCCGCTCGCGTCATCGGGTTGGCTGATGGGAGGTCTCGGCCCGGTTATTGTGCCCCTTGTGCGGGAAGTGCTCGTAGCGCAGCTTCAGCTCCGCCTTGGCCGCCTTCTTGTCACACCGGCTCTGGACGAGCACGTCGAGGACGAAGCCGTCCTGGCCGACGGCCCGCCACAGGTCGTGCCTCCTGCCCGCGATGCTGATGACGACCTCGTCCAAGTGCCACTTGTCCCCGCGGGCCAGGCGACGTTGTCGGATACGGTTAGCGAGCGCGCGACCGAACGTCAGCCCCCACTGGCGCACCGTTTCATGGCTGACCGTGATGCCGCGCAGCGCCAGCATCTCCTCGACCATACGCAGGCTCAGAAGAAGGTGGAAGTCCAAGTACACGGCGGAGCTGATCACCGCGGCGGGGAACCGGTAGCCGGCGTACATCGGGTCAGGGCGCGTCGTCATGCCGGCCCTATACCGTCAGCTCCTGGACCAGCCGAACTTGACATTCGTCACGCGCCGCTTCGGCCGCGGGAGGTGATGACGGCGAGCTGCATTGGCTTTGTACGGCACGACCAGAAACCTAAGCGGAGGCAGGGCCGCTGCCTACGACATCAACCCCATCCATGCAACAGCCTGTCAACGGGCCTCCATGCCGTCTTTTCGGCGGCGGCGCGAAAGATGACAGAACCTTTTGTCCCGCGCCGTCGCGTGCCTACCCACCAAGATAGGCCTTCTGGATGTGAGGGTTCTCCAGCATGGCGCTTCCGGTCCCGTGCTCGATGACCTGCCCGGTCTCCAGCAGGTAGGAGCGGTCGCACATCTCCAGCGCGGCGAGCGCATTCTGCTCGACCATCAGCACAGTGGTGCCTTCCTTGCGGATCTCCGAGACGATCTCGAAGGTCCGCTCCACCAGGTTCGGCGCCAGGCCCAATGACGGCTCGTCGAACAGCATCATCCTGGGCCGCGACATGAGCGCCCGGGCGATCGCCAGCATCTGCTGCTCGCCACCCGACAGTGTGCCCGCCGCCTGGTGCAGACGTTCCTTCAGGCGGGGAAAGCGGTCGAAGATGCGCTCCATGTCGCGGGCGATGCCCTCGCGGTCGCGGCGCAGGTAGGCACCCATCTCCAGGTTCTCACGTACGGTGAGCTGCGGGAAGACGCGCCGCCCCTCCGGACAGTGGGCGATGCCCAGCGCCAGCACGTTGCGCGCCGAGGTGTTGCCGATGGGCTCGCCGCGGAAGGTGATCTGGCCGGACGCCAGCGGCAGCATGCCGCTGATCGCCCGCAGCGTGGTGGTCTTGCCGGCGCCGTTGGCGCCGATGAGGGTGACCAGCTCGCCCTCCTCCACCTCCAGCGAGACGTTGCGGACCGCCGGGATCTTGCCGTAGCAGACGGTGATTCCTTCAACCTTCAGCACGCTTCACCCCCTCGCCCAGATAGGCACGGATGACCTCCGGATCGTTCTGGACGGCCGCAGGCGGGCCCTCCGCGATGATTCGGCCGTGGTTCAGCACGACCACCAAGTCGGAAATGCTCATGACCATGCGCATATCGTGCTCGACCAGCAGGACGGTGACGCCGCGGTCGCGAATGCGCTTGACCACCTTCATGAACTCCCCGGTCTCCGAGGGGTTGAGGCCGGCCGCCGGCTCGTCGAGCAGCAGCACCTTGGGCGCCGCCGCCAGCGCGATGGCAATGCCCAGCAGCCTCTGCTCGCCGTAGGCCAGGTTTCCCGCCAGTTCGTCGGCGCGGCGGTCGAGGCCGACGAAGTCCAGGATCTCGCGGGCGTCCTGCTCCAGCCGCTCCTCCTCGCCGCGCACCCAGGGCAGGCGCAAGAGCGCCCCCCAGGTCTCCGCCCTGCCGCGCAGGTGCAGGCCGGTCAGCACGTTGTCGAACACCGTGCAGCCGCCGAAGATGCTGGTGCGCTGGAACGTCCGCACCACGCCCAGCGCGGCGATGCGGTCCGGCGATAGGTGGGTGAGGTCGGTGCCGCGGTAGAGCACCTTGCCGGCGGTCGGCTTGAGGAACCCGGTGATGACGTTGAAGGCCGTCGTCTTGCCGGCTCCGTTCGGGCCGATCAGGCTGACGATGCTGCCTTCCGGCACGGCGAAGGTCATGCGGGAGATGGCGACGAGGCCGTTGAAGTGCACGGCGACGTCCCGCACCTCCAGCGCCATGGCCGGCGCCGGATCCGGCATGGCGGCGAGTTGCGCGCTCATGACGATGCTCCTTCACTGACGCGGGGGGCGGCGGGCCTGTGCCCGTTGCGGCCGGACTGCTTCTTCCCGGACTGCTTCTTCAGGGCGAACAGGTTCGTCACCGCCGGTACGATGCCCTGCGGCAGGAAGAAGACTATGACGATCATCACCACGCCGTAGACGATCCATTGGACCTCGGGCTGCGCCACGTCGCGCAGCACCTCGGGCAGGAAGCCGAACAGCAGGCCGCCCACCACCGGCCCGGCAAGCGTCCCCTTGCCGCCGGTGATGACCATGATCACCATGGTCACCGTGTAGATGAACATGAAGACGTCCGGATCGACGATGCGGATGTAATGGGTGTAGAGCGCCCCCGCGGCCCCCGCCATGCCGGCCGAGAGCACGGTGGCGACGACCAAATAGCGGGTCACGTTGATGCCCGCCGAGCGCGCCAGCGACTCGTTCTCGCGCAGCGCGATCAGCGCCCGGCCGATGCGCGAGCGCACGACCCGCTGGATCAGCAGGAAACTCACCACCGCCAGCGCCAGCACCAGCAGGTAATAGTATTCCTTCTTGTAGAGCGGCACGAGGCCCTCGCCCGGCCACCACACCGTCAGCGGCGGGATGTTGTTGAGCGCCATCGGCCCTTCGGTGAGGTCGACCCAGTTCAGCGCCACCATGCGCATGACCTGGGCGAAGCTGATGGTGACGATGACGAAGTAGGCGCCCCGTACTCGGAAGGCCAGCTTGCCGATCAGCCAGCCGAACGCCGCCGCCAACAGGATGCCGCCGAGGAACGCCAGCCACACCGGTTGCGGATCCAGCACGAAGGGCTGCGCCCCGCCGTAGTCCAGGTCGAAGCCCAGCGACAGCAGCGCGCTGGTGTAGGCGCCGATGCCGAAGAACGCGACATGGCCGAGGCTGAGCTGCCCGGTGTAGCCCAGCAGCAGGTTGAGGCTCATCGCCGCGATGATGAAGATGCCGGTCGAGGTCAGGACGTAGAGGATGTACTGGTCGCGCATCCACAGCGGCAGCGTGGCCATGATCGCGACGAAGAGCCAGGGAAGCAGGCGGGCCGTCATCCGATGCGCTCCTTTGCGGCGAAGAGGCCCTGCGGGCGCACCGCCAGCACGGCAATGATCAGCAGGAAGCCCATGGCGTCGCGGTAACCCGAGGACACGTAGCCGGCGCCGAACTCCTCGACCAGCGCCAGCACGAAGCCGCCGATGGTGGCCCCCGGGATGTTGCCGAGCCCGCCCAGGATGACGATGGCGAAGGCCTTCAGCGCCACCAGGTCGCCCATGGTCGGTGTGACCACGAAGATCGGCCCGAGCAGCGCGCCGGCGATCGCCGCGAGGCCGGAGCCGATGGCGAAGGTCAGCGTGTACATCAGCCCGTTGTTGACGCCCATCAGCGCCGCCGTATCCGGGTCCTGGAAGGTGGCACGCATGGCCACGCCCAGCTTGGTGCGGTTGATCAGCAGATAGAAGACCGCCAGCAGCACCACCGCGACCGCCAGCACGAACAGCCGGATCGGCCCCACCGAGACGGGGCCGAGCACCACGGGCTCGGTGGGGAACGGGTTGGGCACCGACTTCGCGACGCCGCCCCACATCAGTTGCTGGCCGGCCTGCATGGCGATCCAGGCACCGATCATCACCAGCATGGTGGTGTCGATGTCGGCGCCCTTCAGCGGGCGCAGCAGCGTGAATTCGATCAGTGCGCCAAGCAGAAAGCCCAGCGTCGCCGCCAGGGCCAGCGACACGAAGAAGTTGAGCCCGAATAGCCCGGCCAGCATGAACGCCATGTAGGCGCCGAAGGTGTACAGCTCGCCGTGTGTGAAGTTGACCACGCGCATGATGCCGAAGATCAGCGTCAGCCCGATCCCCAGAAGGGCGTATGTACCGCCCAGGACCACCGCGTTGGCCAGATGTTGCAGGAATTCTGGCACTGGAATCTCCGCTTCTCCCTCCCCCGTCGGGAGACGGGGGAGGGACTGAGGCTTACGGCAGGGTCACCTTCCCACCCTTGATCTGGACGATGTAGATGTTCGGCTGGTTCTGGCCGCTCTCTTTGCCGGCCGGCCCCTCCTTGGTGAAGGCGATGTTGCCGTTCACGCCGCTCACCTTGGTGTTCCACAACGCGTCGCGGATCGCCTGCGGCTCGGCCTTGCCGGCGGCCTTGATGGCGGCGGCGATGGTCGTGATGCCGTCATAACCGCGGAAGCCCTCGGTCAGACCGGCGAACTCGTACCCCTTCTTGTTCCATGCCTCGACGAAGGCCTTGGCGATGTCGGGATTGACGGCCTTTTCCGGGAACCAGGGCGCGAAGAACAGGATGTGGTAGCTGTTGTTGGCGGCGTCGCCGGCCTGGGCGATGAGCTGGTCCGGAGACGACGAGCCGCCGGTGGTGATGATCCGGTGCGGCAGGCGCTGTTCGGCGGCCTGCTTCAGCACCAGGGTGATCTGCTCCACGCCGGTGGTGACGAACAGCGTGTCGCCGTCCGACTGCTTGATCCGGGCAAGCTGGGCGGAGAGGTCGGTGGCCTCCGGCGCCATGGTCTCGGTGACGCCAACCTTGACGCCCTTGGCCTCCAGCATCTTGCGGAACTCGTCCGAGGCGCCGCGGCCGAAATCGTTGTTGACCGCCAGGAAGTCGGCCTTCTTGATCGGCGGGTTGAGCTGGCCGAGCTTCTCGCCGAAGGCCCTGGCCTCCATGGCGGAGGTCGGCGCGATGCGGAATACCCAGGGGTTGCCGGACGTGGTGATTTTCCCCGACGAGGAGGTCTCGACCACCATCGGCACGCTGTACTCGATCAGCTTCGGCATCACCGCCAGCGTGAAGGTGGAGCTCCAGGCGCCCATCATGACCGGCACCTTGTCGCGGACAATCAGCTTCTCCGCCGCCGAGACGGCCTCCTTGGGGTTGCTCTTGTTGTCCTCGATGATCAGTTGGATCTTCTTGCCCAGCACGCCGCCCTGGGCGTTCAGCATTTCCTCGGCGATGCGCGCGCCGTTGGTGACGTAGTTGCCGCTTGCGGCGACCGCCCCGGTCAACGGTTCATTGACGCCGATCTTGATGCTGTCCTGGGCCCATGCCGGCACGGCGCCGAGAAACGCGCCGATCGCCAGAACCGCAACACTCCCTGTCCTCACCATAGTGCCCCTCCGCTTTTTGGGTTGTCTCAAGGCTGGTGGTCGGAACGGTTCCCTCTTTCTTTTCTTGCTCCCACCTTCGGTTCAGCACTCCACCGCGTTGACGGCGAGTCCGCCGAGGCTGGTTTCCTTGTATTTCGACTGCATGTCGCGGCCGGTCTCCCGCATGGTGCGGATGGCGCAATCGAGCGACACGTAGTGCTGTCCGTCGCCCTTGAGGGCGAGCGAGGCGGCGCTGACCGCCTTCACGGCACCCATGGCGTTGCGCTCGATGCAGGGGATTTGCACCAGGCCGCCGATGGGGTCGCAGGTCATGCCGAGATGGTGTTCCAGCGCGATCTCCGCGGCGTTCTCCACCTGCGCCGGCGTGCCGCCGAGCACGGCCGCAAGCCCGGCCGCCGCCATGGAGGCCGCCACCCCGACCTCGCCCTGGCAGCCGACCTCGGCGCCGGAGATGGAGGCGTTCATCTTGGCCAGGATGCCCACCGCCGCTGCGGTCAGCAGGAAGGTGAAGCCCGCCGTCTCGTCCTCCTCGCCGTAGAAGCGGCGGTGGTATTCGAGCACGGCCGGGATGATGCCGGCGGCGCCGTTGGTGGGCGCGGTGACGACCCTGCCGCCGGCGGCGTTTTCCTCGTTCACGGCGATGGCGAACAGGCTGACCCAGTCAAACGCCTCGTGCGGCGCCACGCTGTTGCGGCCATGCGCGCCCTCCAGTTGCCGGAGCAGCGACGGTGCCCGCCGGCGGACCCTGAACGGGCCGGGCAGTTCGCCTTCCGTCCGGCAGCCACGGGCGATGCAGGCGCGCATCGTGGCAAGGACGCGGCGCAGATGCTCGTCCAGCGCAGTCCGGCCATGCATGGCCTCCTCGTTGGCGCGCACCACGGCGGCGATAGAGAGGTCGCAAGACCGCGCCAGCCGGACCAGTTCCTCGGCACTGCTGAAGGGGTACGGCACCGGCGGCGACGGTGCCTCCAGCCCCGCCTCCCCGGCGGTGACGATGAAGCCGCCTCCCACCGAGTAGTAGTCGCACGACGCGATCTCCGCTCCATCCCCACCGAAGGCCTGGAAGCGCATGCCGTTGGGGTGGAAGGGCAGCGTCTCGGCCATGTGGAAGACGAGGTCACCCTCCTCCTCGAACAGCACATCGTGCAGCCCACCGAGCGCGATGCGGCCGGTGGAGCGGATGCACTCCAGCAGCGGCCCCACCGCGTCGGAGTCCACCGTTTCCGGCCGCTGGCCGGACAGGCCCAGCAGCACCGCCGTGTCGGAGCCGTGCCCCTTGCCGGTCAACGCCAGCGAGCCGTAGAGCCCGACCGCCACGCGCCGGACATCCCCGAGCCTCTTCGCCGCAGCCAGTTCCTCCACGAAGCGCAGGGCGGCCTTCATGGGGCCGACCGTATGCGAACTGGACGGGCCGATGCCGATCTTGAAGAGGTCGAGGACGCTGATCATATGGCGGAGCCTTTTCGCCCAAGGATGCTGGACAGCAGCCCCTTGACCCAGTCCCGCACGATGGCCCAGAGGAGCGCCACGGCGTTCAGTTCCTTGGCGGGCTCGGGGGTGGGCTCGGCGCTAACCTCAGGGCCCGGCGCCGGTCCGGTGGAAGCGGCCGACACCGCCGCGGTCGTGGAGGGCGGTACCTCGGCGGCGAGCCGGGCTTCCAGGTTGCGGGCGAACTCGGCCGTCAGGCGCTGGGCGATCTCCTGGACAATGCCGCCGCGGCTGAACTGCGCCAGCATCCCGGTCAAGGTGAAGTCCACCGTCAGGTCGACCCGCGTCGACCCGCCCTCCTCCACCGCCGCGAAGGTCACGTCGGCCTTGGCGCGCGAGTTGTTCTTCTGATCGAGCCCCTGACCGTGCACCACGCCGGTGTACGTGGAGTCGTCCATGGTCAACTGGCCCTCGCCGGCGAAGGCGGCGCTGATCGGGCCCAGCTTGACCTTCATCTGGCCGAAGACCTTGTTGCCCTCCGGCGGCTTGGTGAGCGCGGCGCCGGGCATGCAGCCGATCACCCGCTCGATGTCGCCCAGCGCGCGCCAGACGCGCTCGCGCGGGAAATGGACGGTGAAGCTCTGCGAAATCTGGGGCATGGGCTACTACTCCGCAGCCGCCTTGCGCGCGTCGAGCACGCGGCGGATGGCGTTGACGATGCCGACGTATCCGGTGCAGCGGCACAGGTTGCCGCTCATCTCCAGGCGGATGAGGTCGTTGTCGGCGTCCGGCCTGCGCAGCACCACGTCGCGTGCGGATACCAGCATACCGGGGGTGCAGAAGCCGCATTGCAGCCCGTGCTCCTCCGAAAAGGCCTCGCGCAGCTGCACGGCGACGAGATCCTCGTCCAGCCCTTCCACCGTGGTCACCGATCGTCCGTCGCAGGCCACCGCGAAGGCGATGCAGGAGCGCACCGGCTCGCCGTCGACGAGTATGGTGCAGGCGCCGCACACCCCCTGCTCGCACCCCAGATGGGTGGCGGTGAGCAACTGCCGCTCGCGCAGGAAGTCCGCGAGATGGGTGCGCGGCTCCACCGCGGCGGTGACTGTCCGGCCGTTGACGGTCAGCGTGATGGTCTTGGTGTTCGTCATCCCGTCACCTGCGCGATGGCGCGCTTCAGCGCGACCGTGTGGGTGTTGACCTCGAAGGCGTTGTCGCCGATGGGCGTGCCGGCCAGCAGCGCGGCGACGCGCTCCGGACGGCAGGCGTTGCCGTGGATGATCTCCGGATCTTCGACGATGATGGGCCGGCCGGACGCCGCGGCGATGACGGCGCGGTTGACGCCCCGCGCCGGATCCACCAGCACGGCGCCGGTCGCGTGCGAGAACTCGCCCGCCTTGCGGCAAAACTTGTAATAGCCCCAGCGGGCGCGGTCAGACAGCGCCGGCACGCGGATCTCGACGATGATCTCGCCGTGCTGCAGGTCCGTCTCGAAGACGCCCAGCACGAAGTCGGCTACGGCGACGGTGCGCCGTCCGTCGCGGCCGGCCACCACCACCTGGGCGCCCAGGGCGGTCAGCGTGGCGATCCAGTCGGCCGCCGGGTCGGCATGCGCCAAGCTGCCGCCGATGGTGCCGCGATTGCGCACGGCGCGGTAGGCGATCCCCGCCGCCACCTTCGGCAGGACGCCGCGGGTGGCGTCCTCGTAGCGGCCGTCTTCCAGGGTGGCATGCGTGACGCAGGCACCGATGGCCAGCGCGTCGCCGTCCCGCCGGACCATGCGCAGCTCGGGGACGTGCGTGATGTCCACCAGCAGGTCGGGCTGCGCCAGGCGGAGGTTCAGCATCGGCCCCAGCGACTGGGCGCCGGCCACCGGCCGCGCGCTGATATCGTCGCGCGCCAGCAGCTCCAGCGCGTCGTCCAGCGCCGCGGGGCGCGCGTAGTCGAAGTCGACGGCCTTCATCGTGCGGCCTCCGCGGCGGTGATCGCGGCCAGAATGCGCTCGGGCGTCATCGGACTGTCGGTGACGACCGCGCCCAGCGGCTTGAGCGCGTCGTTTATGGCGTTGCAGAGCACCGCCGGGGGCGCGATGGCGCCGCCCTCGCCGATGCCCTTGACGCCGAACTCCGTGTAGGGCGACGGCGTCAGCATGTGGATGATCCTCACGTGCGGAACTTCGGTGAAGCCGGGGATCAGGTAGTCCATGAAGGTGGAGGCGAGCGGCTGCCCCTCGCTGTCGTAGGGCATCTGCTCGTACAGCGCGGTGCCGATGCCCTGCGCCACGCCACCGTAGATCTGGCCGTCCACCACCATCGGGTTGACCATGGTGCCAGCGTCCTCGACAACGACGTAGTCCAGGATCTGCACCGTCCCCAGCTCGGGATCCACCGCCACGGCGACGGCGTGGGTGGCATAGGAGAAGGTGCCGTGGTCGCTCTTCGGCTTATAGCCGCAGGTGACCTCCAGCCCGCCGCGGTCCACGTCCAGCGGCAGAAGCTGCGGCGCGCGGTACCAGGTGTGGGCGATGTCCCTGATCGGAATGCTGGCGTGCCCGACGCGCACGCAGCCCTCCTCCAGCCGGGCGTCCTCGGGCCGCGCCTGGAGGAGGTGCGCGCCGATCTTCAGCACCCGCTCCGCCAGCGCCTTGCACGCGGTGGCGACGGCGCCGCCGGCCATCACCATGCTGCGCGAGCCCCAGGTGCCCGTCGAATAGGGCGTCAGCCCGGTGTCACCGTGCACCAGCTTGATCTTGTGGAACTCGACGCCCAGCACCTCATTGGCGACTTGGGCGAAGGTGGTCTCCATGCTCTGCCCGTGCGACTGCACGCCGACGCGCAGCTCCAGCCCGCCGTCCGGCGTGATGCGCGCCTGCGCCTGCTCGTGGCCCGGCACCATGGGGATGCCCCAGCCATGGTAGACCGCGGTGCCGTGCGCCGACTGCTCGCAGTAGGTGGCGATGCCGACGCCGATCAGCCGCCCGTCCGGCTCGCCACGCTTCTGGCGCGCCCGCCAGCCGTCCAACTCGATGGCGGCCACGGCGCGGCGCACGGATTCCGGATAGTCGCCGCTGTCGAAGTGCTTCTTCGTCACGTTGTCGAAGGGCATCTTCTCGGGCGGGACCAGGTTCTCGACCCGGATCTCCCACGGCTCGCGACCGACCGCGTCGGCGATGGCGTCGATCATCTGCTCCATGGCGAAGCAGACGCCGGTGCGCGCCACGCCGCGGAAGGGAACGATCGGCGGCTTGTTGGTGCACACCGAGAAGGTGCGGCAGCGATAGTGCTTGAAGTCGTACGGACCCGGCAGGATGCTGCCGACCTGCGCCGCTTCCAGACACGCCGAGAACGGATAGACCGAGTAGGCGCCCGCGTCGACCCAAGCGTCCGCCTCGAGGCCGAGCAGCTTGCCGCGCTGGTCGGCGTAAGCGGTGATCTCGTAGTGGTGCTCGCGGCAGTTCGCGGCGGCCACCAGATGCTCGCGCCGGTCCTCGGTCCAGCGGACGGCATGGTCGAGCTTCATGGCGAGCCAGCCGGCCACCACCTCCTCCGGCTGCAGCAGGCCCTTCCAGCCGAAGCCGCCCCCCACGTCCGGCGCCACCACGCGGATCACGCCCTGGTCGATGCCCAGGCACTCCGACAGGCCGGCGCGTACGATGTGCGGCATCTGGGTGGAGGTGGTGAGCACGAGCTGCTCGACGTGGCGGTCCCAATGGGCGACGACGCCCTTGCCTTCCAGCGGCACCATGCACTGGCGCGCGGTACGGATGGTGCGCGACACCTTGATGGGCGCGGTGGCGGCGATCTGCTGGATGTTGCCGCCGACGTTGGTCTCCAGGAACACGTTGTCGCCCCAGGGCTCGTGCACCAGGGGGGCGCCGGGCTTCACCGCCTCCAGCATGTCCGCGTTGACCGGCAACTCGTCGAAGTCGACGAAGATCTGGGCGGCGATGTCCTCGGCCTCGGCGCGGGTGGCGGCGACGCAGACGGCCACCGGCTCGCCGACGAACCGGACCTTGCCGTCCGCCAAGGGCGGCTGCTCCGACACCTTGAAGCCCGGCAGGCCGGACACGGCGCGGATCGCCTTGACGCCGTCCGCCTGCATGTCCACCCAGGTGAAGACGGCGCCGCGATGCTCTTCGGGAATGTCGAAGCCACGGATGCGGGCGTGGGCGATCGGGCTGCGGACGAAGGCCAGCTCCCTCATGCCGACCAGCGCGATGTCACCGACGAAACAGCCACGCCCACGCAGGAGCCGCTCGTCCTCCTTCCTCCGGGCCTTGGCACCGACACCCGTGGTGTGCGCCATTCGCGATCCTCCCTGTGGCCGTCGTTTTTTATGCATGCCAGGGCATCCGCCCTTGGCCTGAGAGCGCATTGTTCGCACTCAAACTATCAGCTTTCATGACTATCTCTCTATCTTCCTCCTGAAATCAAGCCTTTCTATGGAAACATTTTTCTTGCCGCCCATTCCTAAGGTGCGTATGGTTCTAAAGATAGTACCATATGCACGGCCGGACGAGGCTGCGGCAGGGCTTTGCGCAGAATCGCGAACGCCGGTACCGACCCGAGGAGAGCGACGTTGAACCCTTTTGAGCTCCCCGCCTCCATCATTGACCGCACCGTCCGCGACCGCGCCGTGGCGCGCCTGCGCGAGACGGGTGTGCGCCTGCCTACTTTCGAGGAAATAGCCGATCCTGTCGCGGCATCTACCGTTGTAGAACCAACGGTCGATCCGGATAGCCCGAACGCGGTGAACCTGCGGCGCGTGCACTGGTTCAACGCCGCCGACCGGCGGCACTTGGTGGAGGTGCCCGGCTATCTGGAGCTGCCCGGCACGCTCACCGGCGTGCCGGCGCGCATCCTGGTGGCGCTGGGCGAGCGCTTCCCGATGATCGGCGCGCACAAGGTACTGCCGGCCTACGCGTGCCTGACGGTGCGCCTGGTCACCGGCCGCTTCGACCCGGCGCGCCATAAGGCGGTGTGGCCGTCCACCGGCAACTACTGCCGCGGCGGCGTCGCCATCTCCCGCATCCTCGGCTGCCGCGGCATCGCCGTGCTGCCGGAGGGGATGAGCGCCGAGCGCTTCGAGTGGTTGTCACGCTGGGTCGCCGACCCGTCCGACGTCATCCGCACGCCGGGTTCGGAGAGCAACGTCAAGGAGATTTACGACACCTGCGCCGAGCTGTCCCGCCATCCGGACAACGACATCCTCAACCAGTTCTCGGAGTTCCCGAACTACATCGTCCACCGGATCTGCACGGGGCGGGCACTCGCCCGGATCTTCGAGCATGCGGGCGGCGGCCGGGCGCGGCTGGCGGCCTTCATCAGCAGCACCGGCTCGGCCGGGACGCTCGCCGCCGGCGACCATCTGAAAGCGACCTACGGCACCAAGATCGTCGCGGTCGAGCCCACCGAGTGCCCGACCATGCTCTACAACGGCTACGGCGCCCACAACATCCAGGGAATCGGCGACAAGCACATCCCGCTGATCCAGAACGTGATGAACAGTGATCTGGTGGTCGGCATCTCCGACACCTCGACCGACGCGGTCAACGTGCTGTTCAACACGCCCGAGGGCCGCGCCTTCCTGTCCGAGCGGAAGGGGTTGCCGGACGAGCTGATCCGCGCGCTGGGCTCCATCGGCATTTCCGGTATCTGCAACATCCTGGCGGCGATCAAGACGGCCAAGCGCCTCGACCTGACGGAGGAGGACATAATCGTCACCGTCGCCACCGACGGTGCGGCCATGTACGGCAGCGAGCGCGACAAGGCGCTGACCCGCGACTTCGGCGGCCGCTTCGACCAACTCGCGGCGGCCGAGGTGTTCGGCCGCGCGCTGGCTGGCGTGGGCGAGGACCACGTGCTCGAACTCGGGCACCGCGACCGCCGGCGCATCTTCAACCTCGGTTACTTCACGTGGGTCGAGCAGCAGGGCATCTCGCTGGCCGACTTCGACCGCCGTCTGAACCAGCGTTTCTGGGACGATTTGTGCGGGCTGGTACCGGTCTGGGACGAGCTGATCAAGGGCGTCAATCGCGACGCCGGCACCGCGCGGTAGCGGTCGCTCGCCGAACAAAATGGAGGGAACATCCGTGGTGATATCCTACGACCAGTTGAGGGCCGAGACCGCCGCGCGCGACCGCAGCCTGCACGAGAAGGTCATGACGCTCGAGGAGGCGGCGGCGCTGATCAAGGACGGCGACCACGTCGCCATCGGCGGCTGCATGATGTCGCGCACCCCCATGGCGATGATCTGGGCGCTGGTGCGCGCCGGCCGGCGCGACCTGACCTTCTCCCGCTCCATCGTGTCGTCGGACGGCGACATCATCTTCGCATCCGGCATCGGCAAGAAGATCGTCACCTCCTGGTTCAGCCAAGGCATCGTCTGGGGCATCTCCAAGGTGATGCGCCACTGGGTCGAGACCGGCCGCGCCGAGTTCGAGGAGTGGAGCCACATGTCCATGGGCCTGCGCTACCGCGCCGGGGCCATGGGAGTGCCGTTCATGCCGTCGCGTTCCATGATGGGCTCCGACGTGCGCCGCCGCGTCGAAGGACAGTTGAAGGAGATCGACTGCCCGTTCACCGGCGAGAAGCTCCTGTTGCTCCCGGCGCTCAACCCGGACGTGGCAATCATCCACGTGCAGCGCTGCGACCCCTACGGCAACGCGCAGCTCGACGGCCTGCAGTTCATGGACATCGACCTGCCGCTGGCAGCGAAGAAGGTGATCGTCACCACCGAGCGCATCGTCTCCAACGACCAGATCCGCCGCGCCCCCGACCAGACAAAGTTCCCCTTCTTCACGGTCGAGGCGGTGGTCGAGGTGCCCTACGGCAGCGCACCGCACGAGTGCTACGGCCATTACGAGCCCTTCTTCAAGCACATGGACCACTTCGCCGACGTGACCAAGAAGGACCCGGAACAGGGCGCCCGGGAGTATCTGGAGCGCTTCTACCACGAACCCAAGAGCTGGACAGACACGCTGGCCCGCATGGGCATGGGCGACCTTCTGACGGCGACCCGCGGCGGCAGGAGCATCTACAATGTCTGAACGCAACTACACGGCAGCCGAACTGCTGGCGGTGATGGCCAGCCGTGCGCTGGACGACGGCCTCACGGTGTTCGCCGGCGTGGGTACGCCGCTCCTGGCGGCGACGCTGGCGCAACGCCTGCACGCGCCGGGCCTGACCATCCTGTTCGAAGGCGGCGTCATCGGGCCGTTCATCGTGCCGGGCGAACTGCCGCCCTCGACCAACGAGCAGCGCTGCACCCAGCGCGCCAACATGCTCTGCCCGATCACCGACGTGCTGCTGCTGCTGCAACGCGGCTACGTCGACCTGGGCTTTCTGGGCGGCGCACAGATCGACTGCTATGGCAACATCAACAGCTCCTTTATCGGCGACCCCGACCACCCAAGCTGCCGCCTGCCGGGTACCGGCGGCGGCAACGACATCGCCAGCCTGTCGCGCGTCATCGTCGCCATGAAGCACGAGAAGCGCCGCTTCGTGGAGAGGGTCGAGTACATAACCAGCCCTGGCTACCTGGAGGGCGGCGACAGCCGCCGGCAGTCCGGCCTGCTGGCGGGCGGCCCGTACAAGATCATCACCGACTTGGCGATCATGGGCTTCCACCCCGAGACCAAGCGCATGCAGATCGAGGCGCTGCATCCCGGCGTGACCGTGGCCAAGGTGCAGGAGAACACCGGCTTCGAGCTCCAGGTGTCGGACGACGTCCACACCACCGACGCGCCCACCGCCAAGGAGTTGGCAGTGCTCCGCAACCTCGACCCCGACCGCCTCTACATCGGTTGATTTGGCCGGGGCTGACCGGCCATACCAAGAACGCGAGGAAACCGTCCCATGTCATCGAAGACCGTCAAGATCGGCATCGCGATGCGCAACTTTACCCGGTATCCCGAGATGCCGGACCCGAAGGCGCTCCTGGACTACGGCGTCTGGGTGGAGGAGTTGGGGTACGAGTCGCTCTGGGTGTGGGACCACATCCTGCTGGGCACCGAACCCAACTTCCCCATCGCCGACTCCCTCACCATGCTGACCGCCGTGGCGGCGCGTACGAAGAAGATCAAGCTCGGCACCGGCGTGCTGGTGCTCCCGCTGCGCAACCCGCTGCTGCTGGCGAAGCAGCTCTCGACGCTCGACCTGCTGTCGGACGGGCGTCTGGTGCTGGCAATGGCGTCGGGCTGGTACAAGCGCGAGTTCGACGCGGTCGGCGTGCCGTTCGAGCAGCGCGGCAAGATCATGGACAAGAACCTGGAGATCATGACCCGCCTGTGGACGGAGCCGTCGGTCACCGTCAACATGGAGCCGTACAACATGCGCGAGGCGGTCATGTACCCCAAGCCCGGCACCAAGCCGCGCCCGACGATCCTGATCGGCGGCTACGTGGATGCGGTGCTGAAGCGCGCCGGTGTGGCGGGGGACGGCTGGCTCACCTACTTCTACACGCCCGAAGGCTTCACCCGGTCCTGGGAGAAGGTGGTCAACTTCGCCAAGGAGTCGGGCAAGGACCCGGCCACGCTGCAGAACGGCAACCAGCTCCCCATCATGATCGGCAAGAGCCGCGAGGACGTGAAGGCCAAGATGATGGAGTGGCTGCACACCGAGTGGGACTTCGCCTCCTGGAGCGAGTCGACCACCGACAGCGCCATCATGGGCACGCCCGAGGAGTGCCTGGAGCAGCTCCGCGCCCACGTGGACGTGGGCATCCAGCGCATCGTGCTGGTCCCCTACCGCTACGAGCGCGAGCAGATCGAAACCATAGCCCGCGAGATCCTGCCCAAGCTCCAGGGCTGATCCACTTGCCCCCACCCTCCCCGCGGACTTCGCCGCGGGTCCCCTCCCTCCCCCGCTTCGCGGAGGAGGGACTATAAGGGCATGCGGCGGAGTCCCCTCCCCTGCGAAGCTCTCGCGCAAGCTTCGCTTGCGCTGACGCGGCAGGCTCTCGGCGGGTCCCGGCGGGACCCGCCGAGAGCGGGGAGGGTTAGGGTGGGGGCTGGTGCGTCAGTGCGGCCTCTCACCCCAACCGGAACCCGTTCCCCCCGCCGTCCTTCAGCAGGTCGATGTCGAAGCGCACGCAGTCGCCGCGGTAGACCAGTTCGGCGACGTAGATCACCACGCCGTCGCGGTTCTCGACGACGTAGCGCGCCTCGGCGATGGGGGCGTTGAGCGGGATGCGGAGCATCTCGGCGGTCTCCGGGTCGGCGCTGCCGATCACCACGGTGGCCTGCGCGCGGCCGATGTCGTCGCGCTGGTGGCGCACCAGCACCGGCAGCGTGGTGTGCGTCTCGAACTCTTCCGGGAAGCGCTCGTAGATGGACTGCGCCACGTGCACGCTGGCGATGGCGAAGGGCTCGCCAGCGCGGTATTGGATGCTGCGCAGGTAATGGTACGCCTCGGCCGGCTGCCCGTCCTCGGCCAGCAGGCGCGGCTGGGCGGGCGGGTCCTTCACCGTGACGAACCGCGGCACGTTGCCGTCGATCGACTGGACCAGCGACTCCATGTCGATGGCGAGGCGCAGCCACCGCCTTTCCCGCAGGTCCTGGCTGACGAAGGTGCCCTTGCCCTGCTGACGCCAGACCAGCCCCTCCTTCTGCAGCATGTCGATGGCTTGGCGCACGGTCACCCGCGCGACCTGGAACTCCTGCTCCAGCTCGTCCAGCGTCGGCATCTTCTGGCCGGCGGCAAAGTGGCCGTCCTCGATCCGCCGGCGCAGCAGCGTCGCCACCTGGATGTAGAGGGGCACCCGGCTGCGCTTAAAGGTGCGGGCCAGGTTCTGGGCCGGTCGCATCTGCACACGGCTCGCGGTTCGCTGCTTTACGGGCATCGCCTCATATCCCCACAACTTTCGCCCCTTTTCCTACCCCACGGCGGCATCCGCGTCATCCCATTCGAAGCCGTTGACGGCGCCGCTCACCAGATTGGCGGAGTACAGGGCGTCCAGATCGATCACCTGCTCGTCGGCCGGCACCAGCCCGGCGACGAGGCGCTTAAGATATTCCTCCTGCCTACGGCGGGCCCGCTGCGCCTCCTCGACGTCGATGGCGGCGAAGCGGACCCGGTCGCCGGGCCGCAGGCGGCCGGCCCGCGGCAGGTCCGCCGTGCAGACCGCGCCGAGCTTCGGATAGCCGCCGGTGGTCTGGCGGTCCGCCAGCAGCAGCACCGGCCGCCCGTCGCCGGGCACCTGGATGGCGCCCGTCGCGATGCCGTCCGAGACGATGTCGTGCCCGCTGAGGTGCGTCAGCGCCGCCCCAATCAGCCGAAGCCCCATGCGGTCGGCCGCCGGGCCCACGGTGTAGTCCGAACCGCAGAAGAGGGTGATGGCCTCCGGCGGGAAGCGGTCGTCCTGCGGTCCCAGCACGATGCGCAGCGGCTCGCCGCCGACGGCGGGCGGCTCGGGAAGCCGCAGGTCGCCGCGCTCCGACGCGCGCTCGCGGCGCAGCGGCAAGCGGTCGCCGGCCGCCAGGGCGCGTCCTTCGAAGCCGCCGAAGCCGCCGCGCGTGTAGGTGGCGCGGCTGCCCAGCACCGGGGCCAGATCGAAGCCGCCCTCCACCGCCAGGTACGCAGACGCCGCCTGGCGCGACGCCACCACCCGCACCCGGTCACCCTCCTTGAGGGTGAGGCTGCGCCATGCCGGCACCGTGCGGCCCTCCGCCGTCTCCAGCACCAGGGCGCCGTCGAACGCCGCCAAGGCAATGCGGACGGTGGGCGCCGCAACCTCCAGCACCGGGCCGATGTGCAGGATCTCCAGCGCCGCCTCGCCGGCGCCGTTGCCGACCAGCGCGTTGGCGAGCCGCAACTGCTCGGCGTCGAGCGCCCCGGACACCGGCACGCCGAACGCCTGGGCGCCAAACCGGCCACCGTCCTGGACCGTGGTGTGCAGCCCCGGCTGCACGACGACGAGTGCCGCACTCATGCGGCTACCTCCTCGACCGAAAGCGCCCCCTCGCCCGCCGCCCAGGCGGCGCGCAGATCGTCGAAGGCGGCCCGCTCCACCGGCTCGAAGCGGACGCGGTCGCCAGGGCCGAGCAGGGCCGGCGGATCGCGGCCTATGTCGAAGAGGTCGACGGGCACCGCGCCGATCAGCCGCCAGCCGCCGGGACTCTCCAGCGGGTAGACCGCGGTCATGGCGTTGGCGATGGCGATGGAACGCGGCGGCACGCGCACGCGCGGCGTGGTCAACCGCGGCAGCCGCAGCGAGTCCGGCAGGTCGCCCATGTACGGAAAGCCCGGCAGGAACCCCAGCATGTAGACGTGGTAGTCGACCGAGCCATGCAGCCGCACCACCTCCACCGGCGTCATCCCGGTCTGCGCGGCGACATCCGCCAGGTCGGGCGCCAGATCTTCGTCGTAGCAGGCGGGCATGTGGACGAGGCGCAGACGCCGCTCGCCGACCTCGATGCCCGCCAGCAATTCCTGCGCGCGCCCGGCGATGTCGGTGAACCCCAGGATCAGCGGGTCGTAGTGGACGAGCAGCGAGCGGAAGGTCGGCACCAGCTCGACCACCCCCGCAATGGCGGCCCGGCGCATGGCGTCGGCGAGTGCGGTGACGCGTTCGCTGACATGTCGGTCGATGCGGTCGCCGAGCTCGACCACCAGGGCCGCGTCACCCTGCGGCAGCAGCCTCGGCCAGCCGGTCTCATTCATAGCGCCTCCTCCCGCTCCTTTTCTGAAACAGCTTTGTGTTTCAATCGGTTCCGGCGGTTTACAGGGTACTATGGTTCTATACTTGATAAAAGTTCCAGGAGCAACTACGCTGATGATGGAAGCCCGGCCGGGACACCCCGGCCGAGCCGGGCAGGAACAAGGGAGGGTGGAAGGATGGCTCGAAAGGTCAACCTCAACGCGGACATGGGCGAGGGCTTCGGCGCCTATGACATCGGCAACGACGAGGCGCTGCTGTCGATCATCGGTTCCGCCAACGTGGCGTGCGGGTTCCACGCAGGCGATCCCAACGTGATGCACCGCCTCGTCATGCGCGCCAAGGAGACCGGCGTCAGCATCGGCGCACATCCCGGCTTCAACGACCTGTGGGGCTTCGGCCGCCGCCGCATCGACATGAAACCGCGCGACCTGGAGCTGATGGTCGCCTACCAGATCGGCGCGCTCCAGGCGATCGCCACTTACGCCGGGATGAAGGTCACGCACGTCAAGCCGCACGGCGCGCTCAACAACATGGCCGCGGAGATCCCGGACTACGCCCTGGCCATCGGCCGGGCGATCAAGACGGTGGACCCGTCGCTCATCTACGTGGCGCTCGCCGGGTCGGAGATGGACAAGGCGGGCGAGACCCTGGGCCTGCGCGTGGCGCGCGAGGCATTCGTCGACCGCCTGTACGAGGACGACGGCAACCTGACCTCACGCAAGATCGAAGGCTCGGTCATCAAGGACCCGCAGGTCGCCGCCGACCGCGTGGTGCGCATGGTGCTGGATCAGGAGATCGTCTCGCGCAACGGCAAGCGCCTTCCCACCCGCATCGACTCGCTGTGCGTCCATGGCGACGAGCCCACCGCCGTCGCCGTCACCAAGGCCGCCCGCGACGCCCTCCTGGCCGCCGGCGTCGAACTGGTGACGATCCCGCAGATGATCGACTAAGCCCGAGGACACGCGACCATGACCGAGAACACCCGTCCCACCATCGCCGTCATCGGCGGCACCGGCGCCCTCGGATCTGGCCTGGCTGGACGCTGGGCGCGCGCCGGCTATCCCGTCGTCGTCGGCTCCCGCAGCCCGGAGAAGGCGCAGGCCACCGCAACCGGGTTCGGTGGCAAAGGAACCAGCCAGGCCGAGGCCGCGGCGATGGCCGACATCGTCGTGCTGACGGTGCCGTACGCCACGCACACCGCGGTGATCGACGAGATCCGTTCCCACTGCGCCGGCAAGACGGTGATCGACGCCACCGTGCCGCTGGTGCCGCCCAAGGTCGGCACCGTGCAGCTTCCGGCCGAGGGCTGCGCCGCGGTGCAGGCGCAGCGCGCGTTCGGAGAGGGAGTCACCGTGGTCTCGGCCTTCCACAACGTGTCGGCCCACAAGCTCCAGGGCAGCGCCCCCATCGAGTGTGACGTGCTCGTCTTCGGCGACGACAAGGAGGCCCGCGAGTCCGTGCTGCGCCTCGTCGAGGCGGCGGGGCTGCGCGGCATCCACGGCGGTCCGCTTGCCAACTCCGCCGCGGCGGAGGCGCTGACCTCCGTCCTCATCACCATCAACCGACTGTACAGGGTCGACGGCGCCGGCATCCGCATCGTCGGCAAGACGGCCGACGGAAGCGTACTGTAGGGACTGAAGGCATGGCCGCCGTCAGCCTCATCGGCCTCGAGGGACTGCCGCTGGTCCAGCCGGGCGACGACCTCGCGGCGCTGCTGACCGACGCGCTGGAGCGCGCCGGCCTGCAGCTGACGGACGGCGACGTGCTGGTGGTGGCGCAGAAGATCGTCTCCAAGGCGGAGGGGCGGCTGCGGCGGCTGACCGACGTGGTCCCCTCCCCGCGTGCCGTCGAACTGGCCGGCATCGTGCGCAAGGACCCGCGCCTGGTCGAAGTGGTGCTGTCGGAAAGCCGCGACGTGATCCGCGCCGTACCCAACGTGTTGATCATCGAACACCGCCTGGGCTTCGTCATGGCGAACGCCGGCGTCGACCAGTCCAACGTCGGGGGCGACGAGGAGGTCGCTCTGTTGCTGCCCGAGGACCCGGACGGCTCCTGCCGGCGGCTGCGCGAGGCGCTGGAGCGGCGGCACGGCGTGCGCATCGCCGTGGTGATGAACGACAGCTTCGGGCGGCCGTGGCGCAACGGCGTGACCGGCGTGTGCATCGGCGCCTCCGGCCTGCCGATCCTGCTCGACCGCCGCGGCGCGCCGGACTTGTTTGGACGGGCGCTGCTCATCACCGAGGTCGCCGTCGGCGACGAGGTGGCCGCCGCCGCGTCCATGGTCATGGGGCAGGCCGGCGAGGGCATCCCGGCGGTGCTGGTGCGGGGGCTGCGCATCGACGGGCGGGAGCAGCCGGCGTTGGCGCTGATCCGGTCGCGGCAATACGACCTTTTCCGGTGAGGATTGCATGAACGACGGGCACGCCACCAAGATCCTCGTGCTGTCCGGCGGCGTCGGCGGCGCCAAGCTGGCGAGCGGGCTGTACGCCGTACTGCCGCCGGGCGACCTCGGCGTGCTGGTCAACACGGGCGACGACTTCACCCACATGGGCCTGTCCATCTGCCCGGACCTGGACACGGTGACGTACACGCTGGCCGGCGTGGTGAACCCCGAGACCGGCTGGGGCCGCGCCGGCGAAACCTGGGCCTTCATGGATGCCACCGCCGCGCTGGGCGGCGAGACGTGGTTCCGCCTGGGCGACAAGGACTTGGCGGTGCACGTGAAGCGTACCCGCCGCCTGCGCGCCGGCGAGAGCCTGAGCGCCGTCACCGCCGAGCTGTGCCGCCGCTTCGGCATCGCCGCCGAGGTGATGCCCATGAGCGACGACCCGGTCGCCACGGTGGTGGACACCGACGAAGGCACGCTGGCCTTCCAGGACTATTTCGTCCGCCGCCGCTGCGAGCCGCGGGTGCGCGGCTTCCGCTTCCAGGGCGTTGAACGGGCGCGGCCCAACCCGCGGGCGCTGGCCTGGCTGGACGATCCGCGCCTCGCCGCCGCAGTCATCGGCCCGTCGAACCCGTTCGTCAGCATCGCCCCGATCCTGGCGGTGCCCGGCCTGCGCGAGGCGCTGGCGCGGCGGCGCGTGCCGCTGATCGCCGTGTCGCCCATCGTCGGCGGCCAGGCGATCAAGGGGCCGGCCGCCAAGATGATGGACGAGCTGGGCATACGCCCCTCCGCCGCCTGGGTGGCGGAGCAGTACGGCGCCCTGCTGGATGGTTTCGTCATCGACGCGGTGGACCGCGACCTCGCCGGGAGGATCAAGGGCCCGCGCGTCCTGGTGGCGCAGACCGTCATGCGCGACGCCACCGACCGCGCCCGCCTCGCCGGGGAGATCCTGGCTTTCGCACAGGAGCTGCGCCGATGATCCGCCGCGATCCCCTGTGGGCGCTGGTGCCCGTCCGCTCGCTGGAGGATGGCAAGCGCCGCCTGAGCCCCTTCCTGGCACCCGAAGAGCGCGCGGCGCTGGTGCGCAGCATGCTGGAGGACGGCCTGGACGCGTTGCACCGCTGCGCCGCCGTGGACACGGTGGCGGTGGTCACCGGCGACGCGGCCGCCGCCGAGGTCGCCGCCGAGTACGGCGCCGTGCTGCTGCCCGAGGCGCCGGAAGCGGGCCTCAACCGCAGCCTGGAGGGGGCACGGGCCTGGCTGCTGTCCAGCTACCCGCGGGCGCACGTGCTGATGCTGCCGGCCGACCTGCCGGGCGTCACCCCGGCCGAGCTGGAAACCACCGTGCTGGCGGCCGACGCCGACGTGGTGCTGGCGCGCTCCACCGACGGCGGCACCAACGCCATGTTCCTGCGCCCCATCGCCTCCCTGCCCTTCGGCTTCGGCCTCGACAGTTGCCAGCGCCACCGCGAAGCCGCCGTGACGGCCGGGCGCAGCGTGCAGGTGGTGGACAGCCCTGGCCTGGCGCTGGATATCGACCACCCGGCGGACCTCGCCGCCTACCTCAAGCGCGGTGGCTCGTCGCGCACGCTCGGACTCCTTCACCGCCTGCGGATCGCCGACCGGCTCAAGGTCGCCGCCGCCCCATGAGGTGCACCATGACCGACCTCCTCGCTGCCGCCGCGCGCGGCGACCGGCTCTACGACGACGCCATCCGGCACCTTGCCGCGCAGGCCGACACCGCGAGCCTGCTGGCCGCCGCACGGGCGCGCCGCGACCTGGCGCACGGCGCGCTGGTGACCTATTCGCCCAAGGTCTTCATCCCGCTCACCAAGCTGTGCCGCGACACCTGCCGCTACTGCACCTTCGCCGAGACGCCGCGGCCCGGCGCCAACGCCTACCTGACGGCGGACGAGGTGCTCGCCATCGCGCGGGCCGGCGCTGCGGCCGGCTGCCGCGAGGCGCTGTTCACGCTGGGCGACAAGCCCGAGCTGCGTTGGGACGAGGCGCGCGCCGAGTTGGAGCACCTCGGGCATTCCGGCACCGTCTCCTACCTCGCGGCCATGGCGAAGCTTGTGCTCGACGAGACCGGGCTGCTGCCGCACGCCAACCCCGGCGTTATGGACGACGCCGAGGTGGCGCTGCTGCGCCGCGTGTCGGTGTCGCAGGGCATGATGGTCGAGGTGCTGTCGGAGCGCCTGTGCGAGAGAGGCGGCCCGCACCACGGCTGCCCGGACAAGCACCCCGCCGTGCGCCTCGCCACGCTTGAGGCGGCCGGCCGGGCGCGCGTGCCTTTCACGACCGGCATCCTCATGGGCATCGGCGAGACGGTGGAGGAGCGCATCGACTCCCTGCTCGCCATCCGCGCCTCGCACGAGCGCCACGGGCACGTGCAGGAAGTCATCGTGCAGAACTTCCGTGCCAAGCCCGGCACGCGCATGGCCGAGGCGCCGGACGCCCCGCACGAGGAGCACCTGCGCGCCATCGCGCTGGCCCGCTTGGCGTTGCCGCCGGAGATGACCGTCCAGGCGCCGCCGAATCTCAGCCCCGGCCACCTGGAGGCGCTGGTGGACGCCGGCATCGACGACTGGGGCGGCGTGTCGCCGGTAACCATCGATCACGTCAACCCCGAGGCCCCCTGGCCGCACCTCGCCGAACTGGAGGCGCGCACCCGCGCCGCCGGCAAGGAGCTGGCGCCCCGCCTGCCGGTTCATCCACGCTACGTCCACGCCATGGCGGACTGGATCGACCCGGCGCTGCACCGCGCGGTGCGCGAGCAGGTCGATGCCGCCGGCTTGGCGCGCGACGCCTGGAGCCCTGGACAGGACGTCGTCCCGCCGCCGCCCATGCCGACGCCGGCGCTCGCCAGGGGCGGCCTGTCCGGCATCCTCACCCAGGCGCGCGACGGCCGGCCGCTGTCGCAAGCGCAGATCGTCCGCCTGTTCGAAGCCCGCGGTCCCGAGTTCGCTGCGGTCGCCGCCGCCGCCGACGCGCTGCGCCGCGACGTGGTGGGCGACAGGGTAAGCTACGTAGTCTGCCGCAACATCAACTACACCAACATCTGCACCTATCGCTGCCGCTTTTGCGCCTTCTCCAAGGGCAAGACGGCCGAAGCGCTGCGCGGCCGCCCCTACGACCTGCCGCACGAGGAGATCGCCGCCCGCACCATCGAGGCGTGGGAACGCGGCGGCACCGAGGTGTGCATGCAGGGCGGCATCCACCCGGACTACACCGGCCAGACCTACCTGGACATCCTCGCCACCGTGAAGGGCGCCGTGCCGCAGATGCACGTGCACGCCTTCTCGCCGCTGGAGGTCTGGCAGGGCGCCGCCACCCTGGGCGTGTCCTTGGAGGAGTTCCTGACCGCATTGAAGCGCGCCGGGCTCGGCTCGCTGCCGGGCACCGCCGCCGAGATCCTCGACGACGAGGTGCGCGCCGTACTCTGTGCGGACAAGGTAAACACCGCGCAGTGGCTGGAGGTGATGCGCACCGCGCACCGCGTGGGTCTGCGCAGCACCGCCACCATCATGTACGGCCACGTGGAGCGGCCGGAGCACTGGGCCCGCCACCTGATGCGCATCCGCGACCTGCAACGCGAGACCGGCGGCTTCACCGAGTTCGTGCCGCTGCCCTTCGTCCACATGGAAGCGCCCATCTACCTCAAGGGCGGGTCGCGCAAGGGGCCGACGTGGCGCGAGGCAGTGCTGATGCACGCCGTCGGCCGGCTGGCCCTGCATCCCTGGATCCCCAACATCCAGACCTCCTGGGTCAAGATGGGACCGGAGGGCGTCACCACCTGCCTCCGGGCCGGCGCCAACGACCTCGGCGGCACGCTGATGGACGAGAGCATCACCCGCGCCGCCGGCGCCGCGCACGGACAGGAGATGCCGCCGGCCGCCATGGACGCGCTGATCCGCGCCGCCGGCCGCTCGGGCCGCCAGCGCACCACGCTCTACGGCAACCCGCCACCCGAGCAGGTCGCGCGCTCCTATCGGGCGGCGCCGCTGCGCCCGACGCACAACCCGCCGCCGGCATGGGCGCGGCAGCCGGCAATCGCGGCGGAATAGCATGCTCGCCAACGGCACTGTCAACTTGGCTTCTTCTTCAACAGCATCCGCCAACAACGGCCGCCTCGGATGCGAGGCGGCATGCTGCATCCGGACAGCTTAGGCTGCCTTGCGATCGCGCAGGGCGGGTGCCAACTCGCGTTCGAAGAGATCGAGAAAATAGTCCTGATCCGGTCCGACTTGCAGCAGGATGATGTGGTCGCAGCCGGCCTGGACGTAGCGGTCGATCGCCTTGAGATGACGCTCCGCCGACGGTCCACAGCTTACGAGCTGGGCAACCGCCTCGGCAGACACATGCTTGGATGCCGCTGCAAAACTGCCGGTATGGGGCAGTTCCGCCATGACCGGCCATCCAGGGACCGCCCAACGAAAATAGCGATGCGCCGTCTGCTGTGCATCCTCCTCTCGCGCGGCACAGCACAGCGCGACTTCTGCGTAGCGCGGCCCAGAGCCGCCGGCGGCAACGAATGTCTCGATGAGATCGGCCCGCGGCTCGGTCACGACCAAGCCATCCCCCTTTAGACCAGCGAGGCGGGCGGCTTCCGGTCCGCCGGCGGCTATCGCTACGACAGGCTTAGGATCGCACCGGTCGAACAGGCGGGCATGATCCAGCCGAAAATACTGCCCCCGGTAGTTCGTCAGTGTGCCCGCCAGGAGACCCTGGATGATCTCGACCGCTTCCGACAGACGTTCATGACGCTCACGCGCACCCGGCCAACCTGCACCGACAACATGCTCGTTCAAGCGTTCCCCGGCCCCGAGCCCGAGAGTGAAGCGGTTGGCGCTGAGCAGTCCCATTGTTGCCGCGCCCTGAGCGATGATCGCAGGGTGATAGCGCATGATCGGACAGGTCACTGAGGTCATTAGACCGATGCGATGCGTTGCATTTGCCAGCGCTCCCAGCACCGACCAGGCAAACGGCGAATGGCCCTGCTCCTCGAGCCAAGGAAAGAAGTGATCGGAAATTGCCGCGAAGTCGAAACCGGCCTGTTCGGCATGCGCGGCATTGCGGACCAGCTCGGTCGGGCCGTGCTCCTCGGACATCAGTTTGTAGCCGAGCTTGATCATGTGTGCAGTCCTTCTCTTGTGACCTCCTGGCGGCCACTGCGACCGTCCGACTCATCTCCTGGCGCACCGACTCCGCCAGAAATGAGGGCAAGGTACGGACTTGTGATGAAAATTGCTCACTGCGAACAATTCCGGCGGTCGCAAGTTCCCCTTCCGCAACACCGGATCAGGGCCTGGATTGGGTGGACTGATGCGCGTCCTGTCGCGACTATGGGGTAGGAGGTGGATTATGGTCGATCTTCGAAAGACCGCCATTGGCGGCATGGTGGGCGTACTTCTCGGGAGCCTTAGCGGACCAACGGCTGCGCAGGGAGGGAATGCCTGTCCGAAGCCGCTGCCACTCGCGGTCGCCGAGGCCGGTCTGCGCGTTCACACGCAGGTCATGGTGCGCGCGCTCATGTGCAAAACGGTCGAAGAAGACAGGGCCGCCGGGCGTCCGACCGGCCGTCTTGAGGCGCCGCGGGAGGACAGCGGTCGCCAGACCATGGACCCTCAGCAGAGCGCCGCGATGCGTGCCTACGCCGCCTTGACGGAGCGCCACCGGACGCGCATCAGCGGTTGGGAAAGGGAAATCATCGCCAAACGTGGTCTCAGCCGGTTTGACCGGTGGCGCACGGACGCGGCCTCTGACATCGCACGCCGTGAAGGCCGGATGTCTTATGGGACTGATGCGGAGGGCTTTTGCGCATCGGCGCGTAGCCAGGTCGAGGCGCTGATGCAGATGAGTGACGGCGAGTTCGTCCAAGCGGTCACAACCGCATGGTGCGTCATAAATCCGCAGCCCGCAAAGCGGGGAGGGTGACCGGCGGCATCAAGTGGGTCGCCACACCCGACCGTCGGAAGGATCGCCGTGAATCACGGGCTGACCGAGTGAGGTGTACTCAGCAGAGTTTTTCAACAGCATCGACCCATAGCGGCCCCTCAGGCAACGACAGCAAGGCATGATGCGCTGCACGCCTCATCCGACCGTGCGGCCGGGGCGAGATGAAGCCGTGGAGGCGAGAGCCGCGACCGCCACCGTGAGGGGGACGAACGAGACCCAGAGGACCGTATCCCATCCGTAGCTCGTCAGCAGGCCCCCGGACGCGAAGGAGCCCAAAGCCATCGTCCCGAACACGAGGAAGTCGTTGAGCGACTGCACCCGCGTCCGTTCCTCGGAACGGTGGCACTCCAGCACGAGGGCCGAAGCGCCCAAAAAGCCGAAGTTCCAGCCGACGCCCAACAGGGTCAGGCTCAGCCAGAAATGCGCCACATCCACCCCCGCCAGCCCGACCGCGGCGGAGGCGGCGATCAACGCCAATCCAGCGGTCACCATGCGACGGGCGCCGAAGCGCGCGATCAGTCGCCCGGTGACGAAGCTCGGGGCGTACATCGCGATCACGTGCCACTGCAGGCCGAGGTTGGACGCCTCCTGCGACAGACCGCACAGCTGCATCGCCAACGGGGCGGCCGTCATGATGAAGTTCATGAGCAGGTAGGACACGATCCCGCAGATCACGGCGGTGATGAAGCGGGGCTGGCGCGCGACGGCGCCGATCGGGCGGCCGCCGGCCACCTCCGCCGCCGTCGGCATCGGAAGCCGGACGCCGAGCAGAACGAGGGCGGACACAACGGCCACAGCGGCTTGCGCCAGGTAGGTGGCCGCGAACAGGTGGGGCGGCCACAGGTCCATCGTGTGGGTGACGAGCTGCGGACCGATGACCCCGGCGAACACCCCGCCCGCCATCACGGCGGACATGGCTCGTGGACGCCGCTCCGGAGGGGCGCAATCAGCGGCGGCGAAGCGGAAAGAGAGGACCACGGCGGCATAGGCCCCTCCGAAGACCATCGCCGCGCAGAACAGCCAGAACGAACCCAGCACGACCCCCAGGGCGGACAGCAGACCGACGAGGACGCCGCATCCCGTTCCCGTCAGGAACGCGGCGCGGCGGCCGTGGCGCCGGGCGATGACGCCGGCCGGCAAGGTGCACACCGCCATCCCCACCACGAAGATGGAGATCGGCAGCGTCGCCAGCGCCGGGCTGGGTGCAAGCGTGTTGCCGACGATGGCGCCCGTTGCGTACACGACCACCGCGTTCGCGCCAGCGAGCGCCTGCGCGACGGCCAGCCGCAGAACATTGCCCAACTCATGCCTATACGGGCTCGCGGGCACGAGTCCGGTCTTGATGCTGGCTTCGGCTTGAGACATGGAATTCCTCAGGCTGTGCGTTGAGCGTGCCGGCGCACTGTCAACCCGTTGGTCTCGGTGGTGCCGATGGGGGCGGTTGATACAGGATTAGCGACTGTCCATTATGAGCGGAAATGGTTTATTCTCATGGATAAATGAGCAGGAGTCATGGACGCTTGATCGCCAGCTTCTTGCGATCTTGCGGGAGGTGGACCGTCTGGGCGATCGCTTGAACCGATGATGGCCCGCAGCCCCCTCCCCCAGGCGCCAAGATAAGCATCCGAGTCCGCACGTAAGCGTGGACTGGAAGCGTTTCCTTGCCGGACGGAGGTCGCACCTCCGCCCGGACCGTTTCCACCCACGCCAAGCGAACAAACGTTCGGGGCGGAGGTGCGACCTCCGCCCCGCTGCCATAGGCGGAACTCCAATCCAGACAAGCGCACGAAAGTCGGGCATGGCAGCGCCTATGGATGCCCCCTCCCGTCGAGGGAAAGAGGCCTTCAAGCGATGGCCCTGCCACCGGGCCAAGGCCCCCGCCTGGAGCAACAGCCAGAACGCCGTCAGCACGGAGCCGTCAGGCGCACGGTAGGCCGTGACGCCAGCCGCCTGCCGGATGACCTCCGGCTGGCCAGCGGTCAGGCCGATCCCCGGCACCATCAAGCCCGAAGCCCAGCGATGGCGTAGATTCATCAGAAGGCACTGCCGCTGATACCGCCGGCGCCTGAAGGGTTCCATTGAGTAGGTTTCATGCGAATTGTGGCCACCAGTGGAACCACGTGACGGCCTTGAGGCGCTCGGGGTCAT
>Ga0196970_1000354_pt1 | contig 58129 bp, 42 predicted proteins | sample S1v_513CmetaG_FD_148672 | JGI IMG/M metagenome (GOLD analysis project Ga0196970, IMG submission 148672) | Soil microbial communities from Anza Borrego desert, Southern California, United States - S1+v_5-13C | ecosystem: Environmental > Terrestrial > Soil > Desert | place: USA: California...
GACCCGTTGCAAGTCTCGTTCGCTCATCGTGATCCAGCCCATCGCCAGCCTCCCAGCCGTCGAAAACGGGATGGAAGACTGACACTTCTATGTTGCGCTGGACTGACATTTTAGCTTTGCGCCTACACACAAAAAACGCATAACGGTTCTTATGTAAAATAAGGCGTGACCGGGGCAGGGCTGCGGGTAATCCCTGATCGAAAAATCGCGGGGTGCCTGCGCAGGGATCCTGCACTTAAGGCGTATAAACCGATGACGGCAACCGGGAGCGGGCGGAAGACGGCGTGGAGCCTACCGAGGAGACGGTGACGGACGAGGCGCTGATGGCGAGCGCCGCGGCCGGCGACCGGAAAGCGTTTGGAACACTCACGCGCCGACATCTGCGCCGCAGCATCGCCTTGGCCCAACGGGTGGTCGGGAACGCCGCCGACGCTGAAGAGGTCGCGCAGGACGCCTTCCTGCAGATCTGGGCCAACGCCGACCGCTGGCGCGGCGACGGAACCCGCTTCACGACCTGGCTGTACAGGATCGTGGTGAACCGCGCCATCGACTACAAACGGCGGCGCAGCTTCGCCCCGCTCGACGATGCCGGCGAGATCGCCGATCCGGCCTGGAGCGCCGAAACGGTGATCGACGGCATCAGGATCGGTGCGGCGGTGGATGCCGCGATAGCGGCGCTGCCCGAACGCCAACGGGCGGCGCTCAGTCTCTGCTACCATGAGGAGATGACGTGCGCTGAGGCTTCGGAAATATTGCAGGTGTCTGTTTCGGCTATGGAAAGTCTGCTGGTCCGGGCGCGCCGCGTGGTGCGGGCCCGGCTTCAACCCCTGATCCGTCAGAAGGACGGTGCACGGTCATGACGCTCAAAGAGTTCAAACGCTACGCCGCGGCCTATGGTGCCGATCTGGACCGGTGGCCGCGCTCCACCCGGGTGGATGCGCTGACCCTTCTGGACGATAGCGCCGAGGCCCGTGACCTGCTGGCCGACGCCGCCGTCACCGATACGCTGCTGGATGCCGCATCGACTCCACTGGTCTCGTCCAGGCGGGAGGCGCAGGTCTATGCCCGCATCGCCGACTGTCTGTCCCAGCGGGTCGTCCCCGAATTCGTGCCGTGGTTCCTGTCGCGACCGCCCTTCCGCCCTGCCCCGCTCGCCGGATTCCTGGCCGGCATGGCGGTGATCGGGTTCCTCAGCTACAGCCAGGGTCTGGTCACCTTCGAAAAGACGAGCACGCCCAACCTGTCGGGCGTGATGATCGTCAGCTATCTGGGAGACGTGCGATGACGCCGTCCATCCGGCGCCGTTGGCCCTGGTTCCTTCTGGTCGGGTCTCTTGCGCTGAACATGCTGGCGGGCGGCTTCGTCGTCGCCCATAGCTTCCGGCCGCCCCCGCCGCCTCCCGGACCGGAGCACATGCTGGAACGGCTGGTCGACGAGGTGTCGGACCGGTTGTCGCCGGCCGACGCGGCGATCCTGCGCAAGGCGCTTGACGATGCGCGGCCGCTGTTCGTCCGCATCCGCGTCGGCCGTGAGGAGTTCGCGCCGCGCCTGCGCACCGAATTGATGGCCGAACCCTTCGATCCCAAGCGGCTGACGGCCCTGTTCGAGAACATCCACGCCAACGATGCCGCGCTTCGGCGGGAGTTCGAGGCACGCGTCGCCGACACCCTGTCCCGCTTGTCCCCGGAAGGCCGCCTGCGTCTCGCTGAAAGCCGCCTTCCCTGATCCTTTCGGTTTCGACCGGCGGCAGACACTTCCGGGGTAAGGCCGGGACGGCATGTCCGTCCCGGCCCTTTTTCGTTCATCGCTGTGTGATCGCGGCATCCCGTCGCACAAAAAAGAAAAGGGCGGCCCCGCGCTATCGCCGCCGGGCCGCCCGTCAGTTTGGTTCGGGAGGAAACGCAACCAAGTTGCAAGCAGAGGTATGGGGCCGACATGGTTAACGGCGGATGAAGGGATGCGGAAAATCGGCCACTACCACCTTTTTGCGAAAAGCAAGGCCGAATAGCTCCGCTTCAGCTTCCTCCATCGGGCTCTCTGCCGAAAGGGCGGGGTGGCGCCGCACTGCCCCGACGCGGTATGACAGACGCCCTTTCATGTTGTCACCAGTCCGCAGGATCCCTGCCTCATGCTGTCCATCAGCCAGCGCATCGCCGACGAACTGTCGGTCCGCGAGTCCCAGGTCGCTTCCGCCATCGCCATGCTCGACGAGGGATCGACCGTTCCCTTCATCGCGCGCTACCGCAAGGAGGCGACCGGCGGCCTGGACGACACCCAGCTCCGCACCCTTGAGGAGCGGCTGGGCTACCTGCGGGAGCTGGAGGACCGCCGTGCCAGCATCCTGTCGACCATCCAGGAGCAGGGCAAGCTGACGCCCGAACTGGAACGCCAGATCCGCCAAGCCGACACCAAGACCCGGCTGGAGGACCTCTACCTCCCCTACAAGCAGAAGCGCCGCACCAAGGCCCAGATCGCCCGTGAAGCCGGGCTGGAGCCGCTGGCCGACGCGCTGCTGGCCGACCCTACGAGGCAGCCGGAGGCCGAGGCTACCGCCTTCGTGGATGCCGAAAAGGGCGTCGCCGACGTCAAGGCGGCGCTGGACGGCGCCCGCCACATCCTGGTGGAACGCTTCGGTGAGGATGCCGAACTGGTCGGCCGCTTGCGCACCGCCATGGCCGACAAGGGCGTCGTCACCTCCAAGGTGATCGAGGAGAAGAAGGCGGAGGGCGCCAAATTCTCCGACTATTTCGACTTCTCGGAGAACTGGTCCAAGCTGCCGTCGCACCGGGCGCTGGCCCTGTTCCGCGGCCGGGCGCAGGGCGTGCTCGACATCCGCCTTGACCTGCCCGTCGAGGAGGGCCAGCCCCACCCGGCCGAGGGCGCCATCGCCGTCCACACCGGCATCCGCGACCAGGGCCGCCCGGCCGACAAGTGGCTGTCCGACGTGGTGCGCTGGACCTGGAAGCTGAAGATCGGTCCGCATATCGAAACCGACCTGATGGGCGCCTTGCGTGAGCGGGCGGAGGACGAGGCGATCCGCGTCTTTGCCCGCAACCTGCACGATTTGCTGCTGGCCGCCCCCGCCGGCCCGCGCGCCACCATCGGGCTCGATCCCGGCATCCGCACCGGCGTCAAGGTCGCCGTCGTCGATTCCACCGGCAAGCTGGTGGAGACGACGACCATCTATCCGCACCCGCCGCGCAACGACTGGGACGGCTCCATCGCCGTGCTGGCGGCGCTGGCGGCGCGGCACAAGGTGGAGCTGATCTCCATCGGCAACGGCACCGCCTCGCGCGAGACCGACAAGCTGGCCGCCGACCTGATGAAGCGCCATCCCGAGCTGTCCCTGACCAAGCTGGTGGTCAGCGAGGCCGGCGCCTCGGTCTATTCGGCCTCGGAAACCGCGGCGCACGAGTTCCCCAACCTGGACGTCAGCCTGCGCGGCGCGGTTTCCATCGCCCGGCGCCTGCAGGACCCGCTGGCCGAGTTGGTGAAGATCGAGCCGAAGTCGATCGGTGTCGGCCAGTACCAGCATGATGTCGCCGGCGGCAAGCTGGCCCGCTCGCTGGACGCCGTGGTCGAGGATTGCGTGAACGCGGTCGGTGTCGACCTCAACACCGCCTCCATCCCACTGCTGACCCGCGTGTCGGGCCTGAACGAAACCATCGCCCGCAACATCGTCGAGCATCGCGACCGCAACGGCGCCTTCCGCTCGCGCAAGCAGCTGCTCGACGTGGCGCGGCTGGGTCCGAAGACCTTCGAGCAGGCCGCAGGCTTCCTGCGCATCCGCGACGGCGAGAATCCGCTCGACGGCTCCGCCGTCCATCCGGAAGCCTATCCGGTGGTCCAGCGCATCGTGAAGACCACCGGCCGCGACCTCGGCAGCGTCATCGGCGACGCCCGCTTCCTGCGCGGCCTGGATGCGGAGGAGTTCACCGACGAGCGCTTCGGCTTGCCCACCATCGAGGACATCATCAAGGAACTGGAGAAGCCCGGCCGCGACCCGCGTCCGGAGTTCAAGACCGCCACCTTCAAGGAGGGTGTGGAGGACCTGAAGCATCTCCAGCCCGGCATGATGCTGGAGGGTGTCGTCACCAACGTCACCGCCTTCGGCGCCTTCGTCGACATCGGCGTCCACCAGGACGGGCTGGTGCATATCTCGCAGCTGGCCAACAGCTTCGTGAAGGATCCTCACACAGTGGTGAAGGCCGGCGACGTGGTGAAGGTGAAGGTGCTGGAGGTCGACATCCCCCGCAAGCGCATCGCCCTGACCATGCGCATGGGCGAGGAAGCCCCGCGTCCCCCACGGAGGGAGGAGCGCCGTGAGGAACGGGGATCGGCGCGTCCGCAGCAGGGGGCGCCGCAGCAGGACCGTCGTCCGGCGGTGCCCGCGGCCAAGGCTGCATCGAAACCGGCCAAGGCGCCGGAGCCGGTCAACAGCGCCTTCGCCGAGGCGTTCGCCAGAGCGCAGTCTGGCAAGAAGAAGTAAGGGTTAGGGAGCGGATGCCCCCTCCCTCCCACGGCGTCGCCGCGGGTCCCTCCCTCCCCCGTCTTCGACGGGAGAGGGTGAGTTTGCGATGCGGCGGCTGTCCCCTCTCCCACCGAAGGTGGGGGAGGGTTAGGGAGGGGGCAGAGCGTCCGACATCAGACGGATACCCAATCCGCCGATGGCGGCGGCGGCAACCCGGTCGACCCAGCGTTTGGACCGCAGGTAGGCGGCGCGCGGCCGGCCGGCGGAAAACGCGGCGGCGACGATCGCGTACCAGCCGGCCTCGATAAGAAAGACCGCCGGCGGCAGGAAGACGAACAGCCACATCGGTGGCTCGGCCGGCATCAGCGCCGCAAAGATGCTGCCGTAAACCAGTGCCGTCTTCGGGTTGCTCAGTTGCGTCAGCAGTCCGAACAGCAGCGGCCGCATCAGCCCGGCGGGCGCGGTCTGCCCCTCATCCGCCACCACCAGCGCCTCGGCGGCTCCGCGCCAGATGCGGACGGCGAGATAGAGCAGGTAGGCACCGCCCGCCAGCTTCAGAATCGCATAGAGCCAGCCGACCTGCGACAGCAGCGCATGCAGCCCCAGCAGGGCCAGGGACGCGAAGAACACCCCGCCGATTCCCATGCCGAGCGCGGTGGCCAGACCGGCCCGGCGGGATACGGCGACGGAGGTGCGGGCGACCAGCACGAAGCTAGGCCCCGGGCTGGCTGCACCGACCGCTATGGCCCCGGCGATGCTGACGAAGGCAAGTACGGGATCCATGATCGCTCCCCTTCCGCTTGAAAGTGGAGACGATAGCACAACCGCGGGCGCGCACGAACGCTCGACAAAAAAAGTCCCCTCGTCCGCGGGGGGAACGAGGGGACAAAGGCCGATGGCTTGGCCGTTACGGGGATGTCATTCGGCCGCCATCAGCACCGGAGCCTCGTCACGCACCCGGTTCGCCGCCACATAGCGGTCCAGCGCTTCGAGGCATTCGCTGAGGGTTCCGGAACCGACCGCGCGGCAGTCCTCGAAGGCGTGCGGCTCGGGGCGGAACCAATGGGTGATGTAGCATTCCTCGCGCCCGTCCAGGCTGAGGGTGAGGGCGAAGCGGCCCTCACGCCCGATGCGGGCTTGAGCGGCGCGCAGACGCGCCTGGACCTCTTCTATCGTCATGAGATGATATCCTTCCCTTGATGCCGCCTGCCATCAGGCGGCGTGGGCGAACGTCCTGTCTTTCGATTGCCCGTCTTCCGATTCCGAGTCTTCCAACCGTCGAGCCCAGTCGATGTCACGCGCCAGAGAATCGACGAGGACGCGTGCCGCCCCTGCGCTCTCCGCCGGGGTGTCGGACCGCAGCAGTCCCGACAGCCGCATCGCCAACGTTTCGGCTTCCGCCTCCACCCAGCGGGCGTAGTGGCGGCGGCGCTGGTCGCGGTTCCAGTACCAGCGGGGCAGCTGGGCGTTGGCGCGTTCGAACTCGCCTTCCCAGGCGCTCATGCGGAACAACCCGCTGGGCGACCGGTCGCCGATGTCATGAGTCGTCTGGGTCATGGCCATCCGTCAGGCGGCTTCCCGCCCGTCCTCTTCCTCGCGCTTAAGAATCTCGGCCTTCTTCTGGGCGAACAGGCCGGTGATGCGGTGCTGGGCGGCGCGGTCGACGGTGCCGATCTCCCGCAGGCGGGTGCCGACGCCCGACCGCCAGACCTCTTCCAGATCATCCAGATCCAGGCAGGCGCCCAGCCGGCGCTTCACCTCCGCCTCGAAGGCTTCGACGGCGGCGGGCTGCAGGTCCGGGTTGGACTTGGCGGCATAGAAAGCCTCCGACTCCTCCCGGTACTTGCTGTCGTCGAACTGGCCCATATAGACGTCGGCGGCCAGACCCAGCTGCAGCAGGCATTTGCCGACCGCGTCGGTCATCGACATCTTGAAGCACTCGTCGTCCGGCATCTCCATCCCGTTGCGGCGGCGGACCATCTCGGTCCCGCCCCATTGCGGGCCGGTGAAGCACTTCTCCCTGGTCTCCGGGTCGATGTACCAGACGCGGGCGCAGATGAAGATCATCCGTTCCGCGATGGTCCAGTCCACCTGCTCATAGCCCCAGCCCTTGCCGATCGGACCGAACACCTCGGTCATCATCTGGAAGCGCCAAGTCGGGTCGATCTGCGTGCCACGGAAGCCGCCGGAGCGGGTGAAGGGCTTGGTCGCCTTCGGGTCGGTGCGCTTCAGCCGGTTCCACAGGAACATGGTGTCGATGCGCTGCGGCTCCGCCGCCCGGCTGCCGCCGGCGGACCCCTTGGAGCCTTGCGAGCCGCGGCTGCCGCCGGACTTCGGTTCGACCGGAGTGGTCTCCGTCACGTTGGACTCGGTGGCACCGGATTCTGCCACGTTGGATTCGGCGGCTTCAGTGTCGGCAATGACGTGGTCGGTCTTGCTCATGCGTCCCATGATTTGGGTCCTTCTTGTCCAAACGTTTCGGCTCTCCCCTCACCCCAGCCGGCGGTCAGCACTGTTTCCAGGCTGAGTTCCACCGCGTTCGGGTCAGCGGAGTGCTCTTCAGGTGATTGGGGCCAGGATTGCGCGTCGGCCAGGGCACGGCGCGGCGGTGCGCCGTAGCGCAGGCTGAGCCGGCCTTCGCGATCGCGCGCGAGATAGAGGCCGCCGGAACGGCCGTCCGGCTGGTCGATAGCGACGAAGGCGATGCGGGCATCGTCGGGCATCAGCGCCTTCAGGGCAGCCTCATCCTCCTTCACCTCCAGCGCCGCCGTCCGGTTGGCGACCAGCCGGTCGGCCAAGGCCCGGAAGCGGTTGTGGCGCCCCATGTCGAAGACGCGGCCGTTCTCATAGGACGGGCCGTCCATCGGCAGCGGGTCCGACGGCTCGACGTCGTTGACGACGTGCCACCAGAAGGCTTCCAGCGTTTCCACCAGCCGTTCGACATCGTCCGGCCGGCGCTCCACCGTCACCAGGCTGTGGCCGGTCGGGCGCAGGATCGACAGCAGCGCACGGTCCAGCCCTACCACCTCCAGCTGATGCTGGATCTGCCAGTGATAGCGGCGGGCGAGGTCGGCATCGCTCTGGAAGCCGCTGTTGAACTTCGCCTCCACGATCGTGTCGAGCGCACCGCCCGCCTCGCTGCCGGTCAGGAAGTCGGGGTGCGCCACCATCCAGTCATGATCGGCATGGCGGTAGGTGTCGGGTGCCGCCACGCAGGGTATCCCGGTCGCATGGGCGACGAAGCGCGGGTGCAGATGCTCGGTCGCGATGCCGATCTGCACGGCGGCGACGAGGTCGAGGTTGTCGGGATCGACCCGGCCGGTCTTCTCGCGCCACAGCGACAGCCAGTCGCCGGCCATCACGCGCGTGGCGTCCGACGAGCCGATCCGCCCTGCCCTCAATTCCCGCTGCGCCTGAGTGATCGCCATGCTGCCCCGACAACTCCGGTTCCGGCCCCTTGCTTGGAGGCCGCCATTCCGGCTTCGAAGCGTAACCGTCGCTGCGATATCGCAGCATCATTTTCAGGCCGCCTCACCGGACCCTGAATATGGGATGCGAACACGCAGCTTTCAAGAACAAAACGTGAACCTATGGCTTGGCCGTAGACCAGCGCAAAGTCCTGGAAACACGCTATATTTGGTGTCTTCTGGCGGGAGTCGTCACAAGACAAAACGGACGGAGTAGACACGTCCGTTTTTGCGAGTCGCGGCGGATTGGAACGCGCGCCGCGACTCGGCGCGGCGCGCCCTTTTACATGCGAAGCGCTCGCACCACATGGACCGCGACTCCGGCGACATGCGCGCGGTCGATGGCGGTCGGGCGGCAGTCGGGATCGGTCGAAATCGGCATCAGATGCGGCGGGAAGAAGCGGTATCCGCAGATGGTGCCCTCCCCCACCGTCACCACCACGTCGCCGGTCTGCGGCGTCAGGACGTCCAGCGGCTCCAGCACCACGCAATCGCGCGGCAGCACGCCCGCCGCATCCAGGCTCTTGGACAGGATGCGGAGCGCGAAGGCGCGGCGGGAGGTCCGGCCGTCCATGGCGACTGACGACGCGCCGTCCTTCAGCGCTCCGGCCAGGAACGCCTCCCCTGCCCGTCTGCCGAGATCGAGGAAGATGTGGGCCTGCTCCAGGGTCAGCACCGGCACGCGGGAGACCGGCGCATAGGCATGGTCGTCGAGGAAGCGCGGCTCCGACCCGGCGACGCGGGCCAGCCGGGCCAGCGTGTCGGCGCTGGGCACGCTGCCCATGACGGGATCGCGCAGGAAGCGGGTCAGGTTGGTGGCGGTGACGTCGGCCAGCCGTGCCCAGCCGCCGGCACTCCAGCCCTTCGCCTCCATGACACCGGTCATCCAGCGCAGGATGGCGCGCCGCGTGTCGTCCATCGCTTTCCCCCTGACCTGCCCTTATCGCCCCCCGGCGTGCCTACCCCTGTCCTACACGGTACCGACGGGGTGAGGGAAGGCGCGATGGGCTAGGCATGCGTGCGAATTCGCAGTGCCGCCTTGGACTCCGCCGTAAAGGCCCCATCTGTGCGGCATCGAAACCGCAAGGGGAAACGCGACCATGATCGTCACCAGCACCGATTCCGTGGAAGGCCGCCCGGTCGCCCAGTATCTGGGCATCGTCGCCGGCGAGGCGATCATGGGCGTGAACGTGTTCCGCGACCTGTTCTCCTCCGTGCGCGACATCGTCGGCGGCCGGGCCGGCGGCTATCAGGCGGCGCTGCGCGAGGCGCGCGAGGCGGCCTTCGCCGACATGCAGGATGCTGCTCGTTCGCTCGGCGCCGACGCCATCGTCGGAGTGGACGTCGATTACGAGGTCCTGGGCAAGGAGAACGGCATGCTGATGGTGTCGGTCAACGGCACCGCCGTCCGCCTGCGTTGACGGCGCACCTAACCGTAAGCGTCAGCGAAGGCGTCTGGACAGACACAACCGTATGGGTAGACTGCCCGTCCAGCAAACAATTGGGAGGGGGTTGCCCATGCCTCGGGTTGTCCGCGGGTCCACTTGGTCCGCTCGTCTCGGCGGGCTCGCCATGGCCGCATGCCTGTTCGGCGCGCTGCCGGCGCTGGCGCTGGACGGCATCGTCGAGAAGAAGGTCTTCGAGATGCCGTCCTACACCACCGTCGGCGGCGGGACGATCAAGAACGTCCGCATCGGCTGGGAAAGCTACGGCAAGCTGAACGAGGCGAAGGACAACGTCATCCTCATCACCCATTTCTTCAGCGGCAACAGCCACGCCGCCGGGAAATACAAGGCGGAGGATGCGGCGCCCGGCTATTGGGACAGCATCATCGGTCCGGGCAAGCCGCTGGACACCGACAAATACTTCATCATCAGCTCCGACACGCTGGTGAACCTGTCGCCCAAGGACCCTACCGTCGTCACGACCGGCCCGGCCAGCATCAACCCGGACACCGGCAAGCCCTATGGCATGAGCTTCCCCATCGTCACCATCAAGGACTTCGTCAATGTCCAGAAGGCGCTGATCGACAGCCTGGGCATCAAGTCCCTGCAGGCGGTGATGGGCGGTTCCATGGGCTCGCTGCAGGCCTTCGAATGGGCGGCCGACCATCCGGACATGGTCAAGCGCGTCGTCGCCGCCATCGGCGGGCCGGAGGCCGATCCCTTCCTGATCGGCTGGCTGAACCTGTGGGCGGCGCCGATCAAGCTCGATCCCAACTGGAACAACGGCGATTATTACGGCAAGACGGAGCCGAAGGCCGGCCTGACCGAGGCGCTGAAGCTGGTCACCCTGCACGCCCGCCACTGGAAATGGGCCGACGCCGCCTTCGGCCGCAAATGGGCGGAAGAGGGCAAGGACCCGAAGGCCGCGATGGGCAACCAGTATGCCATCGAAGCCTGGCTGGACAAGGCGGCGTCCGGCCGCGCCGAGGTCAGCGATGCCAACCACTTCCTCTATCTGGTGAAGGCCAACCAGACCTTCGTCACCGGCAACGGCGCCTCGCTTGAGGATGGATTGGCGAAGATCAAGGCGCCTGTCCTGCTGATCCCGTCCGCCGACGACCTCGTCTTCCCGCCCGACCGCAACATGCGCCCGCTGAAGGACCGTCTGGAAAAGCAGGGCAACGGCGTGGAGTACACCGAGTCGATCACCTCGACGCTGGGTCATCTCGACGGTGTCGCGAACATCGCCAAGGCGGGGGACACGATCGCGCAGTTTCTGGCGAAGTGAGGGGCTTTGGGGCGCTGGCTTCGGTGCCCCCTCCCCATCCCTCCCCCGCCTTTGGCGGTGGAGGGGCTAGAACGCTTGTCGGCGTGATCGATTTGCATAGCGGCGGCAGTCCCCTCTCCCGCGATCGGACCGGCCTTCGGCCGGCCGAGGGCGGGGGAGGGTTAGGGAGGGGGGATCGGCAGCCGGCCCCCTACTCCCCCACCGGCGCCCCGCGGAAGTTCAGCAGGCTTGGCGCCTTGTCGATGATCTCTTCCAGGATCAGCGACGCCGTCTCCAGTTCCCGCTCCAATTCCGGGCCGAGCTTGCCCACGTAGTTGGGACGCCGCAGTTTTTCCGCCGCGTCGTGCAGGCTGCGCAGCTCCGCGACGAAAATCTCGCGGGCGCCCATCGGCAGGATCGGATTGGCCGACAGCACGAAGAAGAACCGCATGCTGGCGCGCACCAGCAGGGCCAGCATGACGGTGTCGAGCTTCTCGAACTGGTCGCGCAGGTCGTCGGACCGCGCATCGACCAGATTGCGCATGCGCTGCTCAATCAGGATGACCAGCGCCTGGAACTCCCCCACCTTGTCGCGAAAGTCGCGGTAGGCGCCGAAGCTGTGCTTGCTCGCCTCATGCTCCGCCAGCTGGGCCAGCTTGGAGGCTTCGCGGCACTGGCGCTCCAGGGCGCCCAGCAGTTCCTTGACCTCGGCTCGGGTGTATTGGCGCTTGCTCATGGCGGTCGGCGGGGGCTCGGCAGGAATCGGACGGACCGGGCCAAGCTATAGCACAACCCGCGGGCGACAACCTATGCCGCTCGCAGGCCTCTCCTTCAATGGTCCGCCTTCACCGGCCCGCCCGGACGACGCACCAGCGGCATGAACAGCAGCGCGCCGAAGAACACCGCCGACATCAGCAGCATGGCGTCGTTGAAGGTCAGGATCAGCGCCTCGCGCTGGACCAGCCCGACCAGCCGGGCCATCGCCGCGGCGGTCGGATCGGCGACCAGACCGTCGAAGCGCTGGCTGAGGTTGTCGACCATCTGCTGCACCTCCGGCCGGGCGAGGTTCACGTTGTCGCCCAGACGGTTCAGGTGCAGGGCATTGCGGTCGGTCAGCACCGTGTTGATCGCCGCCAGTCCGATGGCGCCGCCCAGGTTGCGCATCAGGTTGTACAGGCCGGACGCGTTCTTCAGCTTGTCCGGCGGCAGGGTGCCGAGCGCCACGCTGTTGATCGGAATGAAGCACAGCATCAGCGACATGCCGCGCACCGCCTGGGGCACGAACAGCTCCCAGAATCCGGTCTCGGCGGTGAAGTGGCTGTTCATCCAGACGCCGCTGCCGAACAGGATCAGCCCCAGCGCCAGCATGGCGCGCAAATCCATCCGCTTCGACAGGGCGCCGGCGATCGGGGCGGACATGAACTGGAAGGCGCCGGTCACGAACATGATCTCGCCGATCTGCAGGCTGTTGAAGCCGCGCACGCGCGCCAGGAACAGAGGCTGCAGATAGACCGACCCGTAGAGCCCGATGCCGAGGATGAAGCTGTAGAGTGACCCGATGGCGAAATTGCGGTCGGCGAAGGCCCGCAGTTCCACGATGGGATTGCGGTAGGACAGCACCCGCCAGAAGAATCCGATGCCGCCGATCGCCGCCACCACGGCAAGCGCCAGGATGGCCTCGTCGTCGAACCAGTCGTTGCGCGGCCCCTCCTCCACCACATATTCCAGGCTGCCCAGGAAGGTCGCCATCAGCAGCAGGCCGATGAAGTCGAAGCCCTTGCGCAGCTCCGGATTCGGCCGGTCGACATCCACCAGCAGCCAGACCAGCGAGGTCACGATGATGCCCGGGATCACGTTGGCCAGGAACAGCCAGTGCCAGGACATGTGCTGGGTCAGATAGCCGCCCAGCGTCGGGCCGATGGTGGGCGCCATGGTGGCGACGAGGCCCATCATCACCGACACCCCGGCCCGCTTCTCCGGCGGGAAGATCATGAAGCTGGTGGCGAAGACCGTGGGGATCATCGCCCCGCCGATGAAGCCCTGGAGCGCACGCCAGACGATCATCGATTCGATGCTGCCGGCGAAGGCGCAGGCGACGCTGGTCAGGGTGAAGCCGGCGGCCGCAACGGTGAACAGCACGCGCGTGGACATGATGCGCGACAGGATGCCCGACAGCGGGATCATCACGACCTCCGCGATCAGGTAGGAGGTCTGCACCCACGAGATCTCGTCGGCGCTGGCCGCCAGCCCCGCCTGGATTTCCGACAGCGAGCTGGAGACGATCTGGATGTCCAGGATCGCCATGAACATGCCGACGACCATCGCGAAGAAGCCGACGATGTCGCGCGTGGAGAGCGGGCGCATGCCCTGGGCCGGAGTAGCCATGGAACCGCTGCCTTCGATGGCGGCCGACGGAATCCCGCCCGGGGATGGCTCCGGCCAAAACAGTGCTGGGATTGGTGACGGGGACGCCGCCCCAGAAGGGGGGAGGTGGGCGGCGTCCCCGCCGGACCGTGGCCGCCGTTACTTGGCGGCCACCGCCTGCTTGTCGGCGAGCGCGCCGAACACGCCGCCGGCGGTCACATGCGGCAGGGCGTCGGCACCGCGGGTGTCGACCTCCGCCACCACCGACAGGCCGGGGCGCAGCAGGCCGGCCAGCGCGTTGTCGCGCGGCAGGGCGATGCGCACGGGCACGCGCTGGACGATCTTGGTGAAGTTGCCGGTCGCGTTCTCCGGCGGCAGGAGCGAGAACTTGGAGCCCGAGGCCGGGGCGAAGCTCTCCACAATGCCCTCCAGGTGACGGTCGGGGAAGGCGTCGACCGAGATGCTGACATGCTGGCCGGGGCGCATGCGCGACAGCTGGGTCTCCTTGAAATTGGCGACCACATAGACATCGGGCAGCGGGACCAGCGACAGCAGCTGCACGCCCGGCCGGGCATACTGGCCGACCTGGACGCCGCGGTTGCCGATCACGCCGTCGACCGGCGCCCGCACCACCGTGTTCTCCAGGTCGATGCGCGCGGTCTTCAGCGTCGCCTCGGCCTGGGCCAGATGGGCCTCGGTCTCCGTCCGCGTGGCGCGCAGGACGTTGACCTGCTCGTTCTCCGAGGCCAATGCCGCCCGCGACTTGGCGACCTGGGCCACCGCCTTGCGCAGGTCGGCGTCGGCCGTCTCCAGCTTCTGCCGGCTGGTCCAGCTGTCGTTGGCGAGCGAGCGGCTGCGCTCGAACTCCTGCTGGGCGCGGCGCTGCTCGGCCTCGGCGCTCGCCAGCGTGGCGGCGGCCTGGTCGATCACCGTGCGCTGCAGCTCCAGCTTGGTGTCCAGCGTGCCGAGCGCAGCCCGCTGGGCCGTCACCGCAGCTTCGGCTTCCGCGACCTTGGCACGGAAATCCTGGTCGTCCAGCACCGCCAGCACGTCGCCGGCCCGGACCAGCTGGTTCTCTGCGGCCTTCACGTCCCGGACATAGGCGGAGACCTTAGGGCTGACGACGGTGATGTCGCTCTGCACATAGGCGTTGTCGGTCGATTCCATGAACCGGCCTTCCCGCCACCAATTTTCTCCGGCGACGGCACCGCCGGCCAGCACGGCAAGCGCAACGCCCGACAGCACGATCTTCCGCACGCCATTCGCCATTGTCTCTATCCCCAATCCACCGCGGTCCAAGCCCCCTTTTCCGGATTGCGCTCTTGCCGGCGCCGCGGAAAAGAAACTGAACCGTTCAGTTTAGTCTTGCCGGAAGATGGCGAAGGGCCTATCTGTTGTCAAGACAGAACTGAACGGTTCAGTTTTCGAAAACAGCGTGTCTGGGGGCTTGTCGGGCGATGCGGAACGCGGTAGGGGCCAGGAACATGGACTCAGGCGAGGCGCGTATGACCACCTTGGTTGCCCCCACTCCCGAAGCAGGTTCCAAGCCGGCCCAGATCATGGAGGCCGCGGGCGCCCTGTTCCTGGAGCATGGCTACAGCGCCGTCAGCATGGATGCGGTCGCCAAGAAGGCGAACGTGTCCAAGGCCACGCTGTACGCGCATTTCGGCAGCAAGGAAGAGCTGTTCCGGGCGATGGTCGCCTGCGAATGCGCCAATTCCGTCATGAGCAGCGTTTGGGACGACGCGATGCGTCTGCCGGCGGCGGACGGACTTCGCCTGATCGGACGGACTTTCGTCCGCTTCATCGCCTCGCCGAAGGCGCTGGGGGTCTACCGGATGGTGTTGGGCGAGGTGCTGCGCCAACCCCAGCTTGCCCAGGCCTTCTACGAGAGCGGCCCGGCCGAGACCTTCCAGCGTGCCGGCCAGTTCATGGCCCATGTGGCGGCCAATGGCGAGTTGGCGATCGCCGACTGCGACCTCGCCACCCATCAGTTCTTCGGCCTGCTGAAGGCGAACATGCACATGAAGCTGCTGCTGTGCCTCAGCGAGCGGCCGAGCGACGAGGAACTGGAACGCTTCGTCGATGCGGCGGTCGACCTGTTCGTGAAGGGCTATGCGCCGGACAAGCGGTAAGGTTCCGCAATCGTCCTCGATAACAATAGATCGGCAATAGAGAGAACTCCCGATCCAGAGTTCGTCTCGGACGACTTGTCAGCGGCATAGGGTTCGTATAGCGTGCCGATGACATACTGACGTAATCGGGCGTGGCGGATCGGCGGATGAATTTCGACACGACCTTCATCGCGCAGGTGATCACCGTCATCGGCTTTGCCGTGGGCCTGTCCATCGTCGTGGCGTCCGGCCGCTATCCGCGCCACATCCGCAATTCACTGCGGGCTTATGCCTACGGCAAATTCCTGCTGGGCTCGGCTTTTCTCATCGCCGGGCTGCGCGGCGGCGAGACGCCGGAGTTGTTCATCCCGCTTGCCAACGGAATCGGGCTCGTCGGGCTGACGTTGAACTACACCTGCGTCCGCCATCTGCAGAACCGGCCGGTCTGGCCGTTCGGACCGGCAGCCGTGGGGTGCGCCGTCGCGCTCTGCTGCCTGCTGCTGCTGTTGGCGGGCGGCGACCTGTCCCAGGTCCGCACCCTTGTCAGTTTCGCGGCTTCCGCCGTGCTGCTGGTCATCGCCTTCGAAGTGCTGGTCCGCTACGAGCACCGCGGCGTTCCGCATTATGTCACCGGCCTGCTGTCGGTTGCGCTCGCCGTCGTCTACCTGGTCCGCATGGGGGCCGGTCTCAGCCAGGAGGCGCCGCTCGGCCAACTCGTCGACGACACCGTGGAGCGCGCGACCTTCCTGCTGTCCCTGCTGGGCACGGTGATCGGCGCCATCAACTACATCCTGATGGCAAGCGACGAATTCAACCGCGAACTGACCAAGCTGGCCCACACCGACGGGCTGACCGGCGCTCTCAACCGCCGCCGCCTGTTCGAACTGGGCGAGGTCGAGTTCCGCCGCGCCCGCCGGTATGGGCGGGACTTGACGGTGCTGATCCTGGACATCGACCGCTTCAAGGCGATCAACGACCGGGCCGGCCATCCTTTCGGCGACCGGGTGATCCAGGCGGTGGCCGATACCTGCGCCGGCCAGATCCGGCATGAGGATTCGATCGGCCGCATGGGCGGGGAGGAGTTCGCCGTCCTGCTGCCCGAAACCGGGGCGGAGGCCGGACGGATGCTGGCCGAGCGGCTGCGCAGCGCAATCGAACGCCAGTTGGCGCCGCTCGGGGCCGAGGGCGGGGTGACGGTGACCTGCAGCATCGGCGGCGTCAGCATGACGCGGGAACACAGCCAGTTCTCCGACCTGATCGCCCAGTCCGACAGCGCGCTCTACGATGCCAAGAACGGCGGCCGCAACCAGGTGCGCTTCTTCCCGGCCGCAGCGTTGCGCACGGCGGCGGTCATTGCCTGAGCCGGCACCCTGCCATCTTCCCTTGCCATCTTCCCCTGCCCCGGGCCCGGCTCCGGTTAGAAAAATCGGCCGGCGCACCGGCCGGCTTTACCCGCGAAGCGGCTTGCCGCATTATCCGGCCCGGTTACCTCCGGCCGGCCGCCGGAGCTGATCCGGCACTGTCCCCTTTCCCGGCAACATCGGCGTACGGTCGTGGTTCTTTCCCATCTCGGCTCCGGCGGTCTGGAGCCGCAGCGGTCGCAGCTGACGCTCGGCACCAAGTTCAGGCTCATCAACTGGGGGCTGGTCCTGCTGATCTGCACGATCACCGGGGTCGGCGTCGGGCTGCTCTATTCCGCCGCCGGCGGCCACTGGAAGCCCTGGGCCCAGCCGCAGCTGGTCCGCGCCATCCCCGGCTTCGTCCTGATGCTGGGCATCGCGCTGGTGGACATCCGGCACCTGATGAAGTCGGCCTACATCATCTTCTTCATCGTGCTGTGCCTGCTGATCGCGGTAGAACTGATGGGCCGCATCGGCATGGGCGCGCAGCGCTGGATCGACCTCGGCTTCTTCCAGCTTCAGCCGTCGGAGTTGATGAAGCCGGCGCTGACGCTGGCGCTCGCCCGCTATTTCCACGGGGTGACGCTGGACCAGATCGGCCGTCCGCTGCTGTTGATCCCGCCCTTGCTGCTGGTCTTCACGCCGGTCGCCCTCGTGTTGATGCAGCCGAACCTGGGCACCTCGCTGCTGCTGATCCTGGGCAGCGGTGCGGTGTTCTTCGCCGCCGGCGTGCGGGTGTGGAAGTTCCTGGTGGTGATCGGCGGCGGCCTCGGCGCCATCCCCATCGCCTGGGAGTTCCTGCACGACTACCAGAAGCAGCGCGTCTACACCTTCCTCGATCCGGAAACCGATCCTCTCGGCTCCGGCTACAACATCCTGCAGTCGAAGATCGCGCTGGGGTCCGGCGGAATGTTCGGCAAGGGCTTCATGTCCGGCTCGCAGAGCCAGCTGATGTTCCTTCCGGAAAAGCACACCGACTTCATCTTCGTCGTGCTGGCCGAGGAATTCGGGATGGTCGGGGCGCTGACCCTGCTGGCGCTCTATCTGCTGCTGTTCATCTATGGCTGGATCATCGCGCTGAACAGCCGCAGCCAGTTCGGTCGGCTGGTGGCGGTCGGCATGACCGCGCAGTTCTTCCTCTACGTCTTCGTCAATGTGGCGATGGTGATGGGGCTGATCCCGGTGGTCGGCATCCCCCTGCCCCTGGTGTCCTATGGCGGGTCGGCAATGATGACGCTGATGGTGGGCGTCGGCCTGCTGTTGAGCATGTCGGTTCACCGCGACGTGCGCATCCCGAAGAGCGGCGTCACCGACGACTGAGGACCGATGATTATCGGCGGAGGTAAGTCCGTCGAAGGCGGCCACCCCCCGCCCGCACCGTTGCCGCACCGCCCCACCCTCGCGATATGGGGGTGTGGGCCGACCGAAATTGCGCGCCGGCCCGTTTGCAGCGGGAGGATCAGCCATGCGCAACGACGCCACTGGACGGGGCAGGCGGAAAGCGACCATCATCGCCACCTTCATTGCCGGCGGGCTCTCGGCCCTGCTGGCCGGTGCCGGCGGACCGGCGCTGGCCGATGGCCTGTTCAGCCACCTCGGCGGCAGTTTCAGCGAGAAGTCGGGGAAGTTCGAGGTCTCGCGCTGGCAGCGCTCCGACGGCTGGAAGGCCGGCGGGCACATGAACTGCAGCTGGAACCGCGCCAACGTCACGTTGGAGAAGGGGCATCTCGCCCTGTCGGTCAGCGACAACATCAGCGGCCGGGACCGCTATTCCTGCGGCGAATATTCCACCCACCGCTTCTACGGCTACGGCAACTACGCGGTATCGCTGAAGGCGGTGAAGGCCGATGGGGTGATGACCTCGGTCTCCCACTATACCGGCCCGCCCTTCGGCGATCCCTGGGACGAGATCACCTTCGGCATCGCCGGCAAGGACACCACCAAGCTGGAGATCAGCTGGGTCGCCAACGGCGTCGGGCACCGCAACACGGTGGTCGATCTCGGGTTCGACGCCGCCGATGGCTTCCACAGCTACGGCTTCGACTGGAAGCCGGACGGCATCGTCTGGACGGTCGACGGCAAGCCGGTGCACCAGGTCGCGGCCAAGGAGGGAGAGCTGCTGCCGCGCATGCCGGGCCGGCTGATGCTGCGCTTCTGGAGCGCGTCGGGCGATACCGAATGGCTGCGCCGCTTCACCTATCCCGGCCATCCGCTGACCGCCGAGGTCGCCGCCGTCAGCTATCGCGAAGACCCGTCGAACCTCAGCAACTGAGGGGGCCGGTTCAGTCCAGCGCCTCGGCCCCCAGGTAGGATTCGACCACGCGGGGGTCGGCCACGACCTCCGCCGGGGCGCCGTCGGCGATCTTCTCGCCATGGTCCAGCACGACGACGCGGTCGGACAGCGCCATCACCGCGCGCATCACATGTTCGATCATCAGGATGGTCAGGCCTTCGCGGCTGTTCAGGTCGCGCAGGACCCCGACCATGCGGTCGACCTCCGTCGGGCGCAGGCCGGCCAGCACCTCGTCCAGCAGAAGCAGGGTCGGACGGGTGGCCAGCGCGCGGGCGACCTCCAGCCGCTTGCGGTCGGGCAGCGTCAGGCTGCGTGCCGGCCGGTTGGCCTGATCGGCCAGCTCCAGCCGCTCCAGCACGGCGCGGGCCTGATGCCGCGCGGTCTCGACCGACCTCTCGCGGGCCAGCGCGCCGACGACGACATTCTCCTCCACCGTCAGCTGGCCGAAGGGCTTGACGATCTGGAAGGTGCGGCCGATCCCGGCGGCGCAGACCTGGTTGGGCTTCATCCCGGTCAGGGAACGGCCCTTCAGCGTGACGCGCCCCTCGTCGGGCGGAAAGACGCCGGCGATCAGGTTGAAGGTGGTGGTCTTGCCGGCACCGTTCGGGCCGATCAGGGCGAGGATGCGCCCCTCCGGCACGGTGAAGCTGACGTCGGAGACGGCCTTCAGCCCGCGGAAGCGCTTTGACAGGCCTTCGACCTCGAGCAGTGCGGTCATCTCAGGCGCCCTCCCCCGGTTGGCGATAATCTCCCGGCTGGCGAACAAGGCGCAGGCGGCGGGCCAGCCAGGGCCAGACGCCCTCCGGCCGGAACACCACGATCACCACCAGCGCCACGCCGTAGAACAGTTGCTTCAGCCCCGGCAGGTCCAGCCCGCCGGCCTCGATCAGGAAGGTCAGCAGTTCGCCCAGCGGCGTCAGGATGAAGGCGCCCAGGATCGGGCCGATCAGCGTGCCGATGCCGCCGACGATGGCCGGCAGGATGATCTCGATGGAGCGACCCATGGAGAAGACCTGCTCCGGGAACAGGTTGTTGAAGTAGAAGGCCTGGAAAACACCGCCCAGCGCGGTCATGGCGGCGGACACCGCCACCGCGGTCATGCGGGCGCGGAACAGGTCGACGCCCGACGCCTCCGCCGCGTCCGGCTCCTCGCGCACCGCCAGCCACTGGTAGCCCAGCCGGCTGTGCAGCAGCACGCGCGACAGGACCAGCGCGCCCAGCACCAGCCCCAGCGCCACGTAGTAGAACAGCAGGGGCGAGCCGCGCAGGTTCAGCGGGTCGCTCGCCCCCGCCTCCACCGGCAGGAAGAATCCGCCGGAGCCGCCGACCCAGGTGATGTGGTCGAAGCCGATGCGCGCCACCTCGGCGAAGGCGATCGTCAGCAGGGCGAAATGCACGCCCTTCACCCCGAACCGGAAGCCCAGGAAGCCGATGATGCAGCCGGCCGCCACCGCCACCAGTATCGCCAGGATCATGCCGGCCCACGGCCCGATGCCGAAATGCACGAACAGCGCGGCGCTGACATAGGCGCCCAGTCCGACATACAGCGCGTGCCCCAGCGACAGCAGGCCGGAAAAGCCCATCATCACGTTCCAGGCCTGCCCGACATAGGCGAACCACAGCACCGTGGTCAGCACGGACACCAGATAGCGGTCGGCGACGAGGGGGGCCAGAAGAGTAGCTAGCAATGCAAAAAATATTAGAGCGCTTCCCCGCCATGTTACGCCCGAAGCGAATCTGCTAACAATTCCAGTTGCCGGCCGCTCTGTTGCCTTGATCGCCGCCAGTAGAATTTTGGCAGAAGCAGAGGAAATGCGCCTGAACATGCCGATCATGACCGTTTCCCCAACAGCCCTTGCGGGCGCAGCAGCAGAACCACGATCAGCACCCCGTAGCTGAACAGGGATTTCAGGGACGGCGTCAGCAGGAAGCCGGCCAGCGCCTCCGACATGCCGATCAGCACGCCGCCCAGCAGCGCGCCGGGCAGGCTGCCCAGCCCGCCGACGATGACGATGATGAAGCTGAGCAGCGTGTATTCGGGGGCCAGCTGCGGCCGGGCATCGACCAGCAGCGTCATCAGCGCGCCGGCCACCCCGACCACCGCGGCGCCGATGCCGAAAGTGAGCGCATAGAGCCCGTCGATGTTCAGCCCGACGACGCGGGCGCCCAGCGGATTGTCGGCGCAGGCGCGGATCGCCTTGCCGGTGCGGCTGAAGCGGAAGAAGGCGAACAGCGCCGCCGCCACCACGATCGCCGCCGCCCCGGCGCGCAGCCGCACGGCATCCAGCAGCATCGGCCCGATCTCCACCGTGTCGAAGCTGTAGGGCACCTGCACGTTGCGGGCGTCCGGGCCGAACAGCATCAGCATGGCGTTGACCAGGATGGTGGCGATGCCCAGCAGCAGGATGAACTGCATGTGCTCCGGCCGCTCGACGAACTTGTTCACCAGTCCGCGCTGCAGAAGCCAGCCGCAGGCGAACAGAAGCGCCGCCATGACCGGCGCCGACAGCAGCGGGTCGAGCCCCCACCAGCCGCCCAGCAGCACGGCGCCGTACATGCCCGCCACCATCATCTCGCCATGGGCGAAGTTGACGACGCGCACCACGCCGAAGATGACCGATAGCCCCAGCGCCGCCAGCCCATAGACCAGGCCGGTCAGCAACCCTGAGGCCGCGATGTTCAAATAATAGTCGATCGGCATGGGTGGCGGATTGTCCGAACGGTTGGGTTCTGCGGGTTAGCAGTCCAAGGGGGATGCAGGCAAGCCAGAATGACGCTGCCGCCGTGCGATTCGACCGTTCCGATAGGTAGCCCTATGGCCGGGCCGCCATACGTGCACCGCCGCGCAACACCGCGATCCGCTCCGCCACGTCGTCGAGCCGGCGGTCGAGCGCGGTGGTCAGGCAGGATTGCGCCGACGCTGCGACATCCGGGTCGCCTTCCGTTCCGCTGCGGATCCAGCAAAGCGCGGCGATCCTCTCGTGGAAGCGCCGTTCCTCCTGGATCAGGTCGTAGGCGGCGGCGGCGCGGGCGGCCGGATCGGCGATGCCGGCCAGGAACCGCTCCTGTGCCCCGCGGGCACGGCCATCCAGCAAGGCAAGCGCCGGCACATCGCAGATCATCCGCCTGAGCGGCGCCGTGACCATTGGGCAGCGAGGGTCGGCCACCGGCTGGGGTGGCGGCTCTGGGGCCGGAGCGGGTACCGGCAGCGGCCTCGGCGATTGCTGCGCAGCTTGCGGTACTGCCTTGACCGCGACGGGAAGCGTCCTTGCCGGCGGAACAGCCGTTGGCTTCGGCGGGCTTCCCCCCAGAGTGTCCCGCACCACCCGCACCGGGGTCCCCACCTCCGCCGCGGCGAAGACGGTTTCGATGTCGGCGGGAAGCATGCGGAAACAGCCGCCGCTGGCCTGCCGCCCCACCGAATCCGGATCGTTGGTGCCGTGGATGGCGATGGCTGTCCAGCCGAGGTCGAGCGCGAATTTGCCCAGCGGGTTGTTCGGTCCGGGCGGCACCGCCCGCGGCAGGGACGGCTTCTCGCGCCGCTGGTTGGCGGTCGGCCTCCAGGTCGGGTCGCGGCGCTTGCGCTGGATGGTGCTGTCGCCGATGGGAATCGGAACGCCGGGGCGGCCGATGGCTACCGGGAAGCTGCTGGTCGTGCCGTCCGACGCGGTCAGGTACAGCCGGCGGTCGGCAAGGCTGATGGCGATCGACGGCCCATCGGCCGCAATCCCCGGCCTCTCGGCCGCCATCTGCGCCGCCGCCGAGCCTATCGGCGCCGCCATGGCGATGCAAAGGGCGGCGAGCCCCCGCAAAAGGCACCGTGCCGGGATGGGCCCGACGGCTGTTGTCAGACGCGGGGTGGCGCCTTGGCCGTCGCCTCCCCGAATGGTCGTAGTTCCACGCATGCGGAAAGTTGATCGCGTGTTTCCTAAAACAGGGTAAACAGCAGGGGACGACGGCTTCCGGGGGATGGGGGCCGCCCCGACAGCAAGGACGTGCATCATGGACCAGATCGAGCAGACGTTGGCCGTCGCGACGGAACATCACCGCGCCGGCCGCACCGCGGAGGCGGAGCGCCTGTACCGCGACGTGCTGGACGCGTCGCCCGGCCATCCGGACGCCCTGCATCTGCTGGGGGTCATCGCCCTGCAATCCGGCCGGGCGGAGGAGGCGGTGGACCGCATCGCCCAGGCGGTGGCCGGCGACGACGGCTCTCCCCTGTTCCATGCCAATCTGGGCCACGCCCTGCACGCTTGCGGGCGCCAGCGCGAGGCGGCACTGAGTTTCGCGCGCGCGCTCAGCCTGCTGACCAACGAGGGCGACGGCTGGGGCAATGTCGGGGCGCTCGCCAACCTGATCCGCCGTTACGACGACGACATCCGTGCCGCCGCGGCGGAGGAGGTCGATGCCCGCTATTCCATGGGCGACGTGATGCGGCGCCAGTCGCTGCTGTTCCTGCTGACCGGTGACGTCGCCCATTACCGCGTACTGGTCAACGCGGTGCTGGACGATCCCCTTCGCTTCTCCGTGCCGTCGCTGCATTACGCCTACTGGGGCATCGCCATGCGGCTGTTCCAGGGCGACGTCCGAAAGGGTGACGTCGGCGCCTTCACCAACGGCGAGTTCCGCCGCTTCTACCGCCTGCTGGTGGAGGAAACGGCGCGCCGCTATGGACTGGAACCCAAGCTGCGCAGGGCGGCCCCACGCGCCGTGGTGAAGCGCGTGGCGCTGATCACCAACCAGATGCTGGGCGAGGGGCACCAGCCCACCGCCGACGCCTTCGACTACGCCCGCCGCCTGCAGGACGAGCAGGGCTGCGAGGTGCTGATCCTGAACCCCAACGCCATGGCGGTGTCGGGCGAGAACGGCTTCGTCCCCGAATACAGCTACAACGTCACCGAGGAGTATGACGGGGAGCAGACCATCGCCGCCCATGGCGCGGCGGTGCGCATGCTGTCCTTCCCCCAGCCCCGATTCGACGAGGAGAAGCTGACCGCCATCGTCGACGCGGTCGAGAGATTCGATCCCGACGTGATCGTCGCCTTCGGTGCTTCCAACACCGTCGCCGACCTGTTCGCGCGCAGCCGCCCGGTGGTGCTCCTGCCCACCTCCAGCGGCCTGCCGCCGTCGCTCGCCACGATCCTGCCGGGCTACGCGCCGGAGGACAACGCCGCCGGCTGGCCGGCCGAGGCACAGGGCCGCTTCCGCCCCTTCTCCTTCGGCTGGACCCTTCCGGACGGCGGGCCCACCCGCAGTCGTGCCGATTTCGGCCTGTCCGACGGCGTGCCGCTCTATGTCGTCGTCGGCAACCGGCTGGACCAGGAGGTCGGCGGTGATTTCCTGGAGACGCTCGACCGCCTGCTTGATCGGGTGCCCGACGCGCAGGTCGCCTTTGCCGGTGCGGTGCAGGATCTGCCCGCCCGCATCGCGGGCGCCCGCAACGCCGCACGGATGAAGGCGCTGGGGCATGTGGACGGCATCCGCGGGCTGTACGGGGTGGCGACCGCCTATCTGAATCCGCCGCGCCAGGGTGGTGGCGGCAGCGCGGCGTTCGCTCTGGCCGAAGGTCTGCCGGTGGTGACCTACGCCAGGGGTGACGTGGCGGGCGTCGCCGGCCCGGCCATGGCGGTGGCGGACGAGACCGCCTACCTCGAACTCGCGGTGGCGCTGGGCCAGGACGCCGCTGCAAGGTCGAAGGCAGCGGAAGCGGCACGCGCCCGCTTCGCCGAGACGGGCGACCGCACCCGTTCGGTGGAAAAGCTGCTGGACTATGCGCGCGAGGCGCAGGGGCTGTTCTGACGAACTGGCTGCGGGCCGTGGGGAGGGGGCCGTCGCACCCTCTCCTCCGTCACAGCCCCAGATAGGCTTGCTTCACCGCAGGATCTGCCAGCAGCGCCTCGCCGCTTCCCGACAGCACCACCCGGCCGTTCTCCAGCACATAGGCCTGACCGGCGATCCGCAGCGAAGCGGCGACGTTCTGTTCGACCAGGATGATCGTCATCCCGTCGGCCGCCAACGCACGGATGATGCGGAACAGCTCCTGCACCAATGCCGGCGACAGGCCGAGCGACGGTTCGTCGAACATGATCAGGTCGGGCTTGCCCATCAGGCAGCGGCCGATCGCCAGCATCTGCTGCTCGCCGCCGGACAGGGTGCCGGCGGCCTGGTCCAGCCGCTCGCGCAGGCGGGGGAACAGGTCGAGCACGCGGTCGTAGGTCTGCCGGGCGGTGGCGCGCGCCCGCGGGATGACGGCGCCCATCTCCAGATTCTCCCGCACGCTGAGGCTGGGGAAGATCTGCCGGCCCTCGGCGACCTGCCCGATGCCGAGGTCGCAGACGACATGGCTGGGCAGGCCGGCGATCTCCCGGTCCTTGAAGCGGATGCTTCCGCGCGCCGGCTTCAGGATTCCGGCGATGGCGCGGATCAGCGAGGTCTTGCCCGCCCCGTTGGCGCCGACGATGGCGGTGGTCGCCCCCGCCGCCACCTGCAGCGTGACGCCGTCGAGCGCCTGGGCGTCACCATAGTACAGGTCGAGGTCCGAAACGGTCAGCATGGCAACGGATCCGGTCGCAGCGGGGCCAAGGGCGGGTGGCGCCCTCTATAGCGCGATCATTTCAGGAAGAACACCGCGCTCATCACCAGCCCGACGGCGATGATGCCCATGCGCAGCACCGGCTTCGGGATCTTCCGCCCGACCCGTGCGCCGACATAGCCGCCGGCAACCGCGGCGACCGTCATCAGCAAAGCCTTCGGCCATTCCACCGCCCCGCCGGCCGCATAGGCCACCACGGCGATGGCGGTCAGCACGGCGGAGAACAGGTTCTTCAGCCCGTTCATGGCGTTCAGATCGGTCATCCCGAACAGGCTGAGCTGCGCCAGCAGCAGGATGCCGAGTCCGCCGTTGAAATAGCCGCCATAGACCGACACCGCGAACAGCGTGCCCAGCATCGCCCCGTTGCCGTGCAGGCCGAGGCTGCGCAGCCGTTGCGCCAGCAGGTTGCCGAAGGCGAACAGCCCGGTCGCCAGCAGCAGCAGCCAGGGAACGATCCCGCGGAACACCGAATCCGGCGTCACCAGCAGCAGCCCCGCCCCGGCCAGACCGCCGACGAGGCTGACCACCGACAGCAGCGGCAGGCTGAGGTTGCCGACCGGCGTCAGATCCTGCCGGTAGCCGTAAACTCCGCTGGCATAGCCGGGCAGCAGGGCGACCGTACCGGTCGCGTTGGCGGCGACCGGCGGCACCCCGGCGTATATCAGGGCCGGCAGGGTCAGGAAACTGCCCCCGCCGGCAACGGCATTCATCGCTCCGGCTAGGAAGGCCGCAGCCAATAAAATCAATTCTATCATGATATTAGGCGCGGTTCCTCAACTCCCGGCGGATGATCTTGCCGGTGGTGGTCATGGGCAGGCTTTCGAGAAATTCGATGGCCCGGGGATATTCGTGCGCGGCCAGCCGCGTCTTCACATGCTCCTGGATCGAGGCGACGAGCGCGTCGTCCGGCGTCACCCCCTCCTGCAGCACGACGAAGGCCTTGACGATCTCCGTGCGCAGCGGGTCGGGAACGCCGACCACCGCCGCCATGCGCACAGCGGGGTGGCCGATCAGGCAATCCTCGATCTCGCCGGGACCGATGCGGTAGCCGCCCGAGGTGATGACGTCGTCGTCGCGCCCGACGAAGCGGATGTAGCCGTCCTCGTCCAACTCCCCCTGGTCGCCGGTGACGAGCCAATCTCCGATGAATTTGGCGGCGGTGGCGTCCGGGTTGTTCCAGTAGCCGAGGAACATCACCGGGTCCGGCCGGCGCACGGCGATCAGGCCGATCCGCCCCGGCGGCAGGCGGTTGCCCTCGCCGTCGATCACCGCCACGTCATGACCGGGCACGGGGCGCCCCATGATGCCCGGCTTCGGCGCCATCAGCGTGGCGGCCGAGGAGACGATCATGTTGCATTCGGTCTGGCCGTAGAACTCGTTGATGGTGACGCCGAAGGTCTCGCGCCCCCAGTCGAGCAGCCCGGCACCCAAAGTCTCGCCGCCGCTGGCGACGGAGCGCATGGCGATGGCGTGGCGTGTCCGTGGGGCCTTCACCGACCGCATCATCTTCAGCGCCGTCGGCGGCAGGAAGGCGTTGCGCACCTGGAACTCGGCCAGCAGGGCGAAGGCAGCCTCCGCATCGAACTTCTCGAAGCGGTGGGACACCACCGTCACCCCATGGTGCCAGGCCGGCAGCAGCACATCGAGCAGCCCGCCGATCCACGCCCAGTCCGCCGGTGTCCAGATGCGGTCGCCCGGCTGCGGGAACAGGTCGTGGGACATCTCCACGCCCGGCAGATGGCCCAGCAGCACCCGGTGCGCATGCAGCGCCCCCTTCGGCTGGCCGGTGGTGCCTGAGGTGTAGATGATCAGGGCCGGGTCGTCGGGACCGGTGTCCGCCGGGGCGAAGTCGTCCGACGCCGCGTCGCACAGCGCGTGCCAGTCGAGGCAGCCGGGTCCCGAACCGTCGATGCGGAAGACCGCGCGCAGCTCCGGCAGGCGATCGCGGATCTGGGCGATCTTCGCCGCCCCGGCTGCATCGGTCACCACCGCGCGGGCGCCGCAATTGGCCAACCGGTACTCCAGCGCCTCCACCCCGAACAGCGAGAACAGCGGCACCGCGATTCCGCCCAGCTTGTAGACGGCGACATGGCTGACCGCGGTTTCGGGCGCCTGGGGCAGCAGGATGCCGACGCGGTCGCCGCGTCCGATGCCCTGGGCGGCAAGCGCGTTGGCGAACCTATTGGAGAGGGCGCGGATGTCGGCGAAGCGGTATTCCTCCACCCCGCCGTCGCGCCGCTTGTGGATCAGGGCGATGCGGTCCGGCTCGGACTGGGCCCAGCGGTCGCAGACGTCGACACCGATGTTGTAGCGATCGGGGACGCGCCAGGCGAAGGCGCGGGACACCCCTTCATAGCTGTCCGCGTTGGGCAGCATGTTCGTTCCCTCCCAAGGGCTTGTCATTGGTTCCTTTGCGGAACCGTTGACCTGATCATAGGGGCAAGCGAGGCACCGCGTCACGCACCGGGAATAAGTCGCGGGTCTGCCATGTTGATAGCGTCAGGAACGAACAGTTTCGTGCCGATCCAAACAGGACCCAACAGGACGAGAGCCACCATGAAAGCCAGCCCCTTCCTCGCCGCCGCGCTGTCCGCCAGCCTGCTCGCGGCTCCGCTTGCCGGCTGTGCCCAGCCCGGCTACGGCGACTCCTACGGCGGCGTCAGCGCCAACAAGCAGACGGCCGGCACCGTGCTGGGCGGCGTGGTCGGCGGTCTGGCCGGCTCGCGGTTCGGCGGCGGCAGCGGCAAGCTGGTGGCGGTCGGCGTCGGCACGCTGCTGGGTGCTGCGCTGGGCAATGCGGCGGGCGCCTCGCTCGACCGTGCCGATCAGAATTATGCCCAGCAGGCGGCGGTCAACGCCTACAGCGCCCCCACCGGCAGCACCGTGCGCTGGAACAATCCGGATACCGGCAATTACGGCAGCTACACGCCCGTGCGCGAGGGCACCGGGCCGCAGGGCCAGCTCTGCCGCGAATACCAGACCACCATCGTGGTCCAGGGGCGCACCCAGCAGGGCTTCGGCACGGCCTGCCAGCAGGGCGACGGAACCTGGCGCGTGGTCAGCTGACGGCGTGAGGGGGAAGGCTCAGGCCGGCGCCGTCCGTCGCCGGGCGGCACTACCGGCCATGGGAGAGAGCGACGGCGCTCGTCCGGTCAAAGCATGGGCGATGCGCACCGCCCCTTCCCCATCCAGCGGCAGCGCAGCGGCGGCGTCCTGCATCCGCTGCCGCCGCGGGACGTCGGTCCATAGAGCGAGCGCTCGTTCGGAAATGGTCTTTCCCGCGCTTGCCGGATCGCTGCCGCGGGCGTCCACCGCCTCGCTCCAGCCGAGCTCCGCGGCATCGCTGCTCGCCATCGCCTGATTGTCGGCGGTAACCACCAGCAGGGTCGGCACCGCCAAGGCGGCCAGTTCCCCCATGGTGCCGCCGCCGGCCGAAACGGCGAGCCCGCTGTCGGCCATCAGCGCGCCCATGCGCGGGGAATCGATTTCCACCGCAACATCGGGGCCGAGGCCGTCGGCAAGTGCCGCCAGTTCCGCCGCGCGCGGGTTGCTGCCGCCAACGACCGCGACGATCCGGCAGCCGTCCGGCCGTGCCGCGGCGAGCGCCTTCACCACCGGGCCGGTCAGCCCCAGCGGGTCCGAACCACCGAAGGTCACCAGCAGGACGGGCCGTTCGGCGATGCTCCGCATCGGTTCGCGGGCGGCCAGACGCACCTCCCGCCGCAGTGGGGCGTAGCCGGGTCCGAGCAGCAGAAGGGCACCCGGCGCCATCGCCTCATAGGGCAGCGCCGCCGCCTGCGGTGCGGCGTTGACGACAAGGTCGGCATGCAACGGGGTGCCGTCGCCGAGGTCGTCCCAGGCCAGCACCCGCGCGCCCGCCGCCTGCAGCCCGGCGCGATAGGCCTCGCCGAAGCGGTAGCCGTCCAGCATCACGGCGCTGCCATGCTCCCGCCGCAGCAGAGAGCGGGTGGCGGCCAGATCCGCCGCCTCCCCCACCGGGCCGGCGATGGAGACATGGCGGAAGCCGTCCGCCGACAGGCGGCGGTCGATGGCCGGGGTGGACTCCACGGCGGCGAACAATGTCTCGTGCCCCTGGTCGCGCAGAACCTCCGCAACGGCGAGGCAGCGCATGACATGGCCGGTGCCGATGGTGGGGGAAGCGTCGGCTCGGATGAGGATGACGGCCATGGCACTGGTCCGGAAGAGGCGGCGCGGCGAGTCCGCCACGGCACGCGGGATCGAGTCGGTCAGCGCATCTTGGCGCGGCACCTTGCGCCTGTCCAGCGACAGACCACCGCGCGCGCAGGGGCAAATAGCGGCCGTCAGGTTTCCCGGCCGGCGATCACGCTGGCGGCGGTGGCAAGGCTTTCCGGCGTGCCGATGTCGAGGAAGCGTGCCTTGGCGACATGGGCGTTCAGCGTGCCGGGAGGCAGCTTTTCCAGCACATCGCGTTCCAGCGAGACCGCCCCCGCCGCGATGAAGCGGTCGAGGAAGGCGGCGGAGAACAGGTAGACCCCGGCATTGATGGTGCCGGCCCCCGCCGCCTTCGCCGGGAATCTGCGGATACGGCTGTCCGGTCCGATCTCCACCCGCACGAAGCGGGAGGCATCCTCGACCGTCACGCACAGGACCGATGCCTCCGCTCCCGACAGGCGGTGCGAGGCGACGAAGGCGCGCAGATCGGCATCCAGGAACGTATCGCCGTTCACCACCAGGATGGTGCTGCTGCGCAGTTCCTTTCGCACATAGCCCAGCGCACCGGCTGTGCCGAGCGGCCGCGGCTCGATCTGGCAGACCACGTCGATGGTTCCGGCCGAATCGCCGCGGGCGAGCCAAGCGGTCACCCGGTCGGCCAGATGGCCCAGGCACAGCACAACGCGGCGCGATCCGTATGTGGACAAATAGTCGAGCAGATGGCCGAGGAAGGCACGGCCAGCGATCGGGGCCAGGACCTTCGGCGTGTCGCCCAGAACGCTCCGGATACGCGTGCCCAGCCCGCCGGCGAGCACCGCGACGTCTATGTTGGCAAGAGCGTCCTCAGACCGCACCGACCGTCCTTTCTCTCAATTCCCGCTGATGCCGGCCGGCCGACGATGCAGCTTACGACGGCGCGGGCGCCGGGTCATCCACCCCGCGCGGGACCCGGCGGGCATAGTCGATAATGGGCGCGAACGGGAATCGCAATGCGGAATCGCGCTGACGCTTCCGCTCGGATGGTCAGGTCGCGGTGCCAGCGGCGTCAGCCAGACGGCGAAGGCGCTGTGCCACCGTCGATAGGGCGGCATCATGGCCGGCCGGATCGCCGGTCGACGCCATGGCCAGCGCCATGGATGGAAACCACGGCCGGACCGCCGTTCCAAGGGACGACCAGTCGCCGGCCGCCATGCCGATCCGCCAGACGGGAACGCCCAGCGCGGCGGCGAGTTCCCCAACGGAGGTGGGCGCGGTGACGACGAGGTCGAGGCCGGCCATCAGCGCCGCCACCCCGTCCAGGTCGTTGCGCTGGTCGAGGTCGGGCCAGTGGTGCAGGGTCGTGCCGAAGTGGCGCAGGGCGTCGGCCCGCTCCGCCGCATGCTCGTCGTACTGAAGGCTGACGAAGGTGATGCCGGGCACGGTGAGGAGCGGTCCCCACTGGGCGATGCGGCTGTAGGCGCCGGCACGGTCCGCCGTCATGCGGCTGCTGCGCCAGCAGATGCCCACCCGCAGGCCAGGACCCAGGGCCGCCAGCCGCGCACGCCAGATTGCGGCCGATGTGTCGTCCGGCGTCAGGAATGGGGAGGTCGCCGGGAAATGTCGCAGGCCGGGCCGCAGCCGGGCGGCGATCGTGCCCATCGGCGCATGGACATCGGCGTCCCGCAGGCCGATCCGATGATCCGGCGTCGGCGCCCGCACCTCGGCCTCCGGCAGCGCGCGGGCGAACAGGCTGGTCAGGCGCCGGTCGCACTCGACGATCACCCGCTTGGCTTGGCGGAGCAGATCGGGCAGCGTGGTTCCGAACAGGATCTCGTCGCCCAGCCCCTGCTCGCCCCACACCAGGATGCTGCGGCCCGCCAAATCCTCGCCCTGCCATTCGGGAATGCAGAAGCGGCGGGGTGCCGCGTCGCCGGCGGCAAAACGGTGGGAATAATCCTCCCATCCGCCGGCGATGTCGCCTTCGGCCAGCCGCAGCAGGGCGCGGTTCATGCGCGCCTCCCCCCGGCCGGGCGCGAGCCTCAGGGTCCGTTCGGCGCAGGCGCGGGCGAGCCTGCGCTCCCCCCGCATCAGCGCCGTATGGCCGTGGTTGAGCAGAATGTCCGGCAGAGCGGGAGCGAGAGCCACGGCGCGACGGTGGGCGTGCATTGCCTCGCTCCACCCTCCGAGCCCGGCCAGAGCCATGCCCAGGTTCGACCAGCCCTTGGCCGAAACCAGAAGGATACGCAGTGCCCTGCGGCTGTGACGGGCTGCTTCTTCGAAGCGTCCCAGTCCCTTCAGTGCGGCGGCGGCCGTGGTGAGCACCCCGGCGAGGGCCGGCGACAGCGCCGCCGCACGGGCAGAGGCGACCTCGGCCTCATTATAGCGTCTGCCGACGAGCAGGGCGGCGGCGAGGTTACCCCAGTTCTCGGCGGTCTGAGGACGCAGCCGGACGGCGCGGCGGTGCAGGGCCGCGGCCTCCACCGGTAGGCCACCAGCCTGCAGGGCGACGCCGAGATTGCCCATCGCTTCGGTGAAAGCCGGGTTGAGGACCAGCGCCCGCCGATGCCAGAGGATGGCGGCCTCGCCTCGCCCCAATCCGAGCAGGGTGAGACCGCCGTTGGTCCAGCCCGGCGGGTTCAGCGGATCGGCGGCAACGGCCTTGCGGTGGAGGGCGGCGGCCTCGGCCAAACGACCCTGTCGATGCAAGGAGACAGCTCGCTCCGACAACGGCTTGCTGGAAGGGGTTGAACCACTTCCTGAAGGAGGAACCGCTTTGGAAGCGAGCCTTGTCAGGCAGCGGGCCATGTCGTCCAGCGTCGCCGACAGCGGTTCGCCGGGCCGGGGTTGGAACAGGCGCATCGATGGATACCAGGGACGCACCCCCGCCCCCAGCTGTGTCCAGTCCCGACCGCCGAAGCGCCAGATCGGCGCGCCGAGCGCGCCGGCCAGTTCGCCAACCGACATCGCCGGCGAGATGACGAGATCCAGCCCGGCGATCAGCGCAGCCACGCCGTCGAAATCGTCCTTGCGGTCCAGGTCGTCCCAGCGGTGCAGGCGAATGCCGAAGCGCTGCTCGGCCTGTCGGACCTCCTCCTCCACATCGCCATACTGCAGTACCACCCATTGGATTCCGGGCAGCGCGAACAGCGGCGCCCAGGCATCGAGCGGCAGATAGGCGGTGCTGCGCTCCGCCGTCATCATCTGGCTGCGCCAGCCGATGCCCACCCGCAGGCCGGGTCCGAGCGCCTCCAATCGTCGGCGCAATCGCTCGACCAGGGCGGCGTCGGGGACCAGCCAGGACGGGCGCGGCGGGAAATCGGCCTGCCGGCGGCGCAGGACCCGCGGCAGCGAGCCCATCGGCACATGGCGATCGTAATCCGGGATCGCCATCGCCTCCCGCCCCTGCCCGTCCAATGCCTCCGCCCTGACCCTGAGGGTCGGAAAGGAACGGGCGAACAGCGGCACCAGCCGGCGATCGACCTCCAGGATGGTGGAGACGGCGCGGCCGGCCAACTCAGCACAGAGGGCGGAGAACAGGATGGTGTCGCCCACCCCCTGCTCTCCCCAGATCATCAGGCGCCGGCCGGTCAAATCCTCGCCGCGCCATGGCTGTGCACGAGGCTGGCGTCCCTGCCCGACCTGCCCCGACCCGAAGCGCCAGGCATAGCCGGGCCAGCCACGGTCGAGGTCGCCGACCTCCAGCCGCAGCAGGCCTTTGTTGAAGTGGGACAGCGACAGATCCGGGCGCAGACACAAGGCGCGGTCGTAGCAGCGTTCTGCACCACTGGCGTCGCCGAGCCGCTGGCGCGCCAGCCCCAAATTGCTCCAGGCCTCGCCATAGGCGGGTTCCAGCGCCAGGGCGCTGCGATAGCAGCCTGCCGCTCCGGCATGGTCGTGCCGGCCTTGGCGCAGATGGCCCAGGTTGTTGCGGGCCGGCGCCTCCAGCGGGGCGAGGAGGATGGCGTGGCGCTGTGATCGTTCGGCTTCTGCGAAGCGCTCGGTGTTGCGCAGGGCGTTGCCAAGGTTGGTGTGGGTTTCGGCCAGGGCGGGATCGAGTGCCAGTGCCGTATGCCACGCCCGCCATGCCTCCGCGGTGCGGCCGGCGGCGTGGCGGGCATTGCCCAGATTGTTCCACGCCCCAGCGAAATCGGAGCGGTGGCCGATCGCCTGCCGGTGCAGTGCCTCGGCCTCGGCATAACGGCCTTGGGCGTTGCGGATGCTGCCGAGATTGTCCAGTGCCTCCGCATGGTCGGGCTCGTTGGCGCTCGCTGCATCGAAGCAGACGGCGGCATCATCCAGCTGACCAAGCGCTTTAAGACAAAGGCCCAACCCGTTGAGGCAGAACGAGTTCTTCGGGTCGATCCGCAATGTGTCGGCGTAGCGCTCGGCCGCCTCTTCCGTCCGGCCGGCCGCGTGGAGCGCAGCGGCCAATGCCGACAACGTCGCGGGGTCGTTGCCGCCGCCGCCCAGTGTCGCGGCCATACGCAGCGCGTCGGCCGCTTCGGTCATCCGTCCGAGGTGGCGCAGGCTGACCGCAAGGTTGGTCCACGGGCGTGGATCGCCGGGCAGCAGTTCCGCCGCCTTCGCGTGGGCCTCAAGCGCCTCTTCCGCCCGGCCGAGCCCTTGCAGAGTGGCGCCAAGGTTCAAGTGTGCGTCGGCCAAGCCAGGTGACAGGCGGGCAGCCTCCGCATAATGGGAAGCCGCCTCCGACAAGCGGTCCTGTGCCGCCAGCACCAGTCCCAGATTGAAGTGAGCGCCCACATGGCCGGGGTCCCGCTCCAACGCCTGCCGCTGGGCAGCCTCCGCCTCGACCAGCCTGCCCAGCCGTTGCAACACGATGCCGCGGTTGGCGTGGTAGTCGGCGACATGCGGCGCAAGTTCAACGGCGTTATCGATCAAACCAATGGCTTGTTCGTTTTTGTTGATCTGATGGTAGAGGACACCCAGCAGGTGCAGGGCGTCTGCGTGATGCGGTTCCGCATCGAGAACCTGCCGATACAACGGTTCGGCATCTGCAAGAGCGCCCGCCTGATGGTGGCGAAGCGCTTCGGCGAACCGGTCGATGACGCTCACAGGCCACCTGCAGAAAGTCCGGTAACCATCTGCACTGCCAGAGGAATGGCGTCGCTGATGCCGGTATTGTCCTGTGGATGGATACAGCGCATGGTCGGAAACCAGGGGCGGACCCCGGTGCCCAGTTTGGTCCAGTCCCGCCGGCCGAGCCGCCAGACCGGCACGCCGAGTGCCGCCGCCATCTCTCCGGCGGAAGACGCCACGGTGATCGCCAGATCCAGGTTGGCCATCAGCGCCGCCGTGCTTTCCAGATCGCCGATCTGGTCCAGATCGGACCAGCGGTGGATGCGCAGGCCGTACCGGTCCTCGACCGCCGCAATCTCCTCCTCGCGTCCGTCATATTGCAGGCTGACCGGGTGCAGGCCGGGAAGGCGCAGCAAAGGAAGCCAGTCTTCCAGCTCCGTATAGGACTGGCGGCGTTCGGTGGTGATGCGCTGGCTGGTCCAGGCGATGCCGACCGCCAGACCGGGCCCGAGCGCATCCAGCCGCTGCCGCCATGCGGCCACCCGTTCCGGGTCCGGCTTCAACCAGCCGGCGGGAGGCGCCGGGACGGGCGACGCCCTCCACATCAGCCGGGGCAGCGAACCGAAAGGAAGATGGCAGTCGACATCGGTGGGCCGGCGCGTCGGGGCTCGTACAGTCGTACCGGGGAAGGAGCGCTGGAACAGCGACACCAGCCGCGGTTCGCATTCGACGATCAGGTCGGGATAGCGGGCGATGACCTGCGGCAGCAGGGAGCCGAACATGAACTCGTCGCCCAGCCCCTGCTCCGCCCACAGCAGAAGGCGGCGCCCGGCGAGGTCGTTCCCCTCCCATTCCGGGATGCCGAACGGCCGCTTGGGGCCAAGCCGGCCGGAGTCGAAGCGGGACGCATAATCCTCCCACCCCTCAATCAGCCGTCCCTGGCGCAGGCGCAGGATGGCGCGGTTGAAGCGGGCGAGCGCCTGTGCCGGATCGGCGTCGAGCGCGCGGGTGAATTCCTGTTCGGCTCCCGCCTCGTCGCCCAGATCCTGAAGGGCGAGCGCCAGATTGGTATGGGCGGCGGCATAGCCGGGGCGCTGGTCCAGCGCACGTCGTTGGAGATCGGCAGCCTCCCCGGCCCGACCCTGCAAGCGGCGGATGGTGCCGAGGTTGGTCATCGCCTCCGCCATCGCCGGCGCCAGCCGCAGTGCGCGGGCGAAGGCCTCCGCCGCCTGCTCGATGCGGTCGGCGTTTTGCAGGGCGAGACCGAAGGCGTTCCATGCTTCGGCATCCGCCGGTTCCAACGCCAGATAGCGTCGGTAGGCGGGCTCGGCATCCCCCCAACGGCGTCGCAGGGAGCCGGCCAGCGCCAGCGCCGCAGCAGCGTGGTCGGGCCTGCGGGCCAGGACATCGCGCAGCGCCGCCTCACCCTCGTCCGAACTGCCGAGGTCGAGCAGCGCGAGGCCAAGAGCGGCGCGCGCCTCCGTCAGCGCCGGGTTGGCGGCGAGTGCGTGGCGCAGCAACGGTTCGGCCTCCGCCGAACGGCCGAGGCTGCGCAGCACGGCGCCGAGGTTGCCCTCGGCCTCCGCATAATTGGGGCGGGCGCGCAGGGCCGCGCGGTAGGCGGTCGCCGCCTCTTCCGCCTTGCCCTGGGCGTTCAGGGCATTGCCGAGCGTGTTGGCGGCTTCGGGGAATGGGTTGCGCAAGCGCAGTGCATTGCGGGCCGCCCGCTCCGCCTCCGCCGAACGGCCAAGGGCCTGGAGGGCGTAGGCGAGGTTGGCGTGGTAATCGGGAACGTCACGCTTGGCCGCCACCGCCTGTCCGATCAGGTCGGCGGCCTCTTTGAGGCGGCCGGTCTGGCAGGCGATCATGCCCAGCAGGTGGAGCGCGTCGGGATGACGTGGCTGGAAGCTCAGCGCTTGGCGGTAAAGGGCTTCCGCCTCAGCCAGCCGGCCGGCCTGATGCAGCGGCACGGCTTGGCCCACCAGCGCCGCGGCGGTGGCGGCAGCGGAGTTGCCGGATTTGCGCTGGTTGCTCATGCCCCGTGCCGTTCCTGTTGGCTACGGGTAAGGGATAGCACGAATTGAATGCGGTGGAAGGGATATGGCGCTACGCTTGCCCCCTCCCCAACCCTCCCCCACCTTCGGTGGGAGAGGGAGTTGGTGGTTGCACCGGAAACGCAGCCGTGTTCGCGGCCGTTTTAAGCCCCCACGCCCACCGGCGGGGTCGGGGCGGCGTTGACCGGGTCGGCAAGCTGGGCGTCGACCACCGCCACGGCGGTCATGTTGACCAGACCCCGGGTGGTGACCGACGGGGTTACGATGTGGACCGGCCGCTGGACGCCCAGCAAAATCGGGCCGACATTCTGCGCCTCACCCAGGATCTTCATCATGTTGAAGGCGATGTTGGCGGCGTCCAGCGTCGGCATCACCAGCAGGTTCGCCTCGCCCTTCAGGCGGCTGTCGGGCAGCAGTTCCTTGCGGATGGCGGGGGCGAGGGCGGCGTCGGCGTGCATCTCGCCGTCGATCTCCACATCCGGCATCTGCTCATACGCCAGTTCCACCGCGGCGCGCATCTTGCGGGCCGATGGCGTGTCGGCGCTGCCGAAGTTGGAGTGGGACAGCAGCGCCACCTTCGGCTCGATGCCGAAGCGCTTCACCTCGTCCGCCGCCAGCCGGGCGATCTCGGCCACCTGCTCGGCGGTCGGGTCGGGGTTGACGTAGGTGTCGGTGATGAAGTGGACGCCCTTCTGCGAGATCAACGCGTTCATCGTCGCGGCGACCTTCACGCCCTCGCGAAGGCCGATCAGGCCGCAGATGTGCGCCCAATGCTCGTTGAAGCGGCCGGTGGTGCCGCAGACCAGCGCGTCGGCCTCGCCACGGCGGACCATCAAAGCGCCGAACACCGTCGGCTGGGTCCGCACCACGTTGGCGGCATGGCTGGGCGACACGCCCCTGCGGCCCATCAGCTTGCGGTAATGTTCGGTGAAGTTGTGATAGCGCGGGTCGCGGATGATCTCGATGACCTCCACATCCTGGCCGATCTTCAGCCGCAGGCCCATCTCGGAAATGACGCGCTCGATCACCTCGCGGCGGCCGATCAGGATCGGCTGGGCGATGCCGTCGTCCACCACCACCTGGGCGCAGCGGATGACGCGCGGATCCTCCCCCTCGGCATAGACGACGCGCTTGGGCGCGGTCTTGGCCTTGGTGATGACCGGCTTCATGAACAGGCCGGAGCGGATGACATACTGGTTCAGCTGATCGCGATAGGCGCGGAAATCGGCGATCGGCCGGGTGGCGACGCCGGATTCCATCGCGGCCCTGGCGACGGCCGACGACACCTCGACGATCAGGCGGGGGTCGAAGGGCTTGGGCAGGATGTAGTCCGGGCCGAAGCGCAGCGATTCACCGACATAGGCCGCCGCCACCACGTCCGACGGTTCGGCGCGGGCGAGATTGGCCATGGCGTGGGTCGCCGCGATCTTCATCTCCTCGTTCACCGTGGTGGCGCCGACGTCCAGCGCACCGCGGAAGATGAAGGGGAAGCAGAGGACGTTGTTGACCTGATTGGGGAAGTCGGACCGGCCGGTGGCGATGATCGCATCCGGGCGGGCTTCGCGTGCCAGATCCGGCATGATCTCCGGCTCCGGGTTGGCGAGCGCCAGGATCAGCGGCTTGTCGGCCATGCGGGACAAAAGGTCCGGCTTCAGCACCTTGGCGCCGGACAGGCCGAGGAAGATGTCGGCGCCGTCGATGACGTCGGACAGCGTGCGCGCCTCGGTGTCGTGCGCGTAGGCCTCCTTGTACTCGTTCATCTCCTCGTTGCGGCCCTTGTGGACCACGCCGATGCGGTCGACCAGCCAGACATTCTCGCGGCGGACGCCCAGCGACAGCATCAGGTCGAGGCAGGCGATGCCGGCGGCGCCGCCACCGGTGGAGACCACCTTGACCTTGGAGATGTCCTTGCCGACCAGCGCCAGACCGTTCAGCACGGCGGCGCCAACCACGATGGCGGTGCCGTGCTGGTCGTCGTGGAACACCGGGATCTTCATGCGCTCGCGGCAGCGGCGCTCGATCTCGAAACAGGCGGGGGCCGCGATGTCTTCCAGGTTGATGGCGCCGAAGGTCGGCTCCAGCCGGACGATGGTGTCGACCAGCGCATCGACGTCCAGCTCGTTCAGCTCGATGTCGAAGCAGTCGATGCCCGCGAACTTCTTGAAGAGGACGGCCTTGCCCTCCATCACCGGCTTGGCGGCATAGGGACCGATGTGCCCCAGGCCCAGCACGGCGGTGCCGTTGGTGACCACCGCGACCAGATTGGCGCGCGAGGTCAGCTCCGCCGCCTTCGACTGGTCCTCGGCAATGGCGGTGCAGGCGTGGGCCACGCCCGGCGAATAAGCCAGCGCCAGATCGCGCTGGTTGGCCATGGGCTTGGTCGCGACGATCGCCAGCTTACCGGGCCGCGGGTTGCGGTGATACTCAAGCGCCATCGCCTCAAAATCGCCGGACATCGGGTCTCTTCCTCCGGTTAACAAGATTTCAGTTAATTCTTTGCGTTCACTTCACCTGATCGGCGGTTATAGCCCATTCGGACTGATGCGCCAACCATCGCCCGCAAACGGTGAGGGGACGATTCGAATCAAATCGAACCGTCCCCCTTACCTTACAGGATCCGCGGACGGGCCGGATGGATCATCTTTGGAATTTCCAAATCCGGCCCCGCATGCGTGACGCGTGTCTTTTGCGTATCGTCAGAGCCGGGCCAGCGCCGGCTCCTTGAAGTGCTGCTGGTACTCGGCGACCGCCTTGGTCTCGTCGAACTCGCCTTCCATCTTGGCGACGACGACGGTGGCGACGCCGTTGCCGACCAGATTGGTCAGGGCACGGGCTTCCGACATGAAGCGGTCGACGCCCAGCAGCAGGGCCAGACCTTCGATCGGCAGCACGCCGGTGGCCGACAGGGTGGCGGCCAGCGTCACGAAGCCGCCGCCGGTCACCGCCGCAGCACCCTTCGAGGTCAGCATCAGGATGACCAGGATGTAGAGCTGCTGCCAGATCGTCAGGTCGACGTTGAAGGCCTGGGCGATGAAGATCGCGGCCATCGACAGGTAGATGGAGGTGCCGTCCAGGTTGAAGGAGTAGCCGGTCGGGATGACGAGGCCGACGACATGCTTGGAGCAGCCGAACTTCTGCATCTTCTCCATCATGCGCGGCAGCACGGACTCCGAGGAGGAGGTGCCGAGCACGATCAGCAGTTCCTGGCGGATGTAGCGGATGAAGTTCCAGATGCTGAAGCCATAGGCCTTCGCGATGCCGCCCAGCACGACGAAGACGAAGATCGCCATCGTGATGTAGACCGACGCCATCAACTGGCCTAGCGCGGTGAGCGAGGAGATGCCGTACTTGCCGATGGTGAAGGACATGGCGCCGAAGGCACCGACCGGGGCGACGCGCATCAGGATGCCGATCACGCCGAACAGGGCGTGGCCGATCTTGTCGAAGATGTCCTCGACCACCTTGCCCTTCTGGCCCATGGCGGACAGCGCGACACCGAACACCACGGCGAAGAACAGGATCTGCAGCATGTCGCCCTGGACGAACGCGCCGACGACGTTGTCCGGCACGATGCCGACGACGAAGTCGATGAAGCCGTGTTCCTTGGCAGTGGTGGCGTATTTCTGCACCGAATCGGCCTGCAACTGGCCGGGCACGATGTTCATGCCGGCGCCCGGACGCACGAGGTTGACGACCAGCAGGCCGATGCCGAGCGCGAAGGTGGTCACAACCTCGAAATACAGCAGCGCCTTGCCGCCGACCTTGCCCACCTTCTTCAGGTTGCCGATCGAGGAGATACCGGTCACGACCGTCAGGAAGACGATCGGACCGATCACCATCTTGACCATCTTGATGAACAGGTCGCCCAGCGGCTTCATCTGCACCGCGATGGACGGATAGAAATGGCCCAGCAGGATGCCGATGGTGATGGCGGTCAGAACCTGGAAGGTCAGGTTGGTGTAGAAGGGCTTCTTCGCCCCGTCCCGGCGCGCGTCGATGGCGTGTGCGCTCATGTTGCTCTCCTCGTGGCGTTCCTTGGAACGGCGTTCCTGACGGGGTGCCCGTTCTTTCGTCCGGCTTTGGCGCCGGCTGGGCGGGCGGCCCCCAACTGATTGCCTGTGAAAGCAAGCGGTGGGCCAATTGCTGAATCCAGCAACATCAAGCATTTGGCGAATGACGGAGGGCGAGAATCCGCACGACACGGGCCGTTCCGATGTGCGAAAATCCGCACACTTCACAGCGCTGCGGCATCTTTGTTGCGGCGCAGCAAGACGAAAGACGCTGTTGCTTAGCGATCCGAACGACCCGGCGACAGATTCCACCGCCCATTCCGCCGCTCCACCGGCACCTGCCCCGCCGTCCCGCGCGGTGCAGATGGTGGCACGGGCGCTGGAACGACCGCGCCGGTTGCTGATGGCGGCGCTGCTGCTGGGCGTGCCGGTGGCGGCGGCTCTGGCGGCCGGCTGGGCGTCGTCGCTGGCGCAGGACGATTTGCGGGACAGTGCGCGGGCGCAGCTGACACTCTACAACGCCAATCTCCGGGCGGAGTTGGAGCGGCATGCCGCCGTTCCCCTGGCGCTGGCCCAGGATGCGGAGGTCCGCGCCCTGCTGGCCTATCCGTCGCCGGCGGCGATGGACCGGCTGAACCGCAAGCTGGAGGACATCGCGCAGGCGTTGGACGCGCTGGCGCTCTATGTGATGGACGCCAAGGGCACGACGGTGGCGGCCAGCAACTGGAATGACGCCGCCAGCTTCGTGGGTGAGAATTTCTCCTACCGGCCCTATTTCCGCATGGCGATCGACCAGGGGGAGGGCCACCACTTCGCGCGGGGCACAACCTCGCTGGTGCCGGGCTACTACACCGCCAACCGGGTGGTGGCGGAAAACCGCACAGTGGGCGCGGTGGTGCTGAAACTGGGCTTCGACCGGCTGGAACGGGCCTGGGCGCCGGGGCAGGAAAAGCTGCTGGTGACCGACCGCGACGGGGTGGTCTTCATCACCAACATGCCGTCCTGGCGCTATCGCGCCCTGCCCCGCCGGCTGCCGATCAGTCTGCCGATCATCCCGCAGGGCGCCGGCGAGGGGCTGGACGTGCTGCCCTGGGTCTTCGGCGGCGCGTCCGACCGCATCGCGCTGGAGGAAAAGGGCGGGCTTCGCCACTATCTGCTGTCGTCGGTGGCCATGCCCGGCGGCGATTGGACCCTGCACAGCCTGACCAGCCTGGATCCGGTGACGGCCCGCGCCTGGGTCGCCGGCCTGCTCGCCGCGGCAGTGGTGGCGATGGCCGCACTCACCGCCTATGCCGTGGCGCTCCGCCGCGTCGCCCTGGTCGAGCGCATCGCCCTGCAGGAGGAATCGCGGGCGGAGCTGGAACGTCGGGTTGCCGCCGCCACCGCCGATCTGCGCGCGGCGGAAAACGAGCTGACCCAGGCGGCGAAGCTGGCGGCATTGGGCCAGATGTCGGCGGGCATCGCGCATGAGATCAATCAGCCTCTGGCCGCCATGCGCAGCTTCGCCGACAATGCGGTCGTACTGCTGGAGCGCGGGCGGACGGACGCGGTGCGCGACAACCTGGCGGAGATCGCGGAACTGACCGACCGCATGGCGGCCATCACCCGCCAGTTGAAGGGGTTCGCACGCCGCGCCTCCGGCACGCTGGGGCCGGTGTCGGTCCATGCCGCCGTCGGGCAAGCCCTGGCGCTGCTGGAGTCCAAACTGCGGCGGGACGATATCGCGGTCGAGGTCGACCTGCCCGACCGGCCGGTCCGTGTGGTGGGCGAGGATGTGCGGCTTCAGCAGGTGCTGGTCAACCTGATCGGCAACGCGACGGACGCCATGCGAGGCTGTCCCGTGCGCCGCCTGCGCATCGGGCTGGTCACGGCGGACGGGGAGGCGCTGCTGAGCATCGCCGATACCGGCAGCGGCATCGCCGAGGCCGACCTGCCCCGCCTGTTCGTTCCCTTCTTCACCACCAAGGAGGCCGGCGAGGGGCTGGGGCTCGGCCTGTCGATCAGCCACGGCATCGTCGAGGATTTCGGCGGCAGCCTGACCGCCGCCAACCGGAACGGGAAGCCCGGCCAAGGCGCCGTCTTCACTTTGCGGCTCAAGACCACGGAGCAGCCTGCATGACCCGGTCCCTTTCCGAAAGCACCGCCCATGATGACGCCGGCAGCGTCCTGTTCGTGGACGACGAGCGCGCGGTGAGGGTTGCCGGGCAGCAGGCGCTCGAACTGGCGGGGTTCGAGGTGACGGCCTGCGACGGGGCGGAGCGGGCGCTGCGCCATCTCGGCCGTGATTGGCCGGGCTGCCTCGTCACCGATGTGCGGATGCCGCAGATGGATGGGCTGGCATTGCTGGCGCGGGTGCAGGAGATCGATCCCGACCTACCGGTCATCCTGATCACCGGGCATGGCGACGTGCCGATGGCGGTCGAGGCGATGCGCAACGGCGCCTATGATTTCCTGGAGAAGCCCTTCCCGTCCGACCGTCTGACCGAGATCGCCCGCCGCGCGGTGGAGAAGCGCCGGCTGGTGATGGAGAACCGCCGGCTGCGGGCGCAGATCGCCGGCGGCGCCGATCCCGCCGGAACCATCGTCGGCCGCACCCCCGGCATCGAGCGGCTGCGCACCACCATATCAGCAGTCGCCGATACCGACGCCGATGTTCTGGTGTTCGGCGAAACCGGCACCGGCAAGGAGATGGTCGCCCGCGCGCTGCACGAGGCAAGCGGACGTCGCAAGAATCCCTTCGTCGCGCTGAACTGCGGCGCCATGCCGGAATCGATCTTCGAGAGCGAGTTGTTCGGGCATGAGGCCGGCGCCTTCACCGGCGCCGCCAAGCGGCGCGTCGGCCGGATCGAGCATGCCAGCGGCGGCACCCTGTTCCTGGACGAAATCGAAAGCATGCCGCTGTCGCTGCAGGTGAAGCTGCTGCGGGTGATTCAGGAACGGGTGGTCGAGCCGCTGGGATCGAACGAGCAGGTGCCGGTCGACCTGCGGGTGGTCGCCGCCACCAAGGCGGACCTGCGGCAGGCGGCGGATGCCGGGACGTTCCGTGCCGACCTCTATTACCGGCTGAACGTGGTGGTGCTGACCATCCCGCCGCTGCGCGAACGGCGGGACGACATTCCGCTGCTGTTCCAGCATTTCGTCGCCCAGGCCGCCACACGGTACAACCGCGAACCGCGCGTGCCTTCTCGCGAGCAGATGCAGCGTCTGATGAGCCAGGACTGGCCGGGCAATGTCCGCGAACTGCGCAACGCCGCAGACCGCTTCGTGCTGGGGCTGGAGGATGTGGCAGCTGTGCCGGTGTCGGCACCGTCCACTCTGTCGTTGGCCGAGCAGGTGGATCTGTTCGAAAAGGGCCTGATCCAGTCCGAACTCGCCCGTCATCGCGGCAGCGTGAAGGCCGCCATCGAGGCGCTGAACATCCCGCGCAAGACCTTCTACGACAAATTGAAGCGTTACGGGCTGAGCCGCGACGATTTTCTGGACTGAAGGCGGTACGACATTTCATACCCCATAAGGGGTAACAAAAGAGGTTTGCTATAGGAATGATGTTGCGTCAATTTGCGTGCCGTTGACCAACATTTCCGCGGCTATGGCTATGGCGCAAGACCACGTATTTCCCAGACCGCTTCGCTGCTTCAACCGTAGGAAGGGCGAGCATTTTCCCACCACCATCATGGTCGAGCGGGTCTAGACACCTCCCCGATTTGGGGTATGCCGAGTGTCGTTCAGGACCGACGCGCTTCTCATCTGGAAAGTCCGGCACCATGAGCGCGCAGTGAATATGAAATTCGGGTGAAATATGGTTTTCAGCTCTATCTTGTTCATTTTTTATTTTCTGCCGGTATTTCTTTTTTGCTATTACTCATTGCCGTTTAAGCACGCCACCCTCCTTTTATTCAGCTTGATTTTCTATGCGTATGGCGAGGTGATCTATACCTACGTCATGCTGTTGTCGATCCTCATCAATTATGCCTTCGGGCTATGGATCGCCGGGGGAGAGGGGCGGAGCCGCAAACTCGCCCTGGGTGCCGGTGTGGTCGTCAACCTGGGCATCCTCGTTTATTTCAAATACCTGGGCTTCTTTTACGAAATGCTGGCCGCGATGGCCCCGAACCTGCTGTCCGACCCGCCGCAGGTGCATCTGCCGCTCGGCATCTCGTTTTTCACCTTCCATGCGCTGTCATACCTGATCGATGTCTACCGCCGGCAGGTTCCGGTGGAGCGCAGCCTGATCTACGTCGCCGTCTACATCACCATGTTCCCTCAACTCGTGGCTGGGCCGATCATCCGCTTCCACGACATCCGGGACGAGATCCACAACCGCAGGGTCAACGCGGGCCTGTTCGCCGAGGGCATTCAGATCTTCGTGATCGGCCTTGCGCAGAAGGTGCTGATCGCCAACACGGTGGCGGTGGCGGCGGACCAGATTTTCGCGCTGGACCCACAGGGCTGAGCCTGCCGGTCGCGTGGCTGGGCATCCTCTGCTACACGTTGCAGATCTTCTTCGATTTCTGCGGTTACTCGACCATGGCCATCGGGCTGGGGTTGATGATCGGCTTCCACTTCCCGCTGAACTTCAACTATCCCTACATCGCACAGTCGATCACCGAGTTCTGGCGCCGCTGGCACATCTCGCTGTCGATGTGGTTCCGCGACTACCTCTACATTCCATTGGGCGGCAACCGTGCCGGGCCGCTGGTCACCTACCGGAACCTGCTCGTCGTCTTCTTCCTGTGCGGCCTCTGGCATGGCGCCAACTGGACCTTCGTGGTCTGGGGTCTGTGGCACGGCGCCTTCCTGGTGTTCGAGCGGCTGGGTATCGCGCGGCTGCTCGACCGGTCGGTGCCGGCGATCCGCCACGCCTACACGCTGCTGGTGGTGATGATCGGCTGGGTGTTCTTCCGCGCCGACACGCTGGGGCATGCCTGGACCTTCCTGAAGGCCATGGCCGGAGCCGGCCAGCCAAGCCCTCTGGCGCCCCACGTCCTCCAGTTCCTGACGCCGGAGACCGCCACCGCGCTGGTCATCGGCGTGGTCGCGGCGACACCGGTGCTTGGCCGGCTGGTGCGGGCCGGGCTTGACGCGGCGCGGAGCGCGGCCGGCGGGCGCATCCTGGTCGGCACGGGCGAGGCGCTGTACCTAGCCGGTCTGCTCGGCATGTTCGCGCTGGCCGTCATGAGTCTCGCTGCCGGCACCTACAACCCGTTCATCTACTTCCGGTTCTGACCATGCGAACGGTGACTCTCGGTATCGTGCACAGCACGCTTTTGCAGAAGCTGTGCATCGGACTTTTTCTGGCGCTCCTCCTGCTGCCCATGATCGGCCAGATCGTATCCGTGGGAACGGGTGTGACGGCGACCGAGATGCGGGCGCCGAACGCGCTGCCCGACCTGCCCGGTACCGTCGAGGAGTTCTCCGTCCTGCCGCAGCGCTTCGAGGCATGGCTGAAGGACCATTTCGGCTTCCGCAACCATCTCGTGCTCGCCAACAACCTGATCCGGGTCAAGGTTTTCGGCCAGAGCACCTCGCCGCTGGTCGTGCTCGGCCGGGACGGCTGGCTGTTCTACACAGGCGAACATGCGCTCGAGCAGACGCGCGGCATCGACCGCTTCACGCCGGAAGAATTGGACCGCTGGATCGACGTGATGGAGCGGCGGCAGGCCTGGCTGGCGGAGCGCGGCATCCCCATGCTGATGGTCGCCATTCCCAACAAGGAGCGCGTGTACCGCGAGGAACTGCCGGCCTGGGCCACCCTGGTGAACCCGGAAAGCCGGATGGACCAGATCGTCCGGCGACTGGCGGAGCGGCGCTCGCCGCTGGTGTTCAAGGACATGACCGCTGACCTCGTCGCCGCCAAGAAGGACATGAAAGTCTACCACCAGGCCGACACGCACTGGACGGTCGAGGCCGCCTTCGCCATCGGATATCAGGGGATCATGGAGTGGATCAAGACGGTCCGTCCGGATTTCACGCCGCTGACCCCGGCCGACATGAAGCGAACCCTCGCCATGCGCCAGGGCGCAGACCTCGACCTCGCCCGCATGCTGGGACTGGCGGCGGTTTACCAGGAGGAGGAGGTCCGCTATGACTTCGCCGGACCGCCCAAGCTTCGCAGCGCCGACGCCTCGATGCCGAACGGCATCGTCCAGAACATTCTGCGTGCCGACCTGCCGACCGCGCCGAGCGTGGTGTGGTTCCGGGACTCCTTCACCATCTCCATGATCCCTTACATTGCCGAAACCTTCCGCGAGGCAGTCGTCACCGAGCACAAGGGGCTGCGCTTCGACAAGCCGCTGATCGAGGAGCGCAAGCCGGATGTGGTCGTCTACCAGTTCGTCGAGCGGTCCCTCAACGCTCCCATCCCGGCGGAATGATCCAAGTAATCTTCTGTCGATACTGCGAAACAAATGGGTCTTGATTTTGAAGGGTTATTGCCCTAGCCTACTTGTGGTTAATTAACCATATGGCGGCCACTGAGATGGGCGTTGTATCCTCCAAAGCCTTCCGCTTCTTCAACCGTAGGACGGGAGAGTATTTCTATACGGGGAGCACGGCCGAACGGGATGGCATCATCGCCGCAAGAGCCGACATGACGTATGAAGGCGTCGCTTTCCTGCCGGGAGGCAGTGCCAGCACTCCGGTGTCGGTGGCCCGCTTCATCAGGCTGGATACGGGGGAGCATTTCTACACCGCCAGCGCCGTCGAGCGGGATTACATCCTCCAGAACATGTCGGACAATTTCCGCCTGGAGGATTCGGAGGCATTTCTTGTTTCCGCGACGCCGGATTATCAATTCTCCCAGCCCGTCTACCGGTTCCTGGACACGGCCACCGGCAACCATTTCCTCACCGCGTCGGAAAGCGAGCGGGACGGGGTGATGGCGGCCCTGCCGAGCTATCGCTACGAAGGGGTGGCGTTCTACGCAAAGCCGACCCCGCCGCTTCCCCCTGCCCCGTCGGGGAATTTCGACGAGGCGTGGTATCTCCAGGCCTACCCGGACGTACGCGATGCGGTGAATGCCGGCTTGATGACCGCCCGCGTCCATTACGACGTTTTCGGCAAGCGGGAAGGCCGGATGCCGAACGACATGGCGGCCCTTGCCGGCAACGACCGCTGGATCGCCTTCGACGGCGCGCCCGGCCATGTCCGAATCCTGAACGGCGGTGCCGGCGACGACATCCTGGACGGGATCGACGGATACACGATCTCCAACAGCACGATGGTCGGCGCCTACATCGGCTACAGCGACTTCAGCGACGTGCTGTTCGGCGAAACCGGCAACGACACGCTGTACGGCGCGCAGAACGACACCCTGAATGGCGGAAGCGGCAACGACACCTACTACGTTCATTCGTCCGGCGTTCTGGTGACCGAAGGTGCGAATGCCGGGATCGATGAAGTTGTCCTGATCGAAGACAGCAACAGCGGCTATTTCAACCACTCCATGCCGGCTAATGTCGAGCGGCTGCGGGTGTTCATCACCCCGATCATCAATCCATCGGTTCCCACCGTTGCCGGGAGTGCCGGGGACGACTGGATCGGTGCAGGCGGCACCACCGCCCCGATCCGCCTTCTGGGCGGCGCAGGCAATGACACGTTGAATGGCGGTCTCGGCAGCGGCGGCGGCGCGGTCGTGGAGGGTGGCACCGGCAACGACTATTTGCTGGCGGTCGGATTCAACGACGCACGTTTCTATACGTGGCTGGCATCGGGCAGCGATACGCTGAACGGCGGTGACGGCGACGACACGCTGGTGGCCTGGACCGGCAACGATCGCCTGACCGGCGGCGCCGGTGCCGATACCGTCCTCGTCGACTTCGCCACTCCCCCGAACCTGCTCTGGCAGGATCCGAAGGCTTGGACCTCCTATCCGGGGGGCGGCGGCAACCTTTCCTATGTCCTGTGGTCGGGCACGTCGGTGACGACGGTCACCGATTTCCAACCGGGTGTCGACGTGCTGAGCTTCCGCCACAGCTCGCTCAGTCTTTCCGACATCATGGCGCGCTTCAACGACCGTGCCGACGGGATGGGAGTGGTGGCGAGCTTCACCACCAGCGAATTCGGGCTGTCGGTGACGGGCGACGCCAACAACACCTTCACGCTCTCGCTCGACGGCCTAACCCGGTCCCAGGTCTCTGCGAACTGGTTCGCGGTTTCTTCGACCTGACGGCGTAGCCGGCCGCCCTGCCCCTCTCCCATCGGGGCAGTTGACGGCGGCTCCCGCTTGCCAGCCCTGCACTCGGTTCCCATGTGCCGTCTCCACCTGCGCGGCTGTCGCCGCGGGTGGAGCGGCGGGACGGACCTTTCCTTCGTTCCGGCTGTTGTATCGAAAGAACATGCAGCATCGACGTCGATGGGGACGGCCTGAGAATGTCACCGAGGATTAGCACCATGACCCCCCGTCTCCTTGCGGAGCTTCTGGAACCGATCCTGACCGCAGCGGAAGACGACGAAGAGGCCCTGTCCGAGGCCGTGAACCTGACCGCGGAGGCAATGGCGGCGCTGGGCGCCACCGTGCTCGACCCGGACGGTCAGCCGGCGCGCGGGGTGTCCGATGAACGGGCCGTCGTCGCCGCGCTCAACACCCACGCGCACAACCTGATGCGCGACGGGCGGCTCGACGACGTCGTCGAGGCTCTGCAAGTGGCCGAGCGGATCGGCCGCCTTGCCCATCTGCCGCACCACCCGCGGACTGTCTGACCACTCTTTCGGGAGAAGGGCGCGGTCGTTCGTAGAAGCGGCTTCGCGGGTGCGGGAACTCCCTCCCTCCGTGCTGTTTGAGCGACGTGCCACCCAGCGCTCAACAGGGGAGGAGCCCTCGTGCCCACCGCGCCGCAGCCACACGCCCATTCGAATGTCCTGGCGAGCCCTCTGGAAGGCGAGATCCTGTCGCGTCTCCAGGACTCCCTGCTGCCGGACCATCTGCTGACCCGCCGCTGGTATGCTGCCAAGGATGCCGGCCGTCCGGTCGTGCGCATCGTCGATGCCCTGCCCCTGCCCCTGGCCGGAGGATCGCAGGCGCAGCTCTGCCTGCTGCGCGTCGAGCCGCCGGGGCGGGAACCGCAGCTCTACCAGCTTCCGCTGATCCTCGACCGCGGCACGGGGGAGGATCCGTCGGTGATCAAGGGAACCGAGGATCTGCCGGTCGCCGGCCGCCTGCGCGACGGCTATGCCGATGACGGCGTGGTCCGTGCGCTGCTGGGCGCCGTCCTGAACCGTAACCTGGAAGCGGGCGAAACGGCCTTGTCCCCCGGCCTCACCGCCGGCCACACCCGCGCCTGCGAAGCGCTGGGCGACAGGCTGGGCGCGGACGCCCCGCTGCACCGGATGACGGCGGAACAATCCAACACCTCCATCCGCGTCGGCGACGTCGCCATTCTGAAGGGCCTGCGCAAGCTGGAGCCCGGCACCCACCCGGAACTGGAGGTCAGCCGCTTCCTGACCGAGGTCGCGCAGTTCCCCAACACGCCGGCATTGCTGGGCTGGGTGGAGCGGGCCAACAGCTCCGGCTCCACCACCCTGTGCGTGATGCAGGAACTGGTGCCGGAGGCCAAGGACGCCTGGGGCCATGTCACCGGATACCTGAACGACCGTGTCGCCCGATTTGCCGACAGCGATGCCGCCCAGGCCGGCGATGCCACCGCCGACGCCGACAGCGTCGCCTTCCTGCGCCTTCTCGGCCAGCGGACGGCGGAATTGCACCGCGCGCTCGCCACCCCCGGCGGCGGCGATGCCTTCACACCGGAGCCGGCGACGGCGGAGCGGCTGAAGGAATGGGCGGGCGGCGTACGCACCCTGGCGAAGCGGGTGCTGGAGCGGCTGCGCGCCGCGGCACCGACGCTTGACCCGGCCATCGCGCCTCAGGCCACGGCTCTCGCCGCCAGCGAAGCGGCGATGATGGCGCAGATCGACGCGCTGATCCCGCCGACCGCCGACCTCAGCGCCATGCGCCTGCACGGCGACTATCACCTGGGTCAGGTGCTGGTGTCGCGCGGCGACGTGCAGATCGTCGATTTCGAAGGCGAGCCGATGCGGCCGCTGGCCGAACGGCGGGCCAAGCATTGCATCCTGCGCGATGTGGCCGGCATGCTGCGCTCCATCGCCTACGCCGCCGCCATGGCCCGCGACGCGATGCCGGCCGACATCGACGGGCCGTCGCGCGATGCCCGCACGGCGTGGCTCTCCTGGTGGGAGGGCGCCGCTTCGGCCGCCTTCCTCGACGGCTACCGCAACGCCATCGGCGATTGCCCCGGCTTCCCGCGCGACCCGCAGGCGGCGCCGGCGCTGCTGAAGCTCTTCCTGTTGGAAAAGGCGCTGTACGAGGTCGGCTACGAGCTTGCCAACCGGCCGGACTGGGTGGCGATCCCGCTGGCCGGCGTCACCGCCATCATCCGCGCCGATGCCGGGCCGGAAATCGCCAGCCGCGACCGTGACCGCATCGCCCCGGTGGACGAGCGACGCCGCAGCCATTCCATGCCCTTCGGGGCGGAGGTGCAGGCAGACGGCTCCGTCCGCTTCTCCATCTGGGCGCCGTCGGCGGCGTCGGTCCTGCTGTCGATCGACGATGGCGGCCAGCCGGTCGGCATGGAGGACCAGGGCGACGGCTGGTTCAGCCTGACCACCGCGCGGGCACAGGCAGGCAGCCGCTACCGCTTCGTCCTGCCGGACGGGCTGGCGGTGCCCGACCCGGCGTCGCGCTTCCAGCCGGATGACGTGCATGGCTCGTCGGAGGTGATCGACCCCGGCGTCCATGCCTGGACCGATGCCGCTTGGACCGGCCGGCCCTGGCACGAGACGGTGCTGTACGAGCTGCATGTCGGCACCTTCACCGAGGAAGGCACCTTCCTGTCGGCCATCGACCGGCTGGACGACCTGGTCGAGCTGGGCGTCACCGCGATCGAGCTGATGCCGGTGGCCGACTTCCCCGGCACGCGCAACTGGGGCTATGACGGCGTTCTGCCCTTCGCCCCCGACAGCGCCTATGGCCGGCCGGAGGACCTGAAGACCCTGGTGCAGGAGGCGCATGCCCGCGGGCTGATGGTCTTCCTCGACGTCGTCTACAACCATTTCGGTCCGGAGGGGAATTACCTCCACGCCTTCGCCAACAGCTTCTTCACCGACCGCCACAAGACGCCCTGGGGGGCGGCGATCAACGTCGATGGCGAGCGCAGCGGGCCGGTGCGCGACTTCTTCATCCACAACGCGCTCTATTGGCTTGAGGAGTATCACCTCGACGGCCTGCGGCTGGACGCGGTCCACGCCATCATCGACGACAGCGATCGCCATGTTCTGGAAGAATTGGCGGAGCGGGTGCACAGCCATTTCCAGAACCAGCGCCATGTCCATCTGGTGCTGGAGAACGACGCCAACCAGGCGCGTTTCCTGGCCCGCCATCGCGAGGGCGACCCGCGCTGGCACTCCGCCCAGTGGAACGACGACCTGCACCACTGCCTGCACAGCGCGGCCACGGGCGAAGACGGCGGCTATTACGCCGACTACGCCCACGATCCGGCCAAATGGGGCCGCGCCCTGGCGGAGGGCTTCGCCTTCCAGGGTGATCCGTCGGCCTACCGCGACGGCGAGCTGCGCGGGGAGCCGTCGGCGCATCTGCCGCCCACCGCCTTCGTCACCTTCATCCAGAACCACGACCAGATCGGCAACCGCGCCTTCGGCGAGCGCATCTCCCACATCGCCAAGGCCGAAGCGGTGCGCGCCGCGACCATCCTCTATCTGCTCGGCCCCGGCATCCCCATGCTGTTCATGGGCGAGGAATGGGCATCGGCCAAACCCTTCCCCTTCTTCTGCGACTTCGGCGAGGAGTTGGCCGAGGCGGTGCGCAAGGGCCGGGCGGAGGAGTTCGCCAAGTTCCCCGAATTCCAGGACCCCGACGCCCGCGCCCGCATTCCCGATCCGACCGCGCCGGAAACGGCGGAGTCGGCCAAGCTGGACTGGGACGCCCGTGGGACACCGGAGCATGCGGAGTGGCTCGACTGGTATCGCCGCGCCCTGGCTCTGCGCCGGACGGAGATCGTGCCGCGTCTGGACGGCGTTCCCGGCGGTGCATCCGGCCATGGCGTGGTCGGCAAGACCGGCCTGACCGTCTGCTGGAAGCTGGGCGACGGCAGCCGGCTGCATGCCTTCGCCAATCTGGCCGACACGCCGGCTTCCGGCTTCCCCGAGGCCACGGGCCGCGTGCTGTGGACGGAAGGCGAGGGGCTGACCGGCGACACGCTCGGCCCCTGGTCGGTGGTGCTGTGGCTGGAGGAGGCCTCGGCGCTCGATCGGCTGGCCGACCGCATGGGCATCGAACGCTCCTTCGACAATGCCGCCGGGGAAACGGTGACGGCCAGCGAGGAGACCATCCGCGCCCTGTTATCGGCCATGGGGGTCGAGGCGGGGGACGAGGCCGCCGCGCTTGCCCTTCTCGACCGGCTTGACGAGGAGGAATATGGCCGCGCCCTACCCCCGGTGGTGGTCCGCCGCGCGGGCGAGGCGGTGACGGCGCCGGTCACCCTGCCCCACGGCACCCGCACCCTGCGCTACACCCTGACGCTGGAAAGCGGGGAGACGCAGAGCGGCGTCGTCGGCTTCGGCAGCCTGCCGCGCTGCCGCTGCATCACCGTGGGCGACGTGACCTATGCCGAGCGGCGCCTGCCGCTGGGCAAGCTGGACAAGGCCGGCTACCACACGCTGCGGGTCGAGACGGAGCATGGCGTGGCGGAAACCCGGCTGATCCTGGCGCCGGCCCGCTGCCATCTGCCGACGCCGATTCTGGTGGGGGAAAAGCTGTGGGGTCTGTCGGCGCAACTCTACACCCTGCGCAGCGACCATGACTGGGGCATCGGCGATTTCGGCGATTTGCGGACGCTGGCCGACATCGCCGCGGCGCGCGGAGCGGCGGTGGTCGGGCTGAACCCACTGCATGCCATGTTCCTCGACAACCCCGAACATGCCAGCCCTTATTCCCCGGCCAGTCGGCTGTTCCTGAACCCGCTCTACATCGACGTCACCGCGGTGCCGGAATTCATCGATGATGCCGACCTGCGCAGGCAGGTCGCCTCGTCCGAGTTCCGGCAGGCACTGGAGGCGGCCCGCGCCTCCGCCAATGTCGATTACACGGCGGTATCCAGGCTGAAGCTGCCGATCCTGGAAAAGCTGTTCGCCGCCTTCCAGACATCCGCGAAACCGGAACGTCGCGCAGCCTTCGACGCCTTCTGGACCGAGGGCGGAATCGGGCTGGAGCGCTTCGCCACCTTCCAGGCGCTGCGCGAACGCTTTGCGCGTGAGGGCAAGGCTGATTGGCACCAGTGGCCGGCCGAGTTCCACGACGCCGAGGCACCGGCGGTGGAGCAGTTCGCCAAGGAGCATTCCGACCGCGTCGCCTATTTCGTCTGGCTGCAATGGCTGGCGGACGACCAGCTGCGCGCGGCGGCGGAGCGCGCATCCGACCTCGGAATGACGATCGGTTTCTACCGCGACCTCGCGGTCGGCGCCGATGCCGGCGGGGCTGAGACCTGGATGACGCCGCAGGCGGTGGTGGACGCCGCCCATGTCGGGGCGCCGCCCGACCTGTTCAATCCGGCTGGCCAGGACTGGGGACTGCCGCCCTTCCATCCGCGGGCGCTTCGTGTGGCCGGCTATCAGCCCTTCATCGATCTGGTCCGCGCCAACATGCGCCATGCCGGCGCGCTGCGCATCGACCACGCGATGGCGCTCCAGCATGTCTATTGGATCCCCGACGGCAATTCGCCTGGCGAGGGCGCCTATGTCGCCTACCCGATGGAGGAACTGCTGGGCATCCTGGCGCTGGAGAGCCAGCGCCAGCGCTGCCTCGTCGTCGGCGAGGATCTCGGCACCGTTCCGGAGGGCTTCCGCGAACGGATGACCGAGGCCGGGGTGCTGAGCTACCGCGTCGTCTTCTTCGAATGGACCGAGGACGGCGCCTTCAAGGGGCCGGACGAGTATCCGGAGCTGGCGCTCGCCACCGTCGGCAGCCATGACCTCGCCACGCTGCGCGGCTGGTGGGAGGGCGACGACATCGCGCTGAAGGCCGAAAAGGGCCTCTACCCGGCGGATGACGAGGAGGAGAAGCAGCGCACCCGCCGGTCGGCTGACCGCGGCGCCCTGGTGAATGCGCTACGCGCCGCCGAGATCGCCCTGCCCGCCGGCTTCGGTGCCGACAGTCCCTATGACGACACGCTGGACCATGCGGTGCATGCCTTCCTCGCCCGCACCAACGCGGCGCTGGCGGTGGCGCAACTGGACGACCTGACCCGCGAGCGCGATCAGGTCAACCTGCCGGGCACCACCGACCAGTACCCCAACTGGCGCCGCAAGCTGTCGATGACGCTGGAGGAGTTGGCCGACGCGCCGGAACCTGCGGCGGTCGCCGCCATCCTGGCCGCGGCGCGCCCGTCCTCCTCCCCTGCCCGCAGTTGATCACGCAGCCGATCCCAATGGCTCTTCCCAACTCCGCCCTTCCATACTCCGAGGAGCACACACCCATGGCCCCCGCCGCCGGCAAGCCGATCCCTCGTGCGACGTACCGGGTCCAACTGAATGGCGAATTCGGCTTCGACCGCACCGCGGCCATCGCCGACTATATCGCCCGTCTGGGCGTCAGCCATCTCTACGCCTCCCCCTACATGAAGGCGCGGCCGGGCAGCTCCCATGGCTATGACATCGTCAACCACAACGAGCTGAACCCGGAGGTCGGCGACCAGAACGACTTCCGCGATCTGGTGGAGGCGCTGAAGCGCAACAACCTCGGCCAGATCCTGGACTTCGTGCCCAACCACATGGGGGTCGGCGGCGCCGACAACGAATGGTGGTTGAACGTTCTGGAGTGGGGACCTGAAAGCCCGTATGCCGGGTATTTCGACATCGAATGGGAATCCGATTACCGCTATCTGCAGGGCAAGGTGCTGGTGCCGTTCCTGGGCGACCAGTATGGCGCTGTGCTGGTGTCGGGCGGACTGGAGCTTCGCTTCGACAACGAGACCGGCAGCTTCGCCGTCTGGGCCTACGGCACCCACAAGCTGCCGGTGCGGCCGCAGGATTACGGCACCATCCTGGGCAGCGACCACCCGGACCTGGAGCGGATTGCCGACGCCTTCACCCATCTGGCCGATGCGCGCCCGCACCAGCTTCGTCGCGCGTCGGACCTGAAGGCGCAGCTGGCCGAGCTGGTGGCGACCCGGCCGGACGTGGCCGACGCGATCAACCAGCGCCTGTCCGTCTTCCGCGGCTATCAGGGGGAGATCGACAGCTGGGGCCACCTGCACGAGTTGATCGGCTGCCAGAACTGGCGCGTCGCCTATTTCAAGGTGGCGGCCGACGACATCAACTATCGCCGCTTCTTCAACATCAACGAACTGGCCGGCCTGCGCATGGACGAGCCGGAGCTGTTCGACCTCGCCCACCGCATGGTGCTGAAGATGGTGGAGGACGGCACGCTCGACGGCATCCGCATCGACCACATCGACGGGCTGATCGACCCCAGGGGCTATTGCGAGCGGCTGGTCGCGGCATCCTCCAAGCCCTTCTACCTGGTGGTGGAGAAGATCCTCGCCCGGCATGAGCGGCTGCGCGAGGATTGGCCGATCGACGGCACCACCGGCTACGAATACGCCAACCTGATGGGCGGCCTGTTCGTCGATCCCAAGGCGGAGGAGACCTTCACCCGCCTCTACGCCGACTTCATCGGCAGGCGCGACGATTTCGAAGAGGTGGTGCGGCAGTGCAAGATCCGCATCATGGAAAGCGAGATGGCGAGCGAGCTGAACGTGCTGTCGCGCAAGGCGGCACGCATCGCCCGTTCCAACCCCGCCACCGCCGATTTCACCGCCAACATCCTGCATCAGGCGTTGAAGGAGACCATCGCCCGCTTCCCCGTCTACCGCACCTATGTCGACGGCGGCGTGCCGAGCGATCTCGACCGCCGCGACATCGACTGGGCGATCTCACAGGCGCGGCGGGCGGAACAGGGGCCGGACGGCTCGGTCTATGATTTCCTGCAACGGCTGCTGACCACCGATCTGGTGGCGGCACCCAAGAGCGGCTACAGCCACCGGCAGGTCACCCGCTTCGCCATGCGCTTCCAGCAGTACAGCGGGCCGGTGATGGCCAAGGGACTGGAGGACACCGCCTTCTACCGCTACAACCGGCTGGCGGCGCTGAACGAGGTCGGCGGTCATCCCGACCATTTCGGCGTCAGCGTCTCTGCCTTCCACCGTGCCAACCAGGACCGGGCACGCAACTGGCCGGGCAACATGCTGGCCAGCACCACCCACGACACCAAGCGCGGCGAGGACACCCGCGCCCGCCTCTACGCCCTGTCCGAGATGCCGGAGGAGTGGGAGCGGCAGGTCCAGACCTGGAGCCGGCTTCTGCGCGCCCGCCGCGGCGACGTGGAGGGCACCGCCCCCCCCGACCGCAACGACGAGTATCTATTCTATCAGCTTCTTCTGGGGGCCTGGCCGGCGGAGCTGACCGGGGCCTCGGTCGAGCAGATCGAACAATCGGCGATGACCGCCTTCGCCGAGCGCATCGTCGGCGCCATGACCAAGTCGATGCGCGAGGCCAAGGTCCATTCGACCTGGGCGGCGCCGAACGAGGCCTATGAGGGGGCGGTCGTCAGCTTCATCCACGATGCCCTCGACGTCACCCGCCGCAATGCGTTCCTGGAGGCCTTCCTGCCCTTCCAGGCCTCGTTGGCGCGCATTGGCATGGTCAACGGGCTGTCCCAAACCCTGTTGAAGCTGACGAGCCCCGGCGTGCCCGACATCTATCAGGGCTGCGAGCTGTGGAACCTCAGCCTCGTCGATCCCGACAACCGCCTGCCCGTGGATTACGACGCCCGCCGCCGACTGCTGGAGGAGGTGGAGGATGTGGTGGAGCGCGGCACCGTCGCCGGCCTGTTGGAGCGCTGGACCGACGGTGCGGTGAAGCTGGCTGTGACCCGGCAGGCGCTGGCGGTGCGGGCGGAGAAACCGGAGGTCTTCAGTGCCGGCGAGTATCTTCCGCTGGAGGCGACCGGCGATCGCGCCGACCATGTGGTCGCCTATGCCCGCCGCGCCGGCGACGATACGGTGGTGGTGGCGGTCCCGCGTCTGGTCGGCCAACTGGGCGAAAGCCCCGATTGGGGCAACACCGCCATCCCGCTGCCGCGCGGCACCCGCTGGCGCAATCGTCTGACCGGCGCGGAGATCGAGGGCGGCGACGCGGTTTCCGCCGCGACGCTGTTCGCCGATCTGCCGGTGGCGTTGCTGTCGCGAGAGGGGTGAACTCTCCCTCTCCCCCCGGGGAGAGGGTCGGGGTGAGCGACTGTCTGGCCTGTCAAGCTTCCACAGCGAGTCCGGCCCGAACTTCGCGGGCTTTGGCATTGAGCCTGACGAGGAGCTTTCTGGCGAGAGCGACGCGGATTGCCTTTTTGGGTTTTCC
>Ga0196970_1000355_pt1 | contig 58027 bp, 59 predicted proteins | sample S1v_513CmetaG_FD_148672 | JGI IMG/M metagenome (GOLD analysis project Ga0196970, IMG submission 148672) | Soil microbial communities from Anza Borrego desert, Southern California, United States - S1+v_5-13C | ecosystem: Environmental > Terrestrial > Soil > Desert | place: USA: California...
GTGATGCCCGCCGCCTCCTCCAGCAGCATGCGGCGGTCCTGCGGCTTGGCGTTGATGATCTGGCCGACCTTGCCCTGGCTGACCAGCGCCGGGGAGTTGGCGCCCGACGCGTTGTCGGCGAACAGCAACTGCACGTCGCGGGCGCGCACCAGCTTGCCGTTGATGCGGTAGTCGGAGCCCGAGCCCCGCTCGATCCGCCGCGTCACCTCCAGTTCCTCGGCCTCGTTGAAGCCGGCGGGGGCGGTGCGCGAGCGGTTGTCTATGGACAGCGACACCTCGGCCAGATTGCGCGCCGGGCGGTTGGACGTGCCGCCGAAGATGACGTCGTCCATGTCGCCGCCGCGCATCTTCTTGGCCGAGGTCTCGCCCATGACCCAGCGCAGCGCCTCCACCAGGTTCGACTTGCCGCAGCCGTTTGGGCCGACGATACCGGTCAGTCCCGGTTCGATGACCAGGTCGGTGGCGTCGACGAACGACTTGAAGCCGGACAGGCGGAGACGCGAGAAGTGCACTTATCCGTACCCGCTTACTTGGCCAGCTTGTCGATGGCCGCGGCGAACGTCTCGAAGGGCTGGGCGCCCTCGATCCTGGCGGCGCCGTCGTTCAGGATGAAGGTGGGCGTGGACTCGATCTTGTCCCTGTTCTGCGCCTCCAGGCGTATGTTCAGGATGCCGTCGGCCAGCTTCTGGTCGGCCCAGCAGGCCTTGATGGTGTTCTCGGACACGCCGGCCAGCTTGCCGATTTGGGTCAGCGCCGCCGCCGGGTCCTTGGCGGTGGACCATTGCGCCTGGCTCTTGAACAGCACGTCGAGCAGCGGGAAATAGCGCTCCGGCGGCGCGCAGCGGGTCAGCATGGATGCCCTCAACGCCCACTGGTCGAAGGGGAAGTCGCGGAAGATCAGCTTGGCCTTGCCGGTGTCGATGTACGTCTGCTTGATCTTCGGCAGCGTCTCGGTGTGGAAGCGCGCGCAGTGCGGGCAGGTCAGCGACGAGTACTCGATGATGGTGACCGGCGCCTTCGGGTCGCCGAGCACGCGATCGGACAGCGCCGCCGTCGTGTCGACGGACTGGGCGTCGGCGGGGGTGCCGGCGACGGCCACCATGGCGGAAAGCACAAACGCTCCCAGAGCTGCTACGTATCGGCGCACCTTGGCCTCCTGACTACCAGATATTGGGGATTATAACGTGCGCGAAGGAGGGAGCAAGCCTCCAGCGCGGAATGCTAGCGTTGCTTGCGGCCCATCAGCGAGCGGCCGAAGCGCTCCAGCGCGTCGCGCAGGCCCTCGTCCTCGATGGCGGCGGTCGCGGTGACGAGGTCGATCTCCTCGTCCATGGTCAGTGTGCGCGGCACGGGCGCGCGCCGTGCCGGCGCGGTCACCGGCGCGGCGTGGACGAGCTTCAGGCGGGACACGGCGCGATAGCCGAAGAAGCCGTTGATCTTCTCGACGATCAACGGCTCCAGGTGCTGCAGTTCCAGTGCGATGGCGCCCATGGCGCGGACGTGCAGCGTAGCGTCCTCGCGCTTGCCGCGCGGGAAGACCAGCTTGTCCGGCGCGGTGCGCAATGACAGCTGGTGTCCGACGATGCTCGGCCAGTCGGTGATCAGCGCACCGAACGCCAGGCCCTTCTTGCCCAGCGCCTTGCCCGCCACCTCCGGTACCGTGCGGCCGATGAGTCGTGGTCCGGCCATTAGGCGTCCATTACGAGTTCGTGTCGAAGAAACGCTTGAGCGCGTCTTCCATCTCCGCACGAGATGGTGTCGATTTCGTGGTAGCGAGCGACCACTCGTGGCCGAAGGGGTCCCGGAGCTTGCCGTAGCGGTCTCCCCAGAACATGTCGGCCGGCGGCATGGTCGCCGTGGCGCCCGCCTCCACGGCACGGGCGAACGCCGCGTCCACGTCGGCCACCTGCAGGTGGATGGTCACGGGCGTGGCGCCCAGCGCCAGCGGGTGGCGCGCCTGACCGTTGTTCCAGTCCGGGCAGTCGTCGGCCAGCATGACCGGGCCGCCGTTGATGATCAGGTTGGCGTGCACCACCCGGCTGCCGTCCGGCGTGGTCATGCGGAACGTCTCTTCGGCGCCGAAGGCTTTGACGTAGAAGGCGATGGCCGCCTTGGTGTCGGACACGACGAGGTGCGGGGTCGGCGGGCTCGGCTGGTTGATGACGTCGGTCATAGGGCCTCTCCCCTGGGGAAACGGGCGTGGAGCCTAGCGCAGCCGACCGCCGAGTGCCACCCCGACGACCTCGCGCTTTCGTTGGTGGCCGCTACGCCCTATGTCTAGGAGCCATGCGCACCGACTTTCCCACCGCCGACCGCCTGCTCTCCTGGTACGACCGCCACCGCCGCGACCTCCCCTGGCGCAGCCCGCCGGGCGAACACGCCGACCCGTACCGGGTCTGGCTGTCGGAGATCATGCTCCAGCAGACCACCGTGCCCGCCGTCGCCCCGTACTTCCGCGCCTTCACCGAGCGCTGGCCAACGGTCGTGGACCTGGCATCCGCGTCGCTGGACGAGGTGCTGGTGGCATGGGCGGGCCTCGGCTACTACGCGCGGGCGCGCAACCTGCACAAATGCGCGCAAGTGGTGGCGGAGCGGCACGGCGGGCGCTTCCCGGACACCGAGGAGGGGCTGCTGGAACTGCCGGGGGTGGGCGCCTACACCGCCGCCGCCATCACCGCCATCGCCTTCGACCGGCCGGCCACGGTGGTGGACGGCAACGTGGAGCGGGTCGTCGCCCGCCTGTTCGCGGTGGAGGAGCCGCTGCCCGGCGTGAAGCCGAAGCTGCGGGCGCTGGCCGCCACCCTGACGCCGCGGGAACGGCCGGGCGACTACGCGCAGGCGATGATGGACCTGGGCTCGGGAGTCTGCACGCCGCGCAAGCCCAAGTGCATGCTCTGCCCGGTGGCCGAGGCCTGCGACGCCCGCACCGCCGGCATCCAGGAGGAGCTGCCGCGCAGGTCCGCCAAGTCCGACAAGCCGACGCGGCGCGGCGTGGCCTACTGGCTGATCAATCCGGAGGGGGCGGTGCTGCTGCGCCGGCGCGCCGAGGACGGATTGCTGGGCGGCATGGCGGAACTGCCCTCCGCCGGCTGGGAGCCCGGCGGCGAAGCGCCGCTCGATGTGGAGTGGCGGCCGCTGCCCGGCATGGTCCGCCATACTTTCAGCCATTTTCACCTGGAACTTCAGGTGCTAGCCGGGCGCGCCGGGGCCGGCTGGGCGAAGGCCGAGGGACAGTGGGTGCCTTTGGACCGCCTGGGCGACCACGCGCTGCCCTCGGTGATGCGCAAGGTGGTGCGCCACGCGCTGGCGCATGTGTGAGGTTCGGATTCCGCGAATGCTGAAACGCCTGTTGTTCGCCGTGCTGCTGATCGCCGCAACGCTCCCCGCCGCGGCGCAGCCGCTGCCCCAGCGCAAGCCACAGCCGCTGCCATCGGTGGGGCTGGAACTGGTGCTACTGGTGGACGGCTCGGCCAGCATCACGGTGGGGGATCTGGAGTTCCAGTTGCGCGGCCACGCCGCCGCCTTCGCCGATCCCGAGGTGGCCGAGGCCTTGGCCGGCCGCCGCGTGGCGGTGACGCTGGCGGTGTTCTCCGGGCCGAAGACGCTGCGCGTGCTGGTGCCGTGGACGGTGATCGCCAAGCCCGAGGACGCGCAGGCCTTTGCCAGCAATATCCTCGCCGCTCCGCGCGACGGCCGGGCGGATTCCACCGCCATCGGCAGCGCCATCGAGGATTCGGTGCGGTTGTTCGCGTCCAGCGGCGTGCGCTCGGAGCGTCAGGTCATCGACCTGGTCGCCAACGGCTTCTCGAACGCCGGGCTCGACCCGGCGGCGGCGCGCGACCGGGCGGTGGCGCTCGGCATCACCATCAACGCACTGGCCATCCTCGACGAGTTTCCGTGGCTGGAAGAGTACTTCGCCGAGAACGTCATCGGCGGCGCGAACTGCTTCGTCAAATCGGCGATGGACCGCGACACCTTCGTCGAGGCGCTGCGCCAGAAGCTGGTGCTGGAGGTCGCAGCGCTGCCGCTGATCAACCCACGCCGATGAGAGGAGGATCCAACACGGTACGCCCCGGTAGGCAGACACTCACATCGAGCAGCATTGGGTCAGGGTCGAGAAAATCTTCTTGAAAGGCAGCCTTTTTTGTTGCGATGGTCACGCCCGGACACCGCCCACCCGCAACGCCGTGTCGCCTCGGCGTCGGCAGCGTGACGATGTCGAAATACCCGGTCCTCGCGAGTTGCTGCACGACGAGCCCGATGCCGTCGAAGTACATGGAGTCGTGCAGCAGCATCACGCCCCCGACGCGCAGATGCGGAGAGAAGCGGTTCACCTCTCCGATGATGCCGCTATAACTGTGGTCGGCATCAAGGACGAGCATGTCGAAGATCGGCATCCCGGCCGGTCCGCGTCGCGGATCGCGCCCGACGAACACCCCCATGTCGACTTCCATGGAGTGTCCGTTGATGAACACCACTCTGTCTTTATGTTCGGTTCCCTGGAAAACATGATGCTCCTTCACAAGGTCTATCGTATAGAGAACGCCGTCCTCTCCATTCTCCTGCAAGGCGTCGGCAATGCAGTAGCTTGAATAGCCGAAATGCGTGCCGGTTTCCAAAACCAGCTTTGGGCGCAGCAGTTTTGTCATGACGTAATAGAAATGCCCAACCTCCAATTCCACGGGCGCGTAGTTCGGCGGGTATTCTTCTCTCCAATGATCGATACAAGATGGATTGAAGGGATGTCGCAGATGAGGGGGAAGAAACCAGCCCCCCGTAGTGCGATCGTATAGTTTCTCGAATTCCGTACGTATGCTCATTGCGGCATCCTCTGGTAGGGAACGGGAGTGGGCCGTTTTGTGGGCAAGCCGATGGTCGCCTCTCACCGGTCAGGCGCTTGCGGTGGCTTTGCGATGAGACCCAAATCTTCGGCACCGTCGAAAGAGCCGAAGTAACGGATGGAGCCATGGTCGAGGATCAGCATCTTGTTGCACATCCGGCGCAGCAGGTGCAGGTTGTGGCTCGCCAAGACTATGATGCTCGACCGTTCGACCACGTCATGGATCCGCCGTTCGGCCTTGAGCAGGAACTCGGCATCGACCGCGGCAATCCACTCGTCCATCAGCAGCACTTCAGGCTGGATCGCCGTGGCCACGGCGAGGCCCAACCGCAGCAACATGCCGGACGAGTAGGTGCGCACCGGCATGCTCAGATAATCGCCCAAGTCGGTGAAGGCGGCGATCTCGGTGGTGCGGGCGGCGATCTCCGCCGGACGCAGGCCGAGCAGGAGGCCGCGCAGGTGAATGTTTTCGTAGCCGGTCGCGTCCATGTTCATGCCGAGCGTGATGTCGAACAGAGGGGCGGTACGCCCCTCCACCGTGATCGTTCCGACGGTCGGCTCGAAGACGCCGGCCAGGACGCGCAGCAGCGTCGTCTTGCCGGCGCCGTTGTGACCGACCAAAGCAAGCCGGTCACCGTCGCGCAGTGAAAAGGAGAGGTTATTGAGGGCATGGACCCGGATCTGGTTCCCGGCATGGCGCGTCAGCCGGCTGCCAACCCCCATGCTAACCAGTGTTTTCTTCAGCGACCGACTGTGAATGCCGTAGATCGGCAATTCGAGCGACAGGTCCTCGACCTTGATAAGCGCGGGCACGGCGCCTCCTCAGACCCAAAAGGCGATGCGGGACCGGAACCGCCGGTAGAGGACGATGGCGAGGCCCCAGCCGAACAGCCCAATCGCCACCACCACCGCCCAGTTCGTCGCCGTCGGCATGTGGCCGAGCAATGGCGCTCGAATGACCTCGATGAAATGATAAAACGGGTTTGCGTCGACCACCATGTCGTTCTGTTTGATATCCTCCGGCTTCCAAATGATCGGCGTGATGAAGAAAGCCAATTGCATGATGTTGGAAACGATCGGGGAGACGTCACGGAAACGGGCGCAGACCATGCCAAGCGTCAAGACCGCCCAAAGCAAGCTGACCATCACGCCGGCCATGCCGGCCACCGCCAACAGGCCGATCCAGCCTGGCCCGGTGCGGAACACCGCGATGACGATGAAATAGATGGTGAAGTTGTGAGCGAGGATGATGGCATTGCGGCAAGCCACCCGGTAGACGAACACCGAGAGCGGTAGCCTGATCTGCTTGATGAACGCCTCGCTGCCGACGAAGGCCACACATCCTTCGGACAGAGTTCCCAGGATCAGACCCCACGCGATGAAGCCGCAGGTCAAATACGGCACGTAATCGCTCAAGTCCTGGTCGAACAGCGATCCGTAGACGATCGCCAACGCACCGATCGTCACGCCCATGCTGATGCTCAACCAGAACGGCCCGAGCAGCGAACCGCGATAGCGCAGCTTGATATCGTGCCAGCTCAGCAGCGTCCATATGCGCCATTGTTTGAGCCCAGCCGCTAGGTCGCCAAGCGCCGCGGCGAGCGGCTGGTCGTTGGTCACGCGGAACCGATCCGGCGTCGGGCCGATGGCGGTCTTGCTCGTGCTCATGCGGGGTCTCACTGCTTTGTGGCAATGATTGAGGGAAGCCGCTGGCAATTTTGACGAGCATACGGGTGTGAAAATCAAGCTCCGGTCAAGCGCCAAAAAGGCAAGTGCTTACCCGCTTGGAGAAAGCATTTTAACCAAATTTCCCTAATCAATGGAAGCGAGGCCCAGTTCGTCATGAGTTTGGCCGCCATGCCATTGCTTTTGATAGAGGGCTCCGGTCTATGACCAATACCTGTCGTTGAGTATCATGTGATATACCCACAAAAAGAATATCGTCGGCGAAATCATGTCTGGCATCTTCGGACTGATTTCGTTGACAGATGTCAGGATGCGGACAGAGTCGTCAGATCGTAGATGTTCACGCATTGGCAAAAATCATAAGGTTGTGAGAGTTTTCGCCTATGAGGCAAACTGGCAAAATGCCTCATAATGCTTTCTAAAGGCGCTATTTTATCAAAGTGATAACTAATTAAAAGTTATTGAAGTTTGAGAGAGATGGCTTTCCAAGCAATCCTCGTCTCTGGCTCTGGCGCCGGCAGCTAGGAGGAAAAATTGAATCAAGACCTACTCCTGCAACGATTGGTGTTTCCTTCGAGCTCTGCGCGTTTTTTGCTATATTTCCGTCATGCGCCTCTTTCGGAGGCCATCGCCGACCCGGACGTCGGGCGAACCTTCATGCGCATCCCGCCGCAAACACGGGTGTCATTCTGCTCCCTGTTCAATCACTTCCCGGAAATCTACTGGCAGCAATGGACACATGCCGACGCGCTGGCCTTCCGCGTTCGGCTCAGCGGTTCCGGGGCGCTTCGCCTCTGGCGCAGCCCCTACAGCATCGACGGCATCATGGAGCCGAACTGGCCGAACAGCGATAGCCGGAATACGCTTCTGGGATCTCGGCGCTTCGAAGACACCAGCGAGCCGATTCTCATGGAGGTCCCCGCATCCTCCGGAGGCTGGCGCTCCTGGGGGGCGTTGCACACCGAGGTGATCACCGACGACGAATGGGTCGAACTCAGCGACGGGGGCTGGGTTGCCAGCGCACCAGCTCGCCCCGTGCGGCTGGCCGTCGGCTTTACGACATTCAATCGGCCGGCCGAAGTGCTCGCCAACACCCGCCTGCTGCTCGACGACGATGCGTCGCGTGATCTCATCGAGCGGGTCTTCATCATAGACCAGGGCACCCAGCGCGTCCGCGAGCATCCAGACTTTCGGCCGCTCAAGGACCGTTACGGCACCGTCATCCAGCTTGTCGAACAGGGCAACTATGGCGGCGCCGGAGGGTTCACCCGCGCCATCATGGAAGCCCGGGACTATGGGCTGGTGTCCCACATGCTGCTGATGGACGACGACGCCGAACTGGAGCCGGAGTCCGTGCGCCGCAGCGCGATGTTCCATGCGATCAGCCGCGAACCGCTCGCCGTTGGCGGCCAGATGCTGAACCTCCATCGACCGAAAGAGCTGGTCGAAGCGGGCAGCCTCTACAACCGCCGCACGATCCGGATCGAACCCACCGCGTGGCGCCGGGCTGAAGCCAGTTCCACCGGCATCACATTCGTCGATTATAACGCATGGTGGTTCTTTGCCTTTCCGCTCAATGCCGTGGACGATGTAGGATTGCCTCTGCCGTTGTTCATTCGCGGCGACGACATTGAGTTCGGCCTGCGCCTGAAGGCGCACAAGATGCCGACGGTCGCCCTCCCCGGCGTCGCGGTCTGGCACGAACCATTCTACTGCAAGGAAGGCGGCTGGACCGGTTATTACGACCTTCGCAACCTGCTGATCCTGGCAATGCTGTACGGTCGATCCGGTCGACTGATGCCGAGCCTGTTGATCGTCCAGTGGGTCTTCGGCCGTCTGCTCCGCCTGGACTACTACAGCGCGTGGCTGTTCGAACAGGCCGCGCGCGAATTCCTGGCGGGGCCTGATTTCGTCGTGACGGATGCTCCCGCAACCCGCCAGCGGGTTGCCGCGGCGGCGAATCGGCTGCGCGGTCGTCTGGTGGCCAGGGGCGAAGAAATCCTCACCCGTGCCACCGGACGGCGGGGCGCGCGTACCCTGCCGGGTTGGGGCATCCTGATCGCCCGGTTCATCGTCCGCAACCTGATCCGGCCAACGCCGCGCGCCGAGACAGGGCCCCGCTATTCCGTCCCGTCGGATGCGCCATGGTGGGATATTGCCCGCCACGATGTGGTGGTGTTCGACGATCCTAACCAAATGCATGTGGAGGTGCGGCGGCGCGACCGGCGCCGCTTCATCGGCATCGGCTTCGCCTCTCTGCGCCATGCGACCCGGCTGTTCCTGATCTATCCGAAGATCCGCAAGCGCTACCGCGACGCTGCCCGGCGGTGGTCGGGCGATGCGTTCTGGTCGACCTATCTTCGCGATGAACCGGTCGGCGAGCCCCACCACGTGCACAACGGCCAAAGGGGAGCCGAGGAAGCCACCGAGGCGACCAGCGAAGGAGGGCTGCCGCGTGTCTCTCAATGAACGGATCGTTTGCGTCGTCTTAACATTCGACCGACCGGACTGTTTGACGACGGCACTGACCGGCGTGCTGTCTCAGACCCGACCACCGGACTCGGTGATCGTCGTCGATAACGGCAACAAGCCCGGAACGACTGCCGCCGTGGCGAAATTTCCGGCGGTCCGCCATGTCCGGTCACGCCGCAACCTGGGTGGGGCGGGGGGATTCGCCTTCGCAATCCTGCTTGCCCTGGCTGAGGGTGCCGACTGGATCTGGACCATGGACGACGACGGGTTTCCGGCTGCCCCCCAGTGTCTTGCCAACCTTCGTGCGGCGGCCGACGCGCACCGGGCGAGCGTGGTCGGCCCGGTGGTGCTCGACGACCGTGACCCGTCCCGCTTGGCCTTTCCCTTCCGCATCGGCATGCGCTACCGGTTTTCCCGGGCGGAGCTGGGCGGGATCGACGTGTTTCCCAACATCGCCTACCTGTTCAACGGCGTTTTGTTTCATGCCTCGGTGTTCGAACGGGTCGGGCTTCCGGACATCCGCCTGTTCTTCCAGGGCGATGAGTTGGACCTGTTCTTGCGCATGCAGATCGGTGGAGAGCGCATCGTCACCACCACCTCGGCGCAATTCTGCCATCCGGCTTCGACCGCGCAAATTCACCCGTTCATGTCCGGTTTAGCCCACGCTGTGGTGCCCGAGACGCCGATCAAGCAATATTACCTCTTCCGCAACCGCGGCTATTTGTTCCCGCGGCGCCGCATGCTTGGCTATTTCCTGGGTGATTTCCTGCGGTATGGTTGGTTCTTCCTTATTCACAGGCGTGGCGACGTCGCCGGGTTCTCGCATTGGGCGCGTCCGACCCTTGCCGGAGCGCGCGGCCGGCTCCTGCCCTATGTACAGTCGGGCGAGCGAAAAGCCGGCTCTGGCGAGGGGCAGCGGCGTGCATGGCGATGAGGTGGGCGGGGCCGCCGTCTCGTCATCCGTCATGAGCGCCGCGCCGGCATCCAGCCCGGCTTTTTCGCGCTCGTCTGCGCGCTGCTCTGCTTCCGCTTCGTCGAGAGGTTCTGCTTGGCGTTCTTAGCGCGAACGCTCGATCTCCACGCCGACCGAGGCGGCGTCGGGGAACACGTCCAGCTTCTCGACGCGGACCGTCACGGAGCGCACGCGGGCGTCTTCCAGGCAACGGGCGGCGATGCGCTCGGCCATGGTCTCGATGAGGGTGGTGTGCCCCTGGTCGACGACGGAACGGATCGTCGCGGCGCCGTCCTCGCCGGTGAGGCCGGAGCCGATCACCTCGAGGTCGAGATTGACGCGGACGCGCTGCGGCTTCACGCGTTCGTGGTTGTAGACGCCGACGGACGCCTCCATCACCAAGTCGCGTACGAAAACGCGGTTGGTGGTGACGGAAGCGCGCGGACGCGGGGCGGTAACGGTGGCAAACAGCTTGTTCATGGGCGCAACGGGTATCACGCGGCACCCGACAGGGACAAGCCCGCGCCCCTGCGATAATTGCAGGGCAGGGGCTACTGCCTTTTCCTCAGATCGGAAGCTCCGTCAGTGCATCTCCGCGCGGATCTGATCGCGCAGCACGTCGATGGGCTTGAGCTGCCCGCCGGTCTCCTCGAAGTGCCAGAAGGTCCAGCCGTTGCAGGCCGGCAGCCCGGTCATCGCCGCGCCCACGCGGTGGATCGAGCCGGCGTGGTCGCCCAGGTGGTTGGAGCCGACCAGCGTGCCGTCGGCGCGCACCCGCGCCGACACGCGCTTGCGCAGGTCGAACAGCGCGGTACCCGGGCGCAGCAGGCCGCGCTCCACCACCGCGCCGAAGGGGACGCGCGGCGCCTGCCGCTTGGGCGGGGCGTCGAGCAGGAAGGGGTCTGGCGCCTCCTCGGTGGCGTCGATGCGGGCCTGCGCCATCTTGGCGTAGATCTCGTCGCGCTCCAGGCCGATCCACTTGCGGCCCAGGCGCTTGGCGACCGCACCCGTGGTGCCGGTGCCGAAGAACGGGTCGAGCACCAAATCGCCAACCCGCGTGGATGACATGATGACGCGGTAGAGCAGCGCCTCGGGCTTCTGCGTCGGGTGGATCTTCTGGCCCTTCTCGTCGCGCAGACGCTCCGAGCCGGTGCAGATCGGCAGCACCCAGTCGCTGCGCATCTGAAGATCCTCGTTGAGGTTCTTCATGGTGTCGTAGTTGAAGCGGTAGCGCGCGTCCTTGTCGCGCGACGCCCAGATCATCGTCTCGTGCGCGTTGGCGAAGCGGGTGCCGCGGAAGTTCGGCATCGGGTTGGTCTTGCGCCAGACGATGTCGTTGAGGATCCAGAAGCCCAAATCCTGCAACACGGCGCCGACGCGGAAGATGTTGTGGTAGCTGCCGATCACCCACAGCGTCCCGTCGGGCTTCAGCACCCGGCGCACCGCGCCCAGCCAGTCGCGGGTAAAGTTGTCGTAGGTGGTGAAGTCCTGGAACTTGTCCCAGTCGTCGTCCACGCCGTCGACGCGGGTGTGGTTGGGCCGGAGCAGTTCGCCGCCGAGCTGGAGGTTGTAGGGCGGGTCGGCGAATACCATGTCGACCGATCCCGCCGGCAGCTCGTTCATCAGGGACACGCAGTTCCCCAGCAGAATCCGATTCGGCTCCACCATATCCGCACCCGTTATTTTCAGCGAATCACCTCAACCGACAATGATTCAGGCCCGAGTCGCCGTCAACGGGATTTTTCACGAAAGAGTCTTCGGAGTCAGCGTCTTAGCGCCAGTTCTTCAGATACGGGACTAAAGCTTGTGCGGTGATGCGGGGTGGGGCCCAAGCGCTTGAGTGCCGCTAGGTGGACGGCCGTCGGATAACCGGCATTGCGGTCCCAGCCGAAGTCGGGGAACTGCGCGTGCAGCTCCATCATGACGCGGTCGCGTTCGACCTTGGCGACGATGGAGGCGGCGGCGATGGACAGGCTGCGCGCATCGCCTTTGACCACGGTCTGCACCGCGCAGGGCAGCTTCGGCGCCTTGTTGCCGTCCACCAGCGCGTGGGTGGGCACGACCCCCAGCCCCTCCACGGCGCGGCGCATGGCGAGCAATGCTGCATGCAGGATGTTGATCTCGTCGATCTCCGCCACCGACGCCTCGGCAACGCAGACAGCCAGCGCGTGCTCGCGGATCAGCGGCGCCAGCTCCTCGCGGGCGCGGACGGTGAGTTTCTTGCTGTCGTGGATGCGCCCGGCGATGGCCTCGGGCAGGCCGCCGGGGGGCAGGACGACGGCCGCCGCCGTCACCGGCCCGGCCAGCGGGCCGCGCCCGACTTCGTCGATTCCGCAGACGATGGCGCCGGGACCGCAGGCCAGCTCGAGACCAAGGTCGGGACGGAGGAGGGGAGCTTTCATGGCGCGCAGCATAGCCGGACCGCCGCGTGCCGCAAGTCCGGCGGTGAAAAGGGCTCCATGTGTCGCGGCCGTTGACTCATCGCCCAGAATCACACGATCCGGATCCCGTGCTCGGCGCAATAACGCTCGATGACGCCGGGCGCACCGGACGCATCGGCAAGCCCGACATAAGTGTCAGGTCTTATCAGGTACAAGGCATCGCGGGCCAAGCCGGCCTCCTCGTGCTCCGATCGCCACGGAAAGACCTGAAGCGGAATGCGGTGAGCAACGCACCAGGCCGACAGTTCGGGGCTCGCCACCCCATACACATGAACCTGCCACGTCATGACCGAGAGCGCCCCGAAATTGTCCGTTCCGGCGATCGATACCCAGGGCAAACGATCGCCGCCGTGGATATGACCGACCACGCCCCGGCTCAGCGGGCCGCCACGGTAATTCAGGCTGATCTGCGAAACGGTCCGGAAGATGTACTCGCGAGCCGCCTCAAAGGCGGTGATCTTGGGAATCAGCACAGGCGCAACACGTGTGCGCAGGATATCGGCGATCGGCCCCTCGGCGGTGGCGAAGCTGAACACGCGATCGGTCGTTGCGACCAGTCGCCGGGCGAACCCGATCCGTTCGGTCTCGTAGCTGTCGAGCAGGCCGTCCGGCGCGTTTCCGGCCAGAACCGCCCGCAATTTCCACGCCAAATTGATGGCGTCGCCGATCCCGGTGTTCATACCCTGGCCGCCCGCGGGGCTATGAATGTGTGCGGCGTCGCCCAGCAAAAAGGCACGACCTTTGCGGAAATGCTCCGCCACCCGGTGATGCACGTGATAGGTCGAGAACCAATTCACCGTCTCGACCTCGACGTGGAGGTGATGGATCGCCCGGTCGCTGACATCCTCGAACCTGAGCGTATCAGCGTGTTCGGCCCGCTCGTCCCGCACGGTTCCGATCAAGCGTGCCCGACCTTTCCCCGCCAAGGGGAAGACTGCCAGGAAGTCGGCCTCGTCCAGGTCGACATGCAGTTCTCCATTAAATGTCGGGCCACGGGCTTCGACATCGGCGACATAAAAGACCTGCCGATAGGTCCCTCCGGGAAAGCCGGTACCGATGATCTTGCGCACGGTCGAACGAGCGCCATCGCAGCCGGCGATATAGGCGGCTTCGCAGACTTCCTCATGGTTGTCCGGCCCACGAAGACGGGCGATGATCTGGTCTCTTTCCTCCTCGAAGTGGATAAGTTCGGTCTGGCGCGCGACCGAAATACCAAGTGCCTCCAGTCGTTCGATCAGCAGCCGCTCGTGTTGGTCCTGAGGGAAAATCTGTAGGAAGGAATATGGCGTCAGGTCCGAGCCGATGGTTTCGAAGGACAGGCGTGTCGCCGGATGGCCCTTCGCCCAGAAATTGACGGCGGGAACCTGGTGACCTCGCTCCACGACCGCGTCAGCGAGGTCCACTTGGCGGTAGAGTTCGAGCGTTCGCGCCTGGATGGCCAAGGCCCGCGAAGTCGTCCCAGGTTCGGGCGTCTTATCGATGATGCGGACTTTGCCTCCAAGCTTGGTGAGCCAGAGGGCGAGAACCAGACCCGTGGGGCCGGCGCCGATGATCAGCACGTCGCTGCGCGTCACTCTGCCCTCCATGTCGAATCGGGCACACCGACACGCGAACCAACATGATGGGCGCCGCAAGGTTTCTGCGCCGCGACGCAAAGGCGGACGGGACGGAAAAAAGAATAGTTATTTCGGATGCGGCTGCCGCACGGCACGCCACGCGATCGGCCGCCTTACAGGAATGGATAGATCCATGGTCGGTTGGGTGGCTTGGGTGAACGACACGCACTGGACCGGCCGGCCAGGAAGCTCCCGGTTGCTTCTATGCGCTGGCGCCCTTAAGCATCCGTGAGCCAAAGGACTGAAAGGAGACACTCATATGGTCCGCAGCATTTCCCTGGTCGGCACTCTGGCGATCCTGACCAGCGTGGGCACCGCGCACGCCGATATTGCCATCGGGCTCGGCACCGCGACCAGCGGCTCGGTCGCGGCGCTCGGCCAGCAGACCGTGTACGGCGCTCAGCAGGCGGTCAAGGACATCAATGCCAAGGGTGGGGTGCTTGGCCAACAGCTCGTGTTGAAGATCGGCGATGACGCATGCGACCCGCGGCAGGCCGTGGCGGTCGCCAACCGCTTTGCCACCGAGAAGGTCGTCGCGGTGAACGGGCACCTCTGCTCGGGCTCAGCCATCCCGGCATCGGAGGTCTACAACGAGGAGGGGATCGTCATGATGACGCCCACCGCCACCAACCCGACGCTTACCGACCGCGGTTACGGCGCGGTGTTCCGCGCCTGCGGCCGCGACGACCAGCAGGGTGTCGTGTCGGGCAAATACCTTGCCGAAAAGTTCAAGGGCAAGGCGATCGCCATTATTGACGACAAGCAGTCCTACGGGAAGGGCTTGGCCGACGTTGTCGCCAAGACACTGGAGCAGGCCGGCGTGCCGGTTGCGTACCGTGGATCGGTCACCGCCGGAGAGAAGGATTTCTCCGCCGTGATCACCAACCTCAAGCAGCGCAACGTGGATGCCGTCTATTATGGCGGCTACCATCCCGAGCTGGGGCTGATCGTCCGCCAAGCGCGCGAGCTTGGGCTGCCGGCTCAGTTCATCGCGGGCGACGGCCTGAACAACCCGGAATTCTGGGCGATCACCGGACCGGCCGGGCAGGGCACGCTCTACACCGACAGCCCCTCGGCTGCCTCCAACCCGGCGGCGCGCCAACTGGTCGATGCCTTCAAGGCTGCCGGCCTTCCGGATCCGGGTAACTTTGCCTTCTACAGCTATGCGGTGATCCAGACCATAGCCCAGGGAATCGAGAAGGCCGGCTCGGCCGACAGCAAGAAGCTTGCGGCTGCGTTGCACGGCGGCACCTTCGACACCGTCGTGGGTCAGCTTCAATTCGATAAGAAGGGCGACGTCGTGAAGCCGGCCTATGTGCTTTATGAATGGCGTGAGGGCAAGAATGTGCAGGCTACCAGCAACTAGGCCGGTGGCCACGCGTCCATTGAGCGCTCATTCGGGGTGGGGCGTCTGATCGGCTTGACGCGGTTGGACCGTCGCCGGCGGGAGGCCCTTGTGATCGGTGTGGCCGATCCGCGGGCTCCCGCCGGGCCGACAGGCCGAAGAGGCGGCTCCACCGCCGACCCACATTCTGCGAGGCGGTATCACAGCTTCAGTTGTCGCAGCCGCAGTGCGTTGCCGATGACCGACACGGAACTCAACGCCATCGCCGCCGCGGCGATGATGGGGTTCAGCATCCACCCGAAGAGCGGATAGAAGACGCCCGCCGCGACCGGCACGCCGAGCGCGTTGTAGACGAACGCCAGGAACAGGTTCTGCCGGATGTTCCGCATGGTCGCCCGGCTGAGGATGCGTGCCCGGGCGATGCCTGCCAGGTCGCCCTTCACCAGGGTCACTCCGGCGCTCTGGATGGCGACATCCGTGCCGGTGCCCATCGCGACGCCTACGTCGGCTTCTGCGAGCGCCGGGGCGTCGTTCACGCCATCGCCCGCCATCGCCACCACGTGGCCATCGAACTTCAGCCTACGCACCACCTGATGCTTCTGGTCGGGCAAGACCTCGGCCTCGACATCATCGATACCCAGCTTGCGCGCGACGGCCCAGGCCGTAGTCCGGTTATCGCCGGTCAGCATCACGATCCGGACGCCGTCCGCCCGCAGCGTCTCCAAGGCCTGCGGCGTGCTCGCCTTGATCGGGTCGGCGACCGCGATAACCCCACCGGGTCTGCCGTCGATTGCGGCATACAGGGCCGTGGCGCCCTCGCGCCGAAGTTCGTCGACCAGCACCTCCAGGGCGCCAAGGGCGACACCTTGCTCCTGCATCATCTTCGCATTGCCGAGGGCGACCCTGCGGCCGCCAACCGTCCCGATCACGCCCTTGCCGGTGACGGAGGAGAAATCGACCACGTCCTCCATCGCCAAGCCCCGTTCCTTGGCGGAGGCGAGGATGGCAGCCGCCAGCGGGTGCTCGCTCGACCGCTCCAGGCTCGCCGTCAGCGACAGGATCGTCGCCTCGTCGATGCCCGGGGCCGGAACCACCGCGGTCACGCGCGGCTTGCCCTCGGTCAGCGTGCCGGTCTTGTCGACGACCAGGATGTCCACCGCCTCGAACCGCTCCAGGGATGCCGCGTCCTTGATGAGAACGCCCGCGGTGGCGCCCTTGCCGATGCCGACCATGATGGACATCGGCGTCGCCAGCCCGAGCGCGCACGGGCAGGCGATGATGAGGACCGACACGGCCGCGATCAGCCCGTACGCGAAGGCGGGTTGCGGCCCCCAGAGCAGCCAGCCGATGAACGCCAGAACGGCCACGACGATGACGGCCGGAACGAAGTACCCTGACACCACGTCGGCAAGCCGTTGGATGGGCGCGCGGCTGCGCTGGGCCTCGGCGACCATGGTTACGATTCGGGACAGCATGGTGTCCGCGCCGACCTTCTCGGCCCGCATCACCAGCGCGCCGGTCTGGTTCACGGTGCCGCCGATCACCTTGGCGCCCGGTTCCTTCTCCACAGGCATGGACTCACCGGTGACCATCGACTCGTCCACGCTGCTGCGGCCCTCGAGCACCTCCCCATCGACCGGAACACCATCACCGGGCCGCACGCGCAGCCGGTCGCCGACCTGGACGGCGTCGAGCGGCACCTCCTCGTCCTCGCCGTTCTCTCGAATCCGGCGCGCCGTCTTGGGCGCCAGGTTCAGCAGCGCGCGAATGGCGCCGCCGGTCTGCTCGCGCGCCCGAAGTTCGAGCACCTGACCGAGCAGCACCAGCACCGTGATGACGGCCGCTGCCTCGTAGTAGACGGCCACCACGCCGTCCATGCCTTGGAACTCGGGCGGGAAGATGCCGGGCAGGAAGGTGGCCACGAGGCTGAACACATAAGCGACGCCGACGCCCAGCGCGATCAGGCTGAACATGTTCAGGCTGCGGTTCGCGAACGACCGCCAGCCGCGCTCCAGCAGCGGCCAGCCCGCCCACAGCACGACCGGCGTTGCCAGCAGGAACTGCACCCAGACGGAGATGCGGGGCGGCACCAGCTCGTGGATGCCGAGCCCTGGGATGTGGCTCCCCATCTCCAGCACCAGCAGCGGCACGCTCAAGACCAAGCCGATCCAGAACCGGCGCGTCATGTCGACGAGTTCGGGGTTCGGCCCGCCCTCGATCCCCGCCGTGACCGGCTCCAGGGCCATGCCGCAGATCGGGCAGTTGCCCGGCCCGTCCTGGCGGATCTCCGGGTGCATCGGGCAGGTATAGATCACGCCCTTCCGAGGCGAGGCGCGCCCCGTTTGCTCCGGCGCCACGGGCTTGGCCTCCGGTTTCAGGTACTGCTCGGGGGATGCCGCGAACTTCTCCCGGCAGCGGGCCGAGCAGAAGTGGAAGGTCTGGCCGCCATGCTCGGCGTGGTGTTCGGTCCGCTCGGGATCGACCATCATGCCGCAGACGGGGTCCTTCACCTTGGGCCGATCATCGTGTCCGTGGTGTTCGTGATGGTGCGCGTGGCCGTGGTGCAGGTCGTTCATATCCGTCCCTCACTTCTTGGCGCGCTCACTCATGGCGGCGTGGCGCTGCCTGACGTCGTCAGGCCAGGAGCTCTTGATGAAAGCGAGAACCGCCCAGATCTCGGCGTCGCTCAGCGCGCCACCGAAGGCGGGCATGTCGCTCTCGTAGCCGGGCGGGGCGTACGCGGAGATCCCCTTCTTCGTGATGTCGAAGAGGACGCCATCGGGGTGATGCCACGTGTGTCCGGAGGCGTCGTGCGGTGGTGCCGGCATGCGGCCGTCCGGCTTGCGGCTCTGCCAATCCGCTTGGCCTTCCAGCCGTGCGCCGTGGCACGACGCGCACCGCTCGGCGTAGACCACCTTCCCGCGGGCGACCTGCGCCGCGTCGCGCGGGTCTGCCCCGCCGATCGTACCGGCGTGCCACAACACGACGGCGGAAGCGACCGCCGCCCCCAAGACCAAGCCGATACCGATTCTCAACGCCTTCGTCATTGATGAGCCTGGTGCTGGTTGGTCATTTCCGTTCCTCTCCGACCATGGAACCAAGGCTCCGCCTTCCAGTGACTGGAAGGTCAAGCCCTATGCGCCATCGGACGGCGGCTCACGACCGGAATGGTTTCCAGGTCTTGCCGCCGTCCTGACTGGCCAGGAGAGCGCTCTTGTCGGTCACGGCGTAGAGCCGCTCGGGCTTGGTCGGGTCGACCGCCAGGCGCAGCAGGATCACGTCTCCAAAGCCGTTGCTGACCGGCTGCCACGCCAGGCTCGGTTCGGTGGTCCTGAGCAGTCCGGTGCCGACCTGGAAGGCGTAGGCGGTCCCGTCCTTGGTCGCCGCCATGTACGTCTTCACCATCGTCGCCTTTCAACTGATCCAGTCCTTGCCGATCATCGCCATCGGCGGTGGCCATGGCCACTAAGCGCGGGGGAACCGTCATGAAGAACGACGAACTCTGGTTGACGCTTGCCATCGTCGCCGTGTGGGCGGCGCTGGCCGCCGTCTACGCCCTGGTCCCCAGCCTCGGGATGCCCGGCTACGTCCGCGTCTGGGGCGGCGGCGCTCTGCTGTTCCTGGTCCTCGCCGGGGTGCTGGTCGCCGTCGGCAGGAGGGCACGCAGGGGATAATGGTCCCTCCTTTTACGACGACGTCTCAAAGGAGCGGCAATTGATTTCCCGGCAGGGGCGGTGGGCGGAAGGCGGTGGTGTCCAGCGGCAGCCAGCGTCCGTCGAGGCCGAGCCGCCCGGCCGCCAGCCGGAAGCGCCTGGCCAGCAGCTCGGCGTAGGGGCCTTGCCCGCTCATGCGCTTGCCGAAGCCGGACTGATTGAGCGCGCCGCCGCGGCACTGCCGGATCAGGCCGAGCACGCGGTCGGCGCGCTGCGGGGCGTTGGTGCGCAGCCACTCCTCGAACAGAGGGGCGATCTCCAGCGGCAGCCGCACCAGGATGTAGCTGGCGCCGCGCGCCCCGGCTTCCGCCGCGGCTTCCAGGATCGCCTCCAACTCGTGGTCGGTGAGGCCGGGGATCATCGGGGAGGCGAGCACGGCCACGGGCACATCCGCCTGCGCCAATGTGCGGATCACCTCCAGTCGGCGCGGCGGCGTGGCGGCGCGCGGCTCCATCCGGCGGGCGAGGCCACGGTCGAGCGTGGTCAGCGAGATGCAGACGTGCACCAGGTTGCGCTTCGCCATGCCGGCCAGGATGTCCAGGTCGCGCAGCACCAGCGCCGACTTGCTCACCAGCGCGACGGGGTGGTTGGCGGCGTCCAGCACCTCCAGGATGCGGCGGGTGAGCTTCAGCTCGCGCTCGACCGGCTGGTAAGGGTCGGTGTTGGCGCCCAGCGCCAGGGTGGTGGGCTTGTAGCCCTTGGCGCGCAGCTCCTTCACCAGCAGCTCCGGCGCGTTCGGCTTGTGGAACAGCTTCGTCTCGAAGTCGAGGCCAGGAGACAGGCCGAGGTAGGCGTGGGTAGGGCGCGCGAAGCAGTAGATGCAGCCGTGCTCGCAGCCGCGGTAGGGGTTGATGGAACGGTCGAAGGGAATGTCCGGGGAGTCGTTGCGGCTGAGGATCGTGCGGCTGCTGTCGACGCTCAGCGTCGTGCGCAATGGTGGCGGGTCGTCCTCCTCGGGCGTTTGCCAGCCATCGTCCACGGCGACGCGCGCGTGCCGCTCGTAACGGCCGCTGCGGTTGCTGACGGCGCCACGGCCCTTGCGCGCCCGGTCAGGCAGTTCGTCCACCATGTCTGAAAGTTGGCATGCAGACGCGAACAAATCAAGAACATGAGCGGAGCAATTCCGCCGCGCAGACCGGCCTCCTGCTGCTGGCTCCTTGCAGCGTTATCTCGATCACCGCTCAACGAGAGAGCGAAGTCGCGACAAGGCGTCGTCCCATTGCTCCGAGACCTCATCGAGGTAGGACTTGACCTCAGCAATCGGTTCAGGCCGAAAGGCGAATTGGCTTTCGCGACCGACACGACTGCTGCTCACCAGCCCTGCGCTCTCCAGCACGCGAAGGTGCTTCGTGATGGCCTGCCGCGTGAGGTTCGTATCTGCCGAAAGCTTTGCGATCGATCGAGCTCGCCCGTCGCTCAGCTTCGTCAAGAGCGAAAGACGGGTCCGGTCCCCAAGAGCCGCGAATATCGGCGCAGGGTCCGAACCGTCAGCGTGGGCTCTAGCGCTCGACATGGGCTTGAATATTCTTCATCTGCTCCGTCCATCCGCCTTCGTTCATGCGAAAAGCATCCGGCCGCCGATGGCTCGGCAGGGCGTCAAAGCCGGACTCGACGAGGGTCAATCGCGTTCCATTCAACGTCGGTTCAAGTCTGAATTCAACGAGTGTGGGCGTTTCTTGAGAGTAGTCGACGTTGGGATCGACCGCGTAGGGATGCCACGTGAAGGAGAAGAGGTGCGGAGCCTCCATCTGCTTGATCGTCGCTTCCCATGTGATGTGCTCGTAGCCGGGATAGGTGATGCGACCACGTGAGATCTCTCCCGGTACGAAAGGCCCCTCCAGCTTGACCCGGAACCATTCGCCGAACTCGGTATGATCGGTTAGCGCACGCCAAATCCTTTCAATGGGTGCATTCAATTCGATGCTCTTCTCGATGCGATCCGTCATCATGCAACCTCCTGGTTGCCGGTACTGTGGCAGGGTGGGGCGGAAAAGGCAACCAATGAGTTGCTCTTTGTTTGCGTCGGCGCCTGTGCATCGTCGGGATGCAGATTGTAAAGCGCTCTCGGGAACCCATAATCCGGCTATGCAGCAAATGGATATGGTATGCGCGCCGCCATCCTGACCTTCGACGGGTTCAACGAACTCGACTCCTTCATCGCCTCCGCGCTCCTGAACCGGGTGAAACGCCCCGGCTGGTCAGCGGAGATCACCAGTCCCACCCTGGCCGTGACATCCATGAACGGGGTGCGCGTCGAGCGTCAGAAACCGCTCTCCTTCGCGCGGGAGGCCGACATCGTGCTCGTCGGGAGCGGCATGAAGACCCGCGACATCGTGCGGGACGCGGCGATTCTGGAGGATCTGGACCTTGACCCGCGACGCCAGCTCATCGGTTCCCAGTGCAGCGGCGCGCTGATCTTGTCCGCACTGGGCCTGTTGAACGATGTACCGGTCTGCACGGATACGATGACGAAGCCCTGGGCGGTCGAGGCCGGCATCACCGTTCTGGAACAGCCGTTCCACGCCGTCGGCAACATCGCCACCGCCGGCGGCTGTCTGGCATCCCACTATCTGGCGGGTTGGGCGATCGCCCGCGGCGCCGGCCGCGCCGAGGCCGAAGCCATCCTGCACTACGTCGCCCCGGTCGGTCAGAAGGACAGCTACGTGGCGCGGGCGATGGCGGTGATCGGTCCTTACATTGGCGCCGAACATTGGCGCTGATGAGCCACTGGCGTATCACTGCAGGCGTGCGGACTTTAGGAAGCGGCTGCGGTCAGCGGAACCGACCAGAAGATCGAACACATCGCCCTCCCGCTCCACGCGGAGCGGGACATCGACCCCGGCAGGACCAAGAGACCACAGCACGCCATAGAAGCCGGCGAGCGATGTGACCGGTTTGCCCGCGACAGCGCACATGATGTCACCGGGGCGCAGCTCCGCCCGCCGTGCCGGGCCATCCCCTGCGAGTCCGACCACGACGACGCGCTCGTGCTCATCCTCCGTAACATAGAGGCCGAGCCAGGGACGGGACGGCCTGTCGACACGCCCAAGCCTTAGAAGGTCATCCAGAATCGGCTTCAGCAGGTCGATCGGCACGCTCATGTTGAGCGGTACGATGCGTCCACCCGGCACCCGCGACTGGAGCTGCAGCGAACCAATGCCGAGGAGTTCGCCGCGCGGGCCGAGGAGTGCCGTGCCGCCCCAGTTCGGGTGCGCCGGCACCGTGAAGATCGCGTCCTCGATCAGGTACTCCCAATAGCCTGCAAACTCCTGGCGGGCCACGACCTGCGCCGCCAGAGAACGGGAGCGCCCGCCGGCGCCGCCGACCACCACGTCGTCGCCGGGTGCCACGTTTCGGGAGTTGCCCAAGGCCAGTGCCGGCACGTCGAGCGGCTCCAGCGCCTGCACGAGTCCGAAGCCGCTGACGTGATCGTAGGCCAGGGCATGAGCGCGCACTGCGCGGCCGTCGTTGGTCGTGAGCCAGACCTCCTCGGCCTCGGCGATCAGATACCCGATGGTCAGCACAAGGCCGTCCTCACGGATCGCGGCGCCTTGGCCCGCCCGCTCCGTCCCCAATGCCTCGGCCGTGAAAGCGTCGTCGGGGATCGTTGCGCGCAAGGAGACCACCGAAGCGAGGGCACGATCCAGGTCGTAGGCCAGCGCACCTGGATCGGGCTGGAACTCTGGTGGGATCCGCCAGTCGTCAAGCGATGGCATCGAAAGCCTCCTATGTGGGGACCACCGTCGTGGGTGACCCATATCGCTAGGTGGATGCTCGCCGTGCCTCTGAACAGGGGGGACCTGTGCCCAGGCCCCCGCCCGGTTCCAGGACCGCCAACGGCGGTGTTAGAAAAACTTATCCGGGTGACAAGTTCCTTTCATTTGTCGGGCGGCGGTGGCCGCGTGATGATGCGGGTGCTGGGGAAGCAGGGCTTGGGATGACGGCACGCCTGACCATGCAAGGGGTGATGCGGGGCGCGCGCGAGATGGCGTTCGTCACCGCATCCGTGTTCCTGTTCGGCGTCACCTTCGGCGTGGCGGCGCGTGGCGCGGGCATGGAGAGCTGGGCGGCGCTGGTCATGAGCATGTCCGTGTTCGCCGGCGGCTCGCAGTTCGCGGCGCTCGACCTCTGGCACGCGCCAATGGCGTGGGGGCCGCTGCTGCTCGCGACCTTCGCCGTCAACGCGCGCCACCTGCTGCTTGGGGCGTCGCTCTACCCGTGGTTCTCGGGGCTTCCCGCGTGGAAGCGCTACGCCGCCGTGGCGTTGCTCAGCGACGCAAACTGGGCGCAGACGATCCAGGCCCACGAGAAGGGCGAGCGGGACGCGGGATACCTGATCGGCAGCGGCCTCGTCATGTGGGCGGCGTGGGCCGCCGGGACGGGGGCGGGGGCAACGCTTGCCGCTCTGTCCGCCGCAGCGTTGGAGGCGTTCGGGCTCGACCTGATCTTCGTCGCCTTCTTCGCCTGCATCCTCGTCGAGATGCGGCGCGGCCGGCGCGACGACGTCCCGTGGCTGGTGGCCGGGGGCGCGGCGGTCGCCGGCATGTGGTGGCTTCCGCCCCACTGGCACGTACTGGCCGGCGGAATTGCGGGCGGCGTCGCGGGGATGATTCTTGATGCCCGGCGCTGACCTCGCACTCCTCGCCATCGGCGGCATGGCGCTCGTCACCTATGCGACGCGGGCCGGCGGGCTGTGGCTGATGGTCCATGTGCCGCTTTCGCCGCGGATTGAGGCGTTCCTGCGCTACCTGTCCGGGTCGGTGCTGGTGGCGCTCGTCGTGCCGGCCGCCTTGCAGGAGGGGAGTGCCGCGTGGGTTGCCATCGCGGCCGCCGTCCTGGTGATGCTGGCCACGCGCAGGACGGTGCTCGCCATGGTGGTGGGCGTTCTGCTCGCCGCCGCCTACCGTGCCATGTGAGGGGGAGCCGTGAGCGCGTCACCGCTGTGACGGTCGTACGCTTCCTGATCGGCACTTTCTCCGTGAATGCCAACGCACATTCCACGCCCGTTCCAACGGCGCCTTCCATTCTGTGGATAGACCTTCCGCCGCGGCCGAGCTTGGCCGTCGGAACTGGAGGGTGCGATGATGAGCGTGAGGGAGCTGCGTGGTGCGGCATGGGGATTGGCCGCGGCGGCGTTGACCGCTGGCTGGTGGGTGATCACGCGGCAAGGCGTCACCACCGCCTTCGACCAGTACGACGTGGCAGCGTTGCGGTTCGCCGTCTCGGGGCTGCTGCTCACGCCCGTGCTGTGGCGGCACCGCCGCGCCATCGCCGCCGTCCCGCCGATGCTGCTCGTGGTCATGGTCCTGTGTGCCGGCGCACCCTACTCGCTCATCACCGGCACCGGATTGCGGTTCGCCTCAGCCGGCCATGGCGGCACCTTGGTCAGCGGCGTGTTCCCGCTGTGCGCCGCGTTGTTATCGGCCGTGGTGCTGAAGGAAGCCGTCGGCCCGAGCCGCTGCCTGGGTTTGGGCGTCGTGGTCGCCGGCGTGGTCGGTTTGGGCGGCGGGGCCGCCGCGTCCGCTGCCATGTCGCCGTTGTTCCTGATGGCCAGCCTGATGTGGGCCGGCTTCACGGTCGCGTTGCACCGCTCGGGGCTGACGCCGCTCGCCGCGGTCGCCTGCGTGTGCGTCGCATCATGCGCCGTCTACGTCCCGGCCTACCTGCTGCTCTCCAATGATCCCTTGGCGCTGACGGCACCGCTGGCGGAGTCGCTGCCGCACGCGCTGTACCAAGGCCTGCTGTCGGCCATCGTCGCTGTCTATTGCTTTGCCAGGGCGGTCATGCTGCTGGGCGCGGCGCGGGCGGCGGTGTTCGGGGCGCTGGTGCCGGTGCTGGCGAGCCTGATGGGGGCGGCGTTGCTGGCGGAGGCCCCGACGCCAACCGAAGCGCTGTCCATCGCCACCGTGGCCATCGGCGCCACCCTGGCGTCGGGCGCGGTGAGGCTGCCAGTGCGGCTGACGGCGGCGCCATAAATGGAGGCACCGCCTTTCAGCCGATTGGCAGACGGCCCACCAGCGACAAACTCACGCTCAGCATGCTCGTACTAGGGATTCCCGATGACGCTTGCCACCCAACTTGCTCGCAGCCTGTCTGTTCTGCTGCTGGTAGTGGCAGCGGTTCCGACGGCGGCGCAGGACGCAACGCGCCTCCCCACCGCCGTCACCCTGTTCGGCGGCCGGATGACTGACAAAAACTTCGACGAGGTGCTGACGCTCAACGACGTGGGCTGGCGCGACGCCAATCTGGTCGGCGTAGCGGCCTCGCGGCGGCTCTGGGAAATTGGCCGGTTCGCCGACATTGAGGCCGAGGGCCAGATCGTCCGGCATTTCGGCAACCAGAACCACTGGGAGCTCAACGCCCTGGGGGTTGGTCGTTGGCGCCTTTTCCCATGGAGCGAGACGGTGCACACCACCCTTGCCTACGGGCTTGGATTCTCTTACGCGACGGAGTTGCCGGCGGCGGAGGTGGCCCTCAACGGCACCAGCAAACGTTTCCTCTTCTATTGGGTGGGGGAGTTGGAGGTCGGGCCGCCCGACGCACCGTGGAGCGCCATAGCCCGGCTGCACCACCGCTCCACCGGGTTTGGTCTGTTGAGCGACAATGGCGGCTCCGACTTTCTGGTGGCGGGGCTGCGGTGGCGGTTCTGAGAATCGTCTCTGACTGGGGTTGCATGAGTGGAGGCGCCGCCTTCCGAGCGGCTAGCGCGGTTTTCTCATTGGTTTGAACCTTCCTATACCGTCATGCCCGGGCTTGACCCGGGCATCCACGAGGACGTCTCCAAGTTTGCACGTGGATGGCCGGGTCAAGCCCGGCCATGACGATACAAAGATGTTCACACCGTTTGGAAAACCGCTTCAATCGTCGAAATGCACGGTTGCGGTCCAGGTCCGGTCGAACGGCAGGCCCACCTCGGTGCTGGCGCGACGGACGGAATCCTCGTCCGGAGCCTCGAAGAGGCAGACCATGCGCCGCTGGTCGCGCGCGAGAAAGCGTATCAGCAGCTCGACCCCGCTCCGGTCCAAGAACTCCAAGCCCCGTTGTTCGATCCACCGCACTTCGTCGAGCGAGAAGGGATCGTCGAAGGACCGTTCCACAAGCACCAGCACTGCGCCGGGGCGGATGTCCGCGGTTCGGCGGGACAGGTCGTGCGCCGTCCGCACGGGACCGTGTACGGTCGCCGGCCAGAGACGTTCCGGTTCAGGCACGCCCAGGTTCCGGCGGGCGGTGCGCACGGCTTCGGCATCCGGGGCATCCAGCATGCAGCAGCCGCGAAAGCCATCGGTCGCAAGGACATGCACCCGTGACCGGACCCCATGCGCCTGGAAGCACCAGCTTGTATTCCTGTAAATCGCCAGGAGCTCTTCGCCGGTGTGCCTTCGATCCCAGACGCGCTCGACGATCACGACCGACATGTCTTCCTCCGGGCAGCAGGCTGCCTCTCAACCTGTCGACAGCTTTCCGGCCGGCTCTTGGCAGAGATGCAGTTCGGCGCTCCAGGCGCGGTCGAACGGCAGGCCGAGCCGGGCGTTGGTCCGGCTGACCGACTGGGCGTCGGGGGCTTCGTACAGGCAGATCATCCGTTGCCCGTCGAACGCGAGGTAGCTCGCCAGGAACTCGACTCGATTCAGGCTGAGGCACCACGCCCCGCGGTCCTCGATCGACTGCACATCATCGAAGCGGACGGGTTCGGGAAAGGAGCGCTCGACCACCACCAGGGCGCGGTCCGCTCCATCGGCACGACGGGACAGTTCATCCATCTCGGCGACCGGACCGTGGGCGGTTGCCGACCAGACCCGATCGGCCAGCGACATATTCGCCTTCCGGCTGGCGATGCGCACGGATTCCGCGTCCGGCGCGTCGATCACGCAGCAAAGGCGCAAGCCATCCTTCGAGATGAGGTGGCCCTTCGGCTGGATTGCGTGCGCCTGGAAGCACCAGCGGTTCCTCTGGTCGACGGCAAGGACCTGCTCGCCGCTGACCCTTTCCCGGAACGTCCGCTCGACGATCACCATCGACATGTCTTTCTCCCCGTCAGCCGGCGATTTCCGACGCACCCGCGACCAATGCCTCGGCCAGGGTCCGGGTATGGCGCGACAGGTTGCGTGCCAGGAGGTCCCGCAGAGCCGCAGCATGGGATCGCCGCCCGGCATCGTCCTGCATGCCTTCAGCGATGCGCGCCAGGGCGATGTGGGCGCATGCCATCTCATTCGGCAGGTCGAGCAGCGACGCCAGACGCAACGCCTCCCGCGCGCGCGTGCTCGCGCGCGGATATCGGCCGGTGCGGATGTCCAGATCGGCCGCGAAAAGGAGGGTGCTGGCCAGCCGGTGCTTGGCGTCGGCCACCACGAGCGCGTTCAGGGCCGCGTCCAGGTCATCCTCCGCTCCCGGATCGTCCCGTGCGAGACGGCACAGCGCGCTGAGCGCGCGGGCGTAGGGTGCCTCGCTGCCATCCTGGCGCAGCCGGTCGGCCAAGTCGGTCAGCTCGGCGCATAGGGCTTCCGCCCGATCGAAACGCCCCTGGTGGATCCCGAGCCCGACCAGGTGTTCGAGCGCCATGAACTCGGCGGCCCGCTCGCCATCGCGTCGCGCCGCCGCGCGCGCCTGCGCGAACAGGGTCGCCGCCTCGTCCTCGGCGCCCTGGTGCAGGCGCAGCATGCCCAGCGCGTCCAGGATCGCATTCGGTTCGATCCCCTGCCGTTGGGCCAGGGCGCGGGCCTCCAGCGCAAAGGCCTCGGCTTGGCCCAGGTCGCGTTCCAGCAGAGCCAGGCAGCGCGCCGCCTCGGCCATGGCGACGACGTGCACCTTCTCGTCCGCCGAGCGGCTGACCAGTTCCGCCCGCAGGGTGTCCCGCTCGGCCTCGGACCACAGGCCGCCCTCCCAGCGGAGCTGACTGAGCATGTGGAAACCGAGGCGCGCATGATGAAGGCTCCCATGGTCGAGAGCCCGTTCCGCGAGGTCCTCGATCTGGCGCATCGTGTCGGCCGGAGCCTCCGGCCGGCTCGCCGCCAGTTGGATGTGCATCAACTCGAGCATGAAGCGGGTCCGGTCGGGCTCGCGCAGCCGTTCGGCGTGGCGCATGCCGCGGTGCGCGAACACCGCGGCTTCGGTGCCCGCTAGGAGGCGCAGGCAGCGCCGGCCAGCGGTCACGCAGGCCTGGACCGCAAGCCCCGGGTCGCCGCCCAGTGCGGCATGGTGCGCGATCTCGGCGGCAACCGCCTCGTCGGCGGGTTCCGTCTCCTGGAGCATCCGGGCGATCTTCAGGTGCATCAGGTGCCGCCGCGGCTCGGACAGGCCGGTGTAGACGGCGCGGTGGATCAGGTCATGGCGGAAGGCGTATCCGCCATCTCCGTTGCCGTCGGCGACCTCCTGGAGCAGCGCGTGGCGCTCCAGCATCTCCAGGGCCACCATGAAGTCCGACAGGTCCATCACGATCAGCTTGCCGAGCCGGCCGGTGGAAACGCTCGGGCCCAGCACGGCCGCCCAGCGCAACGTGTCCGCCGCCGCCCCGGGCAGGCGCTCGATGCGGTCGCGGATCAGGCCCTGCAGGGTGCGCGGCACGCCGTCCACCCCTTCCGCCAGGGCGCGGGCTAGTTCCTGCGCGAACAGCGGGTTGCCGCCGCTCTCGGTGACGATCCGCTGCGCATCCACGTCCTCCGCGATCGCGCGGGCGAGCGCCGCGATCTCTTCGGGCGGCATCGGTCCCAGGGCGATCTCGGTGAGCAGCCGGTCGTGGCGGAGGCTGCGCAGCGCCCCAAGCACGGGCGGGTTGTCCGGCAGTTCGCCCTCGCGCGCGGTTAGCACCACCATGACCGATGCCCGGCGAACCGCGCGGACAACGTGGTGCAGCAGTGCTGCCGAAGCCTCGTCCAGCCAGTGGATATCCTCCAGCACCAACAGCACCGGCGGACGCTGCCGGGCGCGGTCCGACACCGTCTCGACGATGGACGCGAAGAGCCGTTCACGGGCCAGGGTGACGTCGTTGTGGCGCCCGAGGTCCGGCACGGCCCCGGCGGCCGTCGCTTCGAGCAGCGGCAATCCGTCGAGGGCTTCGATCCAGGGCCCGAACGGCTGGTCCCGTTCTACCTCGTAGGCGTGCCCAAGCAGGACCGCGCCGGCCCGCGAGGCGACCGTGCGGATCAGCTCTGAGACAAGCGCGCTCTTGCCCAGGCCGGGTTCGCCCTTGAGAAGGGCCACCCGCATCCCGCCGCCGCCCTCGACCTCACCGAGTGCCGCCAGCAGGCGTCGCATCTCCGATCGTCGACCGATCAGCGCCGTTCCGCCGACCGGCGCGCAGGGCACCGGAGGCGGCTCTTCCAGGACCAGCGGTCGGGATGCCCGAGCAGGAGTGTCGCCGCTTGTTGGCGTTGCTCCGCCCTTCAGCGTGCGCCAAGCGGCGATCAGGGCAGCGCTGCCCAAGCCCGCTTCGCGCAGGATGCGCTGACCCGCCTCGAACTGCTGCTCGGCCTCGCCGCGGCGGCCGGCGGCGACCAGCAGGTGAAGCAGGCTCACCCGCGCCGCCTCGTCGTAGGGCTGCTCCTGCACGAGCGTACGGGCGTAGGGCAGCGCCTCGTCCGGCTGTTCCTTCAGGCGCTGGACCAGGGCTGCGAGGATCTGCGCCTGGAGGCGGCTGGCGTCTTCCCGCTCGGCGACGCACCAGGCCTGGAAATCGTGCAGGTCCGGCAGGTCCTGGCCTTCCAGCAGTTCGCCGCGGAACGCCTGCGCCAGGGATCGCAGCCGATCGACGTCCAGCGCCTCGACTCCGCCCGCCAGCGCCCGGCGTACGGCGACGATGTCGATGTCGGTGTGCGTCGCGTCGAAGCCGACGAGATCGCGGTCGGCGCGGATGCGCACACAGCCGGGCTCGTCGACGAGCGGACGCAGCTTGCTCAGGCTCCAGCGGAGCGCGCCGCGCGGATCGTCCGGGATTTCCCACAGCAGCGAGCACAGCCGCTCCCGCCGGTGCGGCCGACCGGTCAGCGCCAGATAGGCGAGCAACGCGCGCGTTTTCTTCGACGGTGGAAGAGAAAGGCGTTCGCCTTCACGCACCACGTCGATCTCACCCAAGAGACGGATGGTCAGCATCGCTGCCTCCGAAACTCCTCGGGTTCACCTGCGGGTATGATCATGGAGGCGAATCGTTTGATGCTTCAACGGATAATTCGACGAAGGCTTCCACGTTCTTTCCCATCCGGATGAAGGATGGTCCTCGGATCCGAAACCGGATTCCAAGGAGAGGACCATGGTTGCCCGCATCGTCCGCCTGCCCAACGGCCACGTCACCGCGTCGTCGCGCATCTCCAAGGTGCGTGTCTTTCCCGACCGTTCCGCCAGTCTGGAGCGGCCCTACGTCGAGGTCTACGAGGCCGGGCGGGTCGTGTTCGCCGGACTGATGGCGCTGATGGACATCACCGGAGGTGCGCGATGAGCGACGCCGCTCTGGGGACACGGGTCGTCGACGGTCATGCAAAGCGTCGCTTGGTCGTCGCCCTGGCGGTCGCCCAGGTGCTGGCTTTGAGCCTCTGGTTCTCCGGCACTGCCGTAGTACCGGTGTTGCGCGCCGAGGCCGGTCTCGACGATTTTCAGGCCGCCGCGTTCACCAGCGCGGTCCAGATCGGTTTCGTCGCCGGCACGCTCGCGAGCGCGGTGTTGGGGTTGGCCGACCGGCTCGATCCGCGACGCTTCTTCATGACGTCGACCCTCGCGGCCGGAGCCATGAACGTTGGGCTGCTGCTCGTCGATCTGGCCGGCCCAGCGGCGCTCGTCCTGAGGTTCACGACGGGTATATGCATGGCGGGCATCTATCCCGTCGGCATGAAGCTCGCGGCGAGCTGGGCGCGCGGTGACCTGGGGTTGCTGGTCGGGGTACTCGTCGGGGCGCTCGCCGTGGGCTCGGCCTCGCCGCACCTGATCGGAGCCTTCGGTGGCGTCGGCTGGAGGACGACCATCGCCGTGACGTCGCTGCTGGCCGGCCTTTCGGCGCTGGTCATGGGCTACGTGTCGGTGGGGCCGAACACGGCCGCGCCGCGGCGTTTCGCGTTCCGGACGGCTTGGCGCATCTGGAGCGTCCCCAGCCTGCGCCTCGTCAACCTCGGCTATCTCGGGCACATGTGGGAGCTCTCCGCGCTCTGGACCTAGGTCGCGGTGTTCCTGCAGGCGAGCTTCGAACGGAGCATGCCGATAGGGGACGAGCGTTCTGGGCCAAGTGCGCGACCTTCGCCGTGGTCGGCGCAGGGGGCGTCGGCTGTGTCCTCGCCGGGCTGGCGGCCGACCGTCTGGGCCGGACTGCCGTCACGGCCGGCGCGCTGGCGATCAGCGGGTCGTGCGCCCTGTTGGCAGGCGTCACGTTCGGAGCCGCCCCCGCCTTGACCGTCGCCCTTGGCCTGGTCTGGGGGGCGAGTGCGGTGGCGGACTCCGCCCAGTTCTCTGCCGCAGCCACGGAGCTGTCGGATCCCCGGCATGTGGGAACGGTGCTGACGGTCCAGACCTGCTGCGGCTTTACGCTGACGCTCGTGTCCATCCACCTGCTGCCCGAACTCGCTGCGGCGGTGGGTTGGTCCTACGCGCCCGCCGTCCTGGCGCTCGGCCCGGCCGCCGGCATCTGGGCCATGCTCCGTCTGCGCCGGCACCCGGAGGCTCGGCGTCTCGCCGATGGTCGGCGCTGAGAGCCTTCTTCCAACGCACATTCGACGGCGGCTCACACGGCTGCTCCCACTCGATTCCCGCATGCTTCCCCCAATCGCGGAGGCCCCGACTGAACGGCGCAGGAGACCACGATGACATCCACACGGACCATCCACGACCCGAAACCTGCCTTTCCGCCGTGGGCGATCGGTCAAGCCATGAAGATCGTCGTGCGGCAGGTCATCGCGTATCGCCGGCGGCGCACCGAAAGCGCCGAACTTTACGCGATGAGCGACCACGAACTGCGCGACATCGGGCTCAGCCGCACCGACGCCCACGCCATCGCGGCCGGCACCTATGCGCCAGACATGGCCCCTCACCAATCGAGGACGACAACCATGACGACCGCATCCCTCGACTTCATCGTTCCACGGATCCCGATCCGGGTGCGGGTCGCCACCGCGACACGCGCGGCCGGACGAGCTCTCACCGACGCGGCGCGCCGGCTCAAGACGCATCGCGAGGACCGCAAGGCCATTCGCACACTGTCGGCGCTCGACGAGCGCGCGCTGAAGGACATCGGCCTTCATCGCAGCGGGATCGGCAGCGCCGTGCGCTCGGTGCACGACCGCTCTCGACGCTGACGTCGTGTGTTCACCGGGCAGCCGGAGCCGTGGGCGCCGGGGGCTTGGCGATGAACCTCCGCAGTTCCTCCAGGAGCCGGCCGAAGGCGGGCTCGTCCTGGAGGAGAATATGGTTGGTGCTGTCCAGTTCGACGTACCGGGCACTGGGAATTCCCGCGGCGAAGGCCTGCCCCTCCCTCACCGGGCAGACCTGGTCCTTGCGCGCATGGACGACGAGTGTCGGCACCTTCACCTGCGCAAGCAGGTCGGAGACGTCGATGTCAGCGAAGGCGTTCTGGAGCCGGTAGGCGTTCGTGGGCGAAACGGTCCTCAGTTGCAGCTCGTTGAACCAGTCCATCTGCTCCCGGCTGGCGCCGGGAATGAAGGTCGACGTGAAGAGCTGGCGGAACACCGGGTGGTCCTGGCCCCAACCTTCCCGCATGAGGACGCTCAGCGCCTCGCGGGCGGCCATCTCGCGGGGATTGCCGCGCTTGCGCCAGCCCCGCACGTAGCCGCCGTAGAGGACCAGGTGGGAGACGCGTCCGGGATGCCGGACGGCGTAGGCGACGGACACGGCGCAGCTCTGCGACAATCCGAGCAGGACGAAGCGATCCAGGCCGGCGGTGTCCACCACCGCCTCCAGGTCGGCGATCATGGCCTCGAACGACATGTCCTTGGCCGTCCAGTCGGATAGGCCGCAGCCTCGCTGGTCGTAGCGGATGAGGGTGCTGCGCTGGGAAAGGCCGTCGATCCAGTGCCGCCAGACGGGACTCTCCCAGTCGAATTCAAGGTGCGACATCCAATGGGCCGCACGGACGACGGGCGGCCCCTGCCCGCAGGTCGCATAGGCGATCCGTGCGCCGTCGCGGGCCCGGCAGAACCGAATCTCCTGCGCTCTTCCCGGCTCGGCGTGGGAAAGCGCTTGAACGGGCGCCGGCTGCCCCGTGGCCGCTGCGGCGGCGATCACCGGCGATGCGACGACGCTGGCACGCGCCGCGGTGGCCAACCCCTCGACCTCACGCGTCAGCGCCGCATCGTCCGGGCTCAACTCGCGCAGCGCGTGAGCATAGGGCAGGGCCCTTTCGGGATCGCCGCGCAGCCGTTGGACGAGCGCCCTCAGGATCCTCAGGCGCAGGATCTCCGTGCTGTCGGCGTGCGCGGTTCGCCACGCTTCGAAATCCGGACAGCGCGGCAGGTGCAAGTCTTCTAGGAAACCGCCGCGGAACGCCGCAGCGGTGGCCTCGAGGCTTGCCAGATCCATGCTCGCCAAGGCGTTCGCATCCAGCCCCGAGACCCGGTGGACGTCGACATCGATTCCTTCGGTGTGCAGCAGGACGGTGTCGCGCTGCGCCTGGATGGGGTCCGCATCGTCCAGCTTCAACGCCTGCCGGATCTTCGACAGGCTCCACCGCAGCGAGCCCCGCGGATCGTCCGGCACCTCCCAGAACATCTCGCAAAGGCGCTCGCGACGCTGCGGGCGTCCCTGGACCGCCAGGTACGCCAACAGGGCGCGCGTCTTCCTCGACGGAGGTAGGGGCACGACCTGTCCGCCCCGCATGACACGCAGGGTGCCCAGGACGCCGACCTCGAGGCGTTGGCTCATGTCACCGCCCGACGTTTCCACGGTCGCCGTCGAACATACCACTGCGCTTCAAACGCTCGCACACACGATTGCTAGGTAATCAAACACTTGCGCCGGCCGGACGAAGACAGCCGGCCCTGCCAATCGAAAGCCGAACCAACCGACAGGAGACGACATCATGACGATGACCGCGGAAGCCCCGGCCCAGAAGAAGCCCCCGATGCCGCGCAACGGCGTGGATACGCCCAAGCTGTTCGCCACCATCGACGTGGTCGCCGGCCAGCCGGAGCTCGCCAAATTCCAGTTCCGCGCCCAGAGCCGCTGGGTCGCGGGGACCCACAGTCGCAGCACCATGTCCGGCTTCAGTGGGGCCGGTGGCGAGCACAGCCACGTCGCCGCGTTCAAGGCAGACGCCGACCATCCGGTGGTGCTCTGCGGCGAGGACAACGGCCCGACCCCGGTCGAATACCTGCTGCACGCGCTGGCATCCTGTCTGACCGCAGGGATCGCCAACATCGCCGCCGCCCGCGGCGTCACGCTCGACGAGGTCGAGTCCACCGTCGAGGGCGACATCAACCTGCTGGGCGTCCTCGGCCTCTCCAACGAGGTCCGCAACGGCTTCCAGGCCATCCGGGTCAGCTTCCGCGTCAAGGGCGACGCGCCGGAGGCCAAGCTGCGCGAGATCGTCGAGCAGTCCCGTGCCCGCTCGGCCGTGTACGACATCCTCACCAACGGCGTTCCGGTCGCCATCGCGGTGAACGCCTGATCGACGCGCCCTTCCTCCGGCGGCGCTGTCCGATGTTCGGATGGGCGCCGCCGGCAAGGGCGATCCCCGGAGAATTCCATGCAGCATAGCGACGCCGTCATCATCGGCGCCGGCCAAGCCGGTCTGGCCATGAGCCATGGACTGAGCCGGCGTGGCATCGACCATGCCGTGCTCGACCGCGGCCGCATCGCCGAGCGGTGGCGCAGCGAGCGCTGGGACTCGCTCCGGCTGCTGACTCCCAACTGGATGAGCCGGCTGCCCGGCTGGTCGTACCGCGGGCCCGATCCGGACGGTTACATGACCATGCCGGAGGTGGTGCGCACCCTGGAGGACTACGCGCGCATCTGCTCCGCCCCGGTCGAGACCGGCGTCGTGGTGCGGTCGGTGGCCCGCACGCCGAACGGCTACCACGTCGATACGGACCGCGGTACGCGCACGGCGCGCGTCGTCGTCATCGCTACCGGGAATTGCGACGTCCCCTCGATACCCGCGATGGCGTGGCATCTCTCCGCCGATATCGTGCAGATCACGCCCTCCCGGTACCGCAACCCGGACTCGCTGCCCAAAGGCGGGGTGCTGGTGGTCGGGGCGTCCGCCACCGGCGTTCAGCTGGCCGAGGAACTGCACCGCAGCGGCCGACCGGTCACCCTCTCGGTCGGGCGGCACACGCGGCTGCCCCGCCTCTACCGCGGCCGGGACATCATGTGGTGGATGGACCGGATCGGCGTGCTCGACGATAGCGCGGACCGGGTCCCGGATCTCGGCCGCGCCCGATCGCAGCCGTCGCTCCAACTCGTCGGGGACCCTGACCGGCGCACCATCGATCTGGCCGCGCTGCGCGACCAGGGAGTGCGCATCGTCGGCCGCGCAATCAACGCGGACGGACGCCGGGTGCACGTCCGCGACGACCTGGCCGAGACGACCGCAGCCTCCCAAAGGAAGCTGCAACGTCTGCTGGAGCGCATTGACGCCAGCGAGCGCGTCGCCGGCCCGCCCGAGGCGGAGGCGCTGCGCCCCATCCATGTCGAACGCTCGCCATCCGCCCTCGACCTGCGGGCCGAGGGAATCCGGGCGGTGGTATGGGCGACCGGATACCGGCGCGACTACGGATGGCTCAAGGTCCCGGTCCTCGACGCGGCGGGCGAGGTCATCCACCGCGGCGGAATCACGCCGTCGCCCGGCCTCTACGTGCTGGGCCTGAACTTCCTGCGCCGGCGGAAATCGAACTTCATCGACGGCGTCGGCGCCGACGCCGAGGAACTGGCCGAGGACATCCTCGGCCACCTGACGAAACACGGCCGCACCACGGCTTGAAAGGGAGGAGATGGGATGGAACGATACGACGTGCTGGTGGTGGGCGCGCGCTGCGCCGGCGCCGCGACCGCGATGCTGCTGGCGCGTCGCGGGCTCAAGGTCCTGGTCATCGACCGGGGCGGCTACGGCAGCGACACCCTGTCCACCCATGCGCTGATGCGCGGCGCCGTCCTCCAACTGCACCGCTGGGACGTGCTGCCGCGGATCGTCGAGATGGGCACACCGGCCGTGCGCACCACCACCTTCCACTACGGTGACGAGGCGATCGAGGTCGCCATCAAGCCGGCGCACGGGGTGGGCGCGCTCTATGCCCCTCGCCGGACGGTGCTGGACAGCGCCCTGGTCGACGCCGCGCAGGAGGCCGGGGCGGACGTCCGGCACGGCCACACGCTGGCCGACCTGATCCGCCGGCCCGACGGGCGCGTCGCCGGCGCCACCATCTACGATGGGGAAGGGCGGCGCATCGAGATCGCAACCGACCTGGTGGTCGGCGCCGACGGCATCGGCTCGGCCGTGGCCCGGCTGGTTGAGGCCCCGGTGCTGCACACGGCCCGGTACGCCACGGCCGGCATGTACGGCTACTGGTCCGGGATCACCTCGGACGGCTACCATTGGCACTACGAGGTTGGGGGCAGCACCGGTACCATCCCGACCAACGCCGGGCAGCACTGCGTGTACGCCTCGATGCCGTCGGAGCGGTTCCGCCAAGAGGCCCGCCACGATGTCGCCGGGCTCTACCGACGCGTCATTGCCCAATCGTCGCCGGGGCTGGCGGCGGCGCTGGCGTCGGCACGGCTGAAGGGGCGGATCTGGGCCTTTGCCGGCCGCAAAGGGTTCCTGCGCCAAGCGCACGGGCCAGGCTGGGCGCTGGTCGGGGATGCCGGCTACTTCAAGGACCCGCTGACGGCGCACGGCATCACCGACGCGCTGCGCGACGCCGAACTCCTCGCCGACGCGGCCGCCCACGGCACGGCGGCGGCCTTCGAGGACTACGCGGACGTACGGGACGAGCTGTCGCTGCCGCTCTTCGAGGTGACCGACACCATCGCCTCCTTCGCCTGGGACCTCGAGACCCTCAAGGGCCACCATCAGGCGCTCAACAAGGCGATGAAGCGCGAGGTCGACTGGATTGCCGAGTGCACCGTGGCCGCCGGCGTCCGCTGACGGCACGATCAACAGGAGTGATGATCATGACCGAGACCACCCTGGACACCGCTTCGCCCTGGCGGACGACCATCAAGGGCAAGCCCGTAATCGGCGCGGTCGCCGAACGTCGTCGTCGCACGAGCATGCGCGACGTGGAGATGTTCTCCGAGATGACGGGGGACCGGAACCCGCTCCACTACGATGCGGATCTCGCCGCCCGGTCCCCGTTCGGCGGGCTGATCGTCCAGGGTGGGGTCACCTCCGGTCTGCTGAACGCGCTCGTGGCCGAGGACCTGCCCGGACCGGGAACCGTCTTCCTCGGCGTGGAGTGGAAGTTCGTCAAGGCCGTGCTGGTGGGCGAGGAGATCGTCGGGCGGGTCGAGGTGACGTCGGTCCGGGACGACAAGCCGATCTGCACCATCGCGACGACCGTGCGCAACGCCAAGGGGGAGCTCTGCCTGTCGGGCACGGCGATGACGTACACGGTTCCGCTCGCACCGCCTCCGGAATAGCGGCCGGTATGCTGCGCGGAACCCCCTTGGGCTCAGGATGTTGGCAGGGGGGAACAATGCGGAGCACGGCGGCCATGGCCAAGTCGTTCAAGGTTCCAAAGAAGATCGCCGGAGTGAAGATTCCGAAGCACCTTCGCAAGTCAGTGGCCGGCCTCATCACCTCACCCCTGGGACGGGAGGTGGCGGCGGCTGCGCTGACGGCCATGGCCGGGGTGCTCGCCAGCAGCAATCGTCAGGTCCGGGAAGCGGCCGGCGAGGCCGGTCGAACGGCCGCGCATGTGGGGACCGGTGCCGCCGACCTCGTGCGCGACATTGCCGCGGCCGGGGTCAACGCGGCTTTGGATGCCGCCCGCGAGCTTATGGCGTCGCAAACGCCCGGGGAAGACAACCCAAAGATGAACAAGCGTACTCCCGACACTCATTCCAAGACACACTGACGCGGTCCAATGGTGCGGTACGCCTTGCTTCCTGCGAAGGCATCGAAATATTATTGCTGAAATGCGGGTGCTATCGTTATGTTCTTGCTTATTTGGTAGCAATCCGCTAGCATCTTCAGCTTTCTACTCCGAAAGCTTTACCGCCACAGGAGCGGCGCCCAGTGCTCCGCTAAGCATACAGGAGGAGAGAGCCAGCATGCTGACGATTGCCGACTGCATCGAAATGAGTGGCCTGAGCGAGGCTGAAATCGACGCGATCGCCGAGCACGAGCATGTGCCGGAGATCATCGCCTGTGAGATCGCCCAATACCTAAGCCGTTGCCCGGGCGGGACCGGCACGATCAAGGCCATGATCGAGGATGATCTTCGCGTTGCCGTAGCTCGCGGGGATATGGCGCATGCCCGCCAACTGAAGGCCGTCCTGGAGCACTTCAAGACGGCGCGATGGGATGCGGCCAAGGCCTGACGTCCGCCTTTCCGCCGGGCCTTCCAAGATGGTGCCTCGCAGCGTGCGCGAGGCTTTTCTTTTGCCCGCAACGGTCGCTTATCGCCGACCGAATTGACCAGCCACTTACACCAACAGGTACGTTCCAAAGAGCAGTGACCACGGTCGCCATCACGTTACTTTGATAGGAAGAGCGTTCCTGCAGCACGCCGTTGCTGGCGCACGGCACATTGGGAGCTTTGCCATGACCATGCAATATCGCCAAGGCGACGTCCTCCTCATCCCCTGCGAAGCGCTGCCCAGTTGGGCGCGACCGGTCGCCCCTACGGGCGACGACGTGATCTTGGCACGTGGTGAAGTGACCGGGCACGCGCACACCATGCTGGCCGAGCGTGTGTGCTATTTCCGCGAAGACGGAAGTGGCCGGGGCTTCATCCAGGTGCACGGGGGCGACCCGGTCGCCTTGCAGCATCAGGAGCATGCTCCAATGCAGGTGGAGCCCGGCCTGTATGAGGTTCGCCGTCAGCGGGAATATCGTCCGCGCACAGCGGCGAGCCTCATTGCGGACTGAACGTCGTCGGGCGTGGACATGGACACCGCGGACGGCCAGGACATCGGTGGCCGCCTTGCGGCCCGTCTCGGCTGGCAATCCCCGACCGATCAGCGTCAGGCCGAACAGTGCGTCCGAGATGCCTATCGGGCGGCTGGATCGTCTGAGCCGGAACACATCGTGTGGGCCGCCGGCCCGAAGGATGCGCGCCGCATTCTGGCACGGCTCAGTTGGTTCCGGTGGATTCCGCCGGTTGCTTTGGCGTTTGCCTTGGCCGCCGCGCTGGTCGACGTCGCCGCAGGGCTGGTTTGGGATGGATGGACAAGCCAGAGTGCCCTGGTGATCGCTTGGCATTCCGGCCTCGCCGCCACCTCTGCCATTCTGCTTCTTGGCCTGCTGTCTGCGGAGTGGCTCCGGTGTGCGAGCTCACGGGCGGTCTACGCCGGTCTGATGGCTGGCTTGGCCGCGCTGGCCATCGCTCCTGCGATCGTGCCCGATGGTCGTCTCGTGCTGTCCGCCCCAGGGCTTCTCATGGCGGTGCTCGTCTGTCCCACGCTCGCTGTTGTCATCGAGCGCCGCCGTGAAACGGTGCCCCGCGTTTCTGGACGGTCGGGCGCCTTGGTGCACCGACCGATCCGGCGCGTGCTCCGGCGGGCCTTGCGTGGTTCGCGTTACGCCCCGATGAACGGCGGGGTACCACCGATCGTGGCGGTGCGCGGTCCGGCTTTTGCGGATCTCATGCAGATGCTGGTGCCCGGCGGAATCTATCCGGTAGAGATCCTGCTCCGGCATCCGCTCCCTCATCTGCCCGGGTCGGATGGTGCACCGTGGCCGCCGTCCGGTGTACAGCGCGTGGTGATGGGCCTGCTTTTTCATGTCGACGCGCTTTGGGCCTTCAAAAAGTGCGCGCTGGTGCTCGCGCCCCCGGTGGAGGTTCATGTGGACGAACTGGGGCGCCTTCACAATGCCACCGGTGCGGCGGTTCGCTGGCAAGACGGTTGCGAGCTGTTCGCCATCGACGGCCAGATCCCGCTCGATCCCCGCATGGTGCTGGAACCGGACCGGCTCTCAGTCCATCAAATCTTCCGTGAGCCAAACCCCGGGTTGCGCCGCGTTCTCATAGAGAGGTTCGGACCCGAGCGTTTCATGAGAGCGCTAGGGGGCCGGAAGATCGCTGAGGATGCCGCCGGCGAGCTTTGGCGTGCTCCGGAGTTCGATGGCGAGCCGCTAGTCATGGTGCGGGTGCTGAACTCCACACCCGAGCCGGACGGCAGCCAACGGGTGTACTGGTTGCGGGTGCCGCCCGAGGTTACTATGGCTCGGGAAGGTGTGGCGTGGACCTTCGGCCTGGATGCCCAGACCTATCGGCCCGGCTGGGAAACCTGAGCGGTGTCCTGATCACTGCTGCTGTTGGGTGAGCAGCGGTCCCAGCGCATCGGTGACGCCATTGAGCAGGATCTGGACGCCGACGCAAAACAGCAGGAAGGCGAACAGGCGCGTGAGGACACGAGCCCGCGTTTGCCCGAGCAGAGCGACCAGCCGGTCCGCCGAGCGGTAGGATAGCCAGATCAGCACCGCGATCGCGAGTGCCGCTGCCGATACCCCGAGAAAGAAAGCGCCAAGGCCGGAAGGATCGGTCGGTCGGGTCGCACTGAGGGCGATGGCGACGGAAATCGTCCCCGGCCCGGTGGTAAAGGGAATGGTCAGCGGGAAGAAGGCCGATTCCTCGACATTGCCGGCCGACGCCGCATGCTCGTGCTTCTTGGCCTCTCGGGCTTCGGGAGCAGTAAGAAGCGCCCAGGCGTGCTTCGCGACGACGAAGCCACCGGCGATGCGCAGGGCGGCCAGGGAGATGCCGAAAAAGCTCAGGACGTACGCACCCGCCCATAGCGCCGTCAGCATGACGATGGCCGAATAGGTGCCGACAAGCCTGGCCAGTTGCGCCCGCTCGCGCGGGCTGCGGCCGGCGGTCACCTGGCTGAAAATCAACGCCATGGCGATCGGGTTAACGATCGAGAACAGCGCCGTGAACGCAAGCAGAAAGCTGTCGAGCATGCGGAAAGGGTCGTCAAGCGGCGCGATCGACAGCCGTGGTACACGGCGGGTCTTCTCTTAGCAAGCTCCTCAGTTGGTGAAGCAAGCCTTCCCCGCTGTCGATTCTTTTGTTACTCCGCCTGTCCGGCTTGACGGACGCGATCTGGAAGGCCGGCGGCTGTCCACCTACATGCGCAATGCCCACCAAGGACGAGACGCCATGCTAGCCCGCCGCTGCTTCCCCGCCGCCATTGTTGCTGCCGTTCTGCTGGTGGCCGCACCGGTTCATGCCCAGGATCCGGCGGCGAAGCCGGCCTGTGCGCCGTCCGTGTCGCTTGCCCTGAACACGTGGGATGCCGGCATCCTGGCCGCGGAGAAGTTCGGTGCCAAGGCGGCCGATGTTGCCCGGCAGAAGGGCCGCGAGGTCCTGCTGCCGCTCCTTGGCATCGATCCCAAGACGGTGCAGGGCCAACCGGGAACCGACGAAGCCACCGGCGACATCGGGCGCGAGGTCGAAGCCTCTCGCACCGATCCGGCGCGCCGTGAGGCTCTTTGCGCCGCCGTTACCGAGGCCATGAACGCCGCGAGGGACAAGGCTGAAGCGGGCCTGGAGGCGCTGAAGGGAACGATGGAGCGCTTCCGGCCGACGGCCCCACGGCAGGAGCCAGGCACCGGCAGCAAGGACAGCCTCATCAAGACCTGACTGGACTGACCATCCATCAGCATGAAGGCCGAAGGGGTTTGCCCGTTGCCGGGCAAGCCCTTTTTGTCATGGCCCGGCTGGCGGTCTCCACGAGCGCCAACAGGCACCGCTGCGGGATATTTGCGCGGCTGTGAAGTGGGCCACACCGGCGGCGAGCCCGGACTGATACAGCAAAACCTCCCACCCCTCGGAGCCGAGCCGCCCGTGGGGCGCTAGGCGGAAATCGAACTCATCGACGGCGTCGGTACCGACGCCGGGGAACTGGCCGGAGACGTTCTCGGCCATCTGGCGAAACACGGCCGCGCTGCGGCTTGAGCGGGAGGAGATGAGGATGGAACGATACGACGTGCTGGTGGTGGGGGCGCGCTGCGCCGGCGCCGCGACCGCGATGCTCATGGCGCGCCGCGGGCTCAAGGTCCTGGTCATCGACCGGGGTAGCTACGGCAGCGACACCCTGTCCACCCATGCGTTGATGCGCGGCGCCGTTCTCCAACTGCACCGCTGGGGCCTGCTGCCGCGCGTCGCCGAGATGGGCACGCCCGCCGTGCGCAGCACCGCGTTCCACTACGGCGACGAAGCGATCGAGGTCGCCATCAAGCCGGCGAACGGGTTGGATGCGCTCTATGCTCCCCGACGGACGGTGCTGGACAGCGTCCTGGTCGACGCCGCGCAGGAGGCCGGCGCGACCGTCCGGCACGGCCACACGCTGGCCGACCTGATCCGCCGGCCGGACGGCCGCGTCGCCGGCGCCGCTGTCTACGATCCGCAGGGGCAGCGCCTCGAGATCGCAACCGACCTGGTGGTCGGCGCCGACGGCATCGGCTCGGCCGTGGCCCGGCTGGTCGAGGCCCCGGTGCTGCACACCGCCCGGCACGCGACCGCCGCCATCTACGGCTACTGGTCGGGGATCGCCGCGGACGGCTACCGCTGGTACTACCAAGAGGGGGTCAGCACCGGCACCATCCCGACCAACGCCGGGCTGCATTGCGTCTTCGCCTCGCTGCCGCCGGAGCGGTTTCGGAGCATAACCCGGCACGACCTCGCCGAGGGCTTCCGCCGCGTGATCGCCGAGTCCTCGCCGGATCTGGCCGCAGCCGTGGCTTCGGCGCGGCTCGACGGCCGGCTGTGGACTTTCGCCGGCCGCAAGGGGTTCCTGCGCCAAGCGCACGGGCCCGGCTGGGCGCTGGTCGGGGATGCCGGCTACTTCAAGGACCCGCTGACGGCGCACGGCATCACCGACGCGCTGCGCGACGCCGAACTCCTCGCCGACGCGGCCGCCCACGGCACGGCAGCGGCCTTCGAGGAGTACGCGGCGGTGCGCGACGAGCTGTCGCTGCCGCTCTTCGAGGTGACGGACACCATCGCGTCCTTCGCCTGGGATCTCGAGACCCTCAAGAGCCACCATCAGACGCTCAACAAGGCGATGAAGCGCGAGGTCGAACACATGGCCGGGCGTACGGCAGCCCTGGCGCTTTGCTGAGCGCGTCGGAATGGACGGGGGAACTCCCCGGAGATCCGCTTACGGCAATGATTTGACCCAGGAGAAGGCCCCGTTACCGATGCCGGGACCGCTCCTCCAATCAGGTCCCGATCAATCCCAGACCGGTGCCAGCTCCTTGGGGCTAACAATCTGCCCATCCGGTTGAGCGAGCGCGTGGATCGCCGCCATGTCATCGGCCGACAGCGTGAAACGGAAGATCTCGGCGTTTTCGGCGGCGCGGGCCTCGCCGACCGTCTTCGACAGGACGATCAGGCCCTCCTGCTGGACGATCCAACGCAGGACCACCTGGGCAACGCTCTTGCCGTGGCGCGCGGCGATCTTCTTCAAGACGGGATCGGCGAAGACCTTGCCGTCGGCCATGGCGTAATAGGCGGTTACGGACAGGCCCGCCTTGCGTGCAGCGTCGAGCACCACGTCCTGATTCAGGAACGTGCCGAAGCCGAGTGCGGGGATGGTCGCGCCATTGGCGGTGACTGCGTGCATCAATGTTTCCTTGAGATTTGGCAGCCGCATCATGGCAACCATGTGGGATGACCGATCAAACAGAGTGGTCAGGCGATCTGAAGGGTGCGGCCGTCGCGGCGGTCGAGCGCCCCGCTCCACAACGTCAGTCCCAGACCGCCGAGGACGAACAGGCTACCGACCCACGGCGTCGCGGCAAGCCCCAAAGACGAGGCCACGACCTGTCCGCCGAAGAAGGCGCCGGCGGCGATACCGAGGTTGAAGGCGGCGATGTTCAGGGCCGAGGCGACGTCCACCGCGTCCGGCGAATGGCGCTGCGCCAGTTGGACCACATAGAGCTGAAGGCCGGGAACATTGGCGAAGGCCAGGACGCCCATGCCCGCCAGAGTGACCAGGGCCGGAATCTTGGAATCGGCCGTGAAGGTGAAGACGAGCAGGACCAGGGCCTGCAACGCGAACAGCCAGGCCAGGGCGCGGACGGGGCGGCGGTTGGCGACCTTGCCGCCGATCAGGTTGCCAACAGCGATGGCAACGCCGTACAGCACCAATACGAGGCTGACGGTGTCGCTGGGAAAGCCGGTGATGGTCTCCAGGATCGGCGCCAGGAAGGTGAAGGCGACGAAGGTACCGCCATAACCCAGCGCCGTGATCGCGAAGGCCAGCAACAGGCGGGGCTTGGTCAATACGCGGACCTGATCGCCGAAGCCGGCCGCGGGCGGCTGGCTGAGCTTGCCCGGTACCAGCGCCGCAACGCCCAGGCCGCCGACGACTCCCAGCGCCGAGACCGACAGGAAGGTGGCGCGCCAACCGAAGTGCTGGCCGATCCAGGTCCCCATCGGAACGCCGGTGACGATGGCGATGGTCAGGCCGGAGAACATCATGGCGATCGCCGAGGCACGCTTGTCCTCAGGCACCAGGTCGGCGGCGATGGTCGCGCCGACGGAGAAGAAGACGCCATGGGCGAAGGCGCTGAGCACCCGCGCGACCAGCAGCGTCTCGTAGTTGGGGCTGACACCCGCCAGCACGTTGCCGGCGACGAAGACGCCCATCAGGCCGAGCAGCAGGGGCTTGCGCCGCAGCCGGCCTGTCATCGCGGTGAGGATGGGGGCGCCGACGGTGACGCCCAGGGCATAGACGCTCACGACCATGCCGGCGAGCGGCAGGCTGATGCTCAAGTCGGTGGCCACGGTGGGCAGCAGGCCGACGATGACGAACTCGGTCGTTCCGATCGCGTAGGCGCTGATGGCCAGGGCCAGCAAAGCGAGAGGCATTGAGGAACACTCCATCTGTGCAGGCCCCATCAGATGCGGCACAGACGGGCTGGGCGGAATACCGCCGCGTTTCGTATCATTGTGTCATTGAATGACAAGGTTGGTCCGATGAGCGATCCTCGCGCTTGGGAAATGAAGGTCTTCCTGCGCGTCGCCGTCCGCGGCAGCTTCAGTGCCGCCGGCCGGGACGTGGGCATGACTCCGTCCGCCACCGCCAAGCTGATCACACGGGTCGAAGACCGCCTGGGCGTGCGGTTGATCGAACGCTCGACCCGGCGCCTGCGCCTGACGGCCGAGGGTGAACTCTATCGGGAGAAGGCCGAGATCCTGCTGGGCGAGCTGGACGCGTTCGATGCCGAGATCGCCGGTGGCGGCCGGTCGCCGACCGGGCTGATCCGCATCAACGTCTCGGTCCCCTTCGGACGGCATTGCGTACTCCCGCTCCTCCCCGCTTTCACGCAGGCATTTCCGGACATTCACCTGGACCTCACTCTCACCGACGAGGTCGTGGACCTCTATGCGGCCCAGGTCGACATCGCCTTCCGGACGGGCCGGCTGCCGGACTCGGCCCTGCTGGCGACCCGCCTCGGCGACGTACGGCGCCGGATCGTGGCCTCCCCCGACTATCTCGCGCGAAGGGGCGTCCCTCGGTCCGTCGCCGATCTGGAGCGCCACGACTGCTTGGGGTTCAACTTCCGCCGTGCCGCCGCGGTCTGGCCGCTGAAGACGGGCGGACGCTTGGTGGACCGCGAGGTCCATGGACGGATCCAGGCCAACAACGGTGAAACCGTGCGCCACCTGGCGCTCCTGGGTTTGGGCCTAGCGCGTCTGGCGGAGTTCCACGTTCGGGACGACATCGAGGCGGGCCGTCTGGTCACCGTTCTGGACGAGGCGATGGTGGATTGTGAGGAAATCCACGCCGTCTACATCGGCCGGGAACGCGCCCCACGGCGGGTGCAAGCTTTTCTGGACTTCATGACACCGCGGTTGCGGTCCATCCTGCAATGATCGCGTCCAAGATGTGCCCGCAAAGGATGACTGGGTGAGGGCGTGCGCGGCGGCGAAAGCCTTATCCATCTGTGGGGGCAAGCCCAGGTTCCGACCGTAACCATCGTTCAATGGCGGCGGCGACGTGAGCCCGTTCCAATTCGTTCAGCGCATGGCCACGACGAATGCCGTGCCATTTTTCCAGACAGAACCGGCAGCAGGTGGCCGTCGCGTGCTGTGCGATGAACACCGGATGCCCACGGAAGGGCGTCTGCTTCCCGCCGTTGACGGGATCGGCCGGGGCGAGCCGCCCGTCGACGAAGTCCCTGGCATGATCGAGCACCGTTGCAAGGCCCTTTTTCTTCAAATAGGCCTGCTCCCGCGCTCCTAGCCGGAACTTTTGCGGAAGGGTGACTTCGCCAGCCCGAAGAACACCTGGTCCAGATCCTTGATCGTGCCCATGGCCGCTCGGTGGGTGTGCCGCGTGGTCAAGTCCGGTCCGGGGTCGCAGGGCGCGTCCTGTCCACGTGCCCCAGCGACTTGTCGGGAGCGACATGGTCCCGGACCCGCTGCTTGAGCTCGCTGATGTCCGGGAAGCGTCCCTCGTCCTTGCGCGACCAGACGACAAGCTCATCCACGCGCACGACGAACACGCCGCCCGTTCCAGGGACGAGCGTGACGCCCCCCAACTCCTCCTCGAAGGTGGTGAGCAGTTCCTGTGCCATCCAGGCTGCACGCAGCAGCCACCGGCACTGCCGACAGTATTCGATCTCAACCCTGGGCGGCTTCGTCATGGTCTCGACACTCCCTTGCGTCCGGCGCAGGATTCAGTCCGCACATGTCAGGCCCATCTGCCAGAAGTCCGCTTCCAGACGGCAGGCCTGCCGGAAGATCGCCGCAAGCTGCGGGAAGCGCTGCTCGGTCATGCTGCGCGCGGCCAGACGGTCCAGGGTTGCACGAGCGTCCGCCGCCACCTCCTGGTACGCCTCGCCGGAATATTCCATGATCCAGGATCGGTATGGATTGCTCTTGGCAAGACCCGACGGGCTGGCGGCGAGGCGTTTGCCGATCTCGGCATAGCCCACCACGCACGGGGCGAGTGCGACATGCAAATCGAGGAGATCGCCGCGCAGACCCGTCTCCAGCACATACCGCGTGTAGGCCATCGTCGCCTTGGCTTCCGATGCCTGTTCCAGGTCGGCAGCGGAAAGGCCCCAGCCGGCACAGAGCCGAACGTGCAGGTTCATTTCCACATCGAGGATGGCTTTCAGGCCGCCGAAGGCAGCGTGCATGTCGGCGAGGGACTGGCCCTTGTAGACGGCGAGGGCATAGGCGCGGGCAAAGTGGATGAGGAAAAGGTAGTCCTGTGCCAGGTAGTGGCGAAAGGACGCCTCGGGCAAGTTCCCTGTGCCCATCTGTTGAACGAATGCATGGCCGACGTACGCCGCCCAGTCCTCGGCCGCTTCGGCGACCAAGCGATCGAACAGGTCAGTGGTAGTCCCTGCCGCCATCGAGCACATCCTCCCTGCTCCTAGCCGAGCAATTCCGCCGCGCGGACCCACCACCCGGGATGCTCGGCGGTCAGGTGCGCGGCTGCAATTTCGGCCTCCGTGGCCGTGGCGTACAGACCGAATCCGGTGGCGCCGCTGCCCGACAGGCGGGCGAGCAGGCAGCCGGGGGTGGCGTCGATGGCGGCCAGCACCTCGGCGATCACCGGGGCGACGGTCAGCGCCGCCTCGGTCAGGTCGTTGCGGCGCTGGCGCAGCAGCGCGGCCAGTTCGGCCGCGTCGGCTGGAGCATGGTCGAAGCGCGCGGCGGGGGAGAAGCCGCCCTGGCGCGCCTTGAACACGGCCGGCGTGGGCACCGGGACGCCGGGGTTGACCAGCACGACATGGGTGTCCGGCAGGGCGGGGGCGAGGTCCAGGCGGTCGCCGATGCCGCCGAAATAGGCCGGCCGGCCCTTGATGCAGACCGGCACGTCGGCCCCCAGCCGCAGACCGACCGCGTACAGGTCCGGGTGGTCCGCCGGCATATCCCACAGGCGCGCCAGCGCCCGCAGACAGGCCGCCGCGTCGGCCGAGCCGCCGCCGATGCCCGACGCCACGGGGAGGTTCTTTTCCAGCGCGATCCGCACTGCGGGCGGACGACCGAGCCTTTCCGCCAGCGCAAGTGCTGCGCGCGTCACCAGGTTGCCGGCGGGGTCTTCGGCGCGCAGGGGGGCGGAGAAGGGGCCGGTGATCTCCAGGTGCGGGCCGCCGGCCGCGGGGGTGACGGTCAGCCGGTCGCCGACGCCGGCGAAGGCGATGAGGCTGTCCAGCTCATGATAGCCGTCGGCGCGCCGGCCGAGGACGTGCAGGTAGAGGTTCAGCTTGGCCGGTGCGGCCTCGACGATGGCGGTGGTGTCGGTCATGGCCGAGACCTACCGCAATTCGTCATTCCTGCGAAAGGGGCTGTGACGCGTGAATTGAACACGGAGACACAGAGACATGGAGGAAGACAGAGGATTCAATCTCTGTGTCTCCGTGCCTCTGTGGTTCAAATCCAGAGGCCGCTCACTGCGCCTTCGGGGGCTCGGCCTTGGCAGCCTGTTGCTCGGGGAGGCCCTTTTCCATCTTGGCGCTGATCGCCTCCTTCTCCTTCTCCTCCTCGGCGGTGCGCAAGGCGCGTTGCCACTGGAAGCGGGCCTCGGTGCGGCGGCCGACGCGCCAGTAGGCGTCGCCCAGGTGGTCGTTGATGGTGGAGTCCACCGGGCGCAGCTCGACGGCGCGCTCCAGCTTGCCTACCGCAGCCTCGAACTCGCCGATCCGGTAGAGCGCCCAGCCCAAGCTGTCGACGATGTAGCCGTCGCGCGGCTTCAGCTCGACCGCGCGCTCGATCATCGCCTTGGCACGGTCCAGGTTCTGCCCGCGGTCCACCCAGCTATAACCGAGGTAGTTGAGCAGGTAAGGCTCGTCCGGCCGCAGCTCCAACGCCTTCTTGAGGTCGGCCTCGGCCAGCGGCCACTTGTCGAGTTTGTCGAGGGACAGTGCGCGGGCGTAGAAGACCGCCCAGTGCCGCTCCTCGGGCGTGCCGATGCGCTCCAGCGCCTTAGTGTAGGTATCGGCCGCTTCGCCGTAGCGCTTAGCGACGCGGTACAGGTCGCCCAGGCGCACCAGGGCGTCGGTGCGCTCCGGCCGCTCGGCCGCCAGTTGGCTGAACTGTGCGATGGCCTCGTCGGTGCGCTCCAGGCGGGCCAGCGACTCGGCCGCGCGCAGGCGCACCGCCCAGCCGAGCGCCGGGTCCTGCTCCAGCCCCTTGTATTCGTCCAGCGCCTCCGCGTGGTGCTCGCGGGCCTCCATGATGTCGCCGATCATCAGGCGGGCCAGCGTCAAGTCCGGGCGCAGGTGCAGCGCGATGCGGGCGAACAGCAGCGCCGTCTCCTCCGCACCCTCGTGGTGCAGCGCGCTGCCCAGGTCGAACAACGCCTCGCCGAGGCCCTGGCGGGCGTCGGCGATGAGGGGCTTGGCCGGCTTGCCGGCCTCCAGCGCCTTCAGCGCCGGCTCGATCATCAGGCTTTCGGGGTTGCCGGTGCGGAAGGTCTTATAGAGCGTCTTCGCCTCGTCCTTCCGGCCCTGGCGCTCCAGGAAATTGCCGACCAGTTGCACGACGCGCAGCGGCGGCTCGGTGCCGGCGGCGCGGCGGTAGTACTCGGCGGCCTCGGCCGGCTTGCCGCCGAGGTCGAGGACCAGCGCCATATGCAGGTTGTGCAGCGCCGCGAAGCCGCTGGCCGTGCCCAGCGGCGCCAGCGCCTGCTGCGCCTTGACCGTGTCCCCCCTGGCGACGGCGAGCCAAGCGTCGTACAGCGGGCCAATGAACTTGGCGAGGCCCTCGCGCGGCATGCGCTTGGCCATCTCCTCGGCCTCGTTCAGGCGGCCGCGCTTCAAGGCGTCGGCGATCAGCAGCACGGCGGAGAGCTGCGGTTCGCCGTCCTGGCTGGTGAGGCGCATCGCCAGGCCGAGCGCGGTGTCCACCTCCCCCTCACCGAGCTTCAGGATGTAGGCGCGGCGCAGCAGCGACAGGTCGGACGGGTTGGCGGCCAGGGCCTGCGACATGTACTGCGCGGCGGCGCGCCAGTCGTCCTGGTGCTGCGCGAAGCGGCCGGCCAGATAGCTGCCCGTCCCGTTGACGGGCGTCGACCCGTCGCTCGCCGCCATCGCCGGGGGCGCCAGGGGAAGGCTTGCCGCAACGAGCAGCGCGGCTGCCAGTGCGCCGCATTTGGTCCGGGGAGTCATCATGCCGTGTCCGATCTACTTTCCCTTGCGCCGCCCCGCACGAGGAGCCGGTAACATAGATAAGGGCGGACGCACCGGTTTCACGGGGGTCGGCACTCCGCCGGTCGAATCGAGCCTAAGCCTGAAGGCCCCATGCGTTCAACACGTACACCTCCGCCGGTCCGCGACAAAACTGGGCGCATCAGGTCCAGTCGCGCCGCACCCGGTCGATGGTGGCGGGGCGGAAGACATCGGCGACCCGGTCCCGAAGGTGGGCGCGCAACGCGTCCGGCATGCCGGGGGAGAGGCGGTCGCCCTCGATCTTCCAGCGCGCCATCCAGGACAGACTGCGCAGCCAGGTGAGCCGGCGCAGTGGACTGAGCCACACCCGCACGGCACTGGCGAGTTCGGCTGGCACGGCCTCCTCCCACGCGGCGTGGAAGGCGGTGACCTCATCCGGCGTCAGTGCCGCCGCGACATCGGGGTCCCACATGGTGGAGGTGTAGAGGCTGGCGTGCGCCAAGTCGATGGCCGGGTGACCGTACTGCGCCTTCTCCAGGTCGGTGAACCACGCCTTGCCGGCTTCGTCGATCAGGAAATTGCCGGGGTGTGTGTCGGTGCCGACCAGGGTGACGGGCATGGGGGCCTCGACCCGCACCGTCCGTGCCGCCGCAAGCTCTTCCTCGATGCGCGCAAGCGCGTTGGGCTCCAAGCCGGCTTGGGCGAAGTGCTCGGACTGCTTCAGCACCAGCGCCAGCGTAGCCGCCACCGGGTCGGCCGGGCTTGCCAGCGGCGGGCGGTCCTCCACGGGCGGCAGTGGCAGCCGGTGCAGCGACGCCAGCGCGCGGGCGATGGCCGGCATGTCGTCAGGCAGGCGCGGCGGGCGGCCGACGATCTCGCTCACCAGCAGCGCGCCCATGGGCAGGCCGTCGCCCGGCTCCAGCACGTCCACCAGTTCCGGCGTGTGGCCGCCGGCGGCGGCGCGGGCAAAGGCTGTAGCTTGGTAGTGCAGGTTGGTCCGGGGGTCCAGCCCCTGCTGACTCCAGCGCGGCACCCGCGCGATCACGCCGCGGCCCGTCAGGCGCACATGGTCATGCGCCACGCCCTTGAGCGGCATGGCCTCCAGGGCGGTGCCATTCAGGATTTTTGTGAGGGCGTCGATTATCCCTCCCCCGCTTCCAGCGGGGGAGGGAGGGACCCGCGAAGCGGGAGGGTGGGGGCTAGGATTCTCGGGATGACCTTGCCCCCTCCTAACCTCCCCCGGCCCGGCCGGGGGAGGGATTTTATCTTTTGTGCTCATTCAACCGCGGCATCAGCTCGACCAAGTTGCAGGGACGGTGGCGGTTGTCGAGCTGGGCTTCGAGGATGCCGTCCCAGGCGTCGCGGCAGGCGCTGGGCGAGCCGGGCAGGGCGAAGATGTAGGTGCCGTTGGCCACTCCGCCGGTGGCGCGGCTCTGAATCGTCGAGGTGCCGACCTTCTCGTAGCTCAGCCAGCGGAACAGCTCGCCGAATCCGGGGATGCTCTTCTCGAACAGGCCCTCGACGGCCTCGGGCGTGACGTCGCGGCCGGTGACGCCGGTGCCGCCGGTGGTCAGCACCACGTCCACCTCCGGGTCGGCGATCCAGGCCTGCACCTGCGCGCGGATGGAGGCGATGTCGTCCTTGACGATGGCGCGCGCCTTCAGCACGTGGCCGGCCTTCTCCAGCCGTTCGACCAGCGCGGCGCCGGACGTGTCGTCCTCCACGCTGCGCGTATCGGAGACGGTCATCACGGCGATGTTGACGGGGAGGAAGGGGCGGGTCTCGTCAATCCTGGGCATGCTGGGCGACCTGCGTCGGACGGGTATCCACCGGCATATAGACCGGCCAGGCCCCCGCCGCAACGGCGTCCAGCGAGCCGGTTTCCTGGCCCAGACGCAGGCGGTAGATCCAGAAGTTCGCCAGCACCTTCCCGACATAGTCGCGCGTCTCGGCGTAGGGCAGGCTCTCGACGAACAGGAGCGGGTCGTCGATGCTGTCCAGCCCCCGCTCCCGCCGCCATTTGGACAGCGTGCCGGGGCCGGCGTTGTAGGCGGCGGCCAGCAGGATCAGGTTGCTGTTGACCTCCGGCGTGGTCATCAGCTCAGCCAGGTAGCGTTGGCCCAGCTCCATGTTGTTGGCCGGGTCGAACAGCGCCGGGCGGCCGGTGTCCTGGTCGGCAAGGTCGTCGTGGCGGCCCACGACGTGCTCGGCGGTGGAGGGGATGATCTGCATGAGTCCGGTGGCCCCTGCGGAGCTGACCATGCGCGGATCGAAGCGCGATTCCTGGCGCATCACCGCGAACACCAGCGCGCGGTCCACCGTGAAGCCGGTGCGCGGCTGCCAGTGCGGCAGCGGGAACAGCGACGCGTCGTAGGGCGCGCCGTCCGGCGCGGTGACGGCGTTGCCGACCCGCAGCGCCAGCCCGGCCAGTCCGGCGCGGTCGGCCAGCACGACCAGGGCCTGTTCGACCAAGTCGTTGCCGCGCGGGTGGACACGCTTCAGCTCGTGCTCCGCGGTCTCCTTCTGGCCGACCTGGAGCAGCGCCACGGCCCGTGCCCCGGTCGGCTTCTCGGCCAGCGCCGCCAGGTGCTGGCCGGTCAGCTCCGGCAATTGCCAGTTCAGCGCCGGATCCTGCCCGAGCGTACGCCCGGCGATCAGGCCATAGAAGGTGTGCGGGTAACGCGCAGCAGATACCAGCCGGGTGCGCGCGTCGTCGTGCCGGCCCTTTTTGGCGTGTGCGCGTGCCGCCCAGTAGGCGCCGGCGGCGACCGTCCAGGGCGAGCGCGGCCGGGCGGCCACCAGCGCGTCGAAGTGGCGCGAGGCCCGGTCGTACTGCTTGAGCCGCCACGCCGCCAGCCCGGCGATCCAGTGCGCCTGGGTGACGACATCGCCCGACCGTGCGGCGCTGGCCGAGGCCAGCGAGAGGGCCTGAGACACCTCGCCTTCGTAGTAGAGGGCGGCGGCGATGCGGGCGCGGGCGGTGTCGTACTGCACCGGGTCGAGCTGGCGCGACACCTCGTCGTCGCCGAGCAGCTTCAGCGCCGTCCCGGTCTTGCCGCCGCGCAGCAGGTCGTTGAAGTGGGAGATCGCCGCCATGTCGGCGCGGTGGCGCGAGGAGGTGCGGCTGCGCGGCGCGACGCTGAGGTTCTCGTTCTCCCCCTCGTCACCCTCGTCGGTCAGCGGGCGGGCACCGGCGAGGCGCTCCAGCGAACCGGTCAACTGTTCGTCGTCGTGCTGCGGCGCTTTCGGCGAGCGGGCACCCGAAGGCTGACGGCGCAACGCCAGCGCGTGGATGCGGTCCGCCCCGGGGTGGTCGGAATAGCGGTGCAGCCAGTCGTTCAGCTCGTCATAGCTGGCCTTGCGGTCGGGATGCAGCAACCGCTGGCGCAAGACGTGGCCGAGCAGGCGCTTGTCCGTCAGTTGACGGATCTCGGCGTCCGCCGCCCCCCACTCGCCGCGGTCCTGATGTTCGAAGATTCGACGATAGCGCGCCGCATCCTCCTCGGACAGCAGGGCGGCGCGCGCCGCCTCGTCCGCCGGCAGAATCACGGGCAGTCGTTCGGCGAGGCCGAAACCCATCGGTGCGAGCGGACGCCCGTCCGGACCGTGGATCACGAGGGCGGCCCGCGCGGCCTTGCAGAAGCCGTTCGGACCAGGCGCGGCGGCCACCAGAAGTGCCGCACACACAGCCCTCAGGAGTTTCTGCCGCAGCACGGTGGCATTCCATGCTGCGCTGCGAGATATCCCGAGCATTTGTCTGAAATAGGCTCGTTTTCGGCGGATGGCAAGCGCCTGATTTGCCCGCCTGTGCCCTGGTACCGTGAAAGTCCAGGATCTACAATGGCTTGAGGTGTTTCAGGAAAATAGCGCTAGCCCGTGTGGCCGGTTCTTTGGCGCAAGGTCAGAAGGTCACGCCAAGCCTCGCGTTTGGAAATGGGATTCCTCAGGAGATACGCGGGGTGCAGCATGGGCAGCACCGGTATGCTTTTGGGCAGGGTGGGCGAGGTGTAGTCGAACCACTGGCCGCGCAACCGGGTGATTCCTTCCGACCGACTCAGCAGCGTCTTGGCAGCGGTGCCGCCCAGCGGCACCAGCACGTCGGGCGCTACCAGATCCACATGGCGTTCCAGGAAGGGCAGGCAGGCGGCGATCTCTGCTTGCGTGGGTGACCGGTTTCCGGGCGGACGCCAGGGCAGGATGTTGGTGATGTAGACCTTGGTTCGGTCCAGCCCGATCCACGCCAGCATGCGGTCGAGCAGCTTGCCGCTGGCGCCGACGAAGGGCTTGCCCTGGCGGTCCTCGTCCTCGCCCGGCGCCTCGCCGATCAGCATGATGCGGGCCTGCGGGTTGCCGTCGGCGAACACCGTGTTGGTGGCCGTGCGCTTCAGCGGGCAGCCGTCGAAGGCGCGCAGCGCCTCCTCCAGTTCGGCCAGGGTTTTCGCCTCGGCGGCGCGGGCGCGGGCCGATGCGCCGGCCTCGCTGGCGCCCAGCGGCAGGTCGGGGGTGGCGGCCGGCATGGCCGCACGCTGGGGCACCGGGCTCGGCGCCTTGGCACGGGCCGGCTGCGGCCGGGCGGCCAGGGTGCTCCAATCGGTGGGTACGTCGGCGATCGCCTCGTCGCACCCGATTTCCGCATGCCAGCGCAATGCGGCGAGGATGTCGCAGAATTCACTCATGGTTTGACCTTAGCACGGGTCCTGTGCTCATACATGGGGTTACCACGACCAGATCCATGCCAACATGGGCGTAATCATCGGGAGGCTGCCATGGAGCGCGAACCGCGCGAGGTGATGGAATACGACGTCCTCGTTGTCGGCGCGGGGCCGTCCGGCCTATCCGCCGCCATCCGCCTCAAGCAGCTGGCGAACGAGAGCGGCAACGAGCTGTCGGTATGCGTCATTGAGAAGGGCTCGGAGGTGGGCGCGCATCTGCTCTCCGGCGCCGTGTTCGAACCGCACGCGCTCGACGAGCTGATCCCCGACTGGCGCGACAAGGGGGCGCCGCTCACCACCCCGGCCAAGGAAGACCGCTTCCTGTTCCTGACGCCGACCAAGGCGTTCCGGCTGCCGACTCCGCCGCAGATGCACAACAAGGGCAACTTCATCATCTCCCTCGGCAACCTGGGGCGCTGGCTGGCTACCCAGGCCGAGGAGCTGGGGGTGGAGATCTACGCCGGCTTTGCCGGCGCGGAGGTGCTCTACGACGACACCGGCGCGGTCAAGGGGGTGGCCACCGGCGACATGGGCATCGGCAAGGGCGGCGAGCCGACCGCCAACTACACGCCGGGCGTCGAGCTGCACGCCAAGCAGACCATCTTCGCCGAGGGCTGCCGCGGCTCGCTGACCAAGACGCTGATGGCGCGCTTCAACCTGCGCGACGGGGTGGATCCGCAGACCTACGGCATCGGCCTCAAGGAGCTGTGGGAGGTCGATCCGGCCAAGTCGCAGCCCGGCCTGATCGAGCACACGCTGGGCTGGCCGCTGGACCGCAAGACCTACGGCGGCTCCTTCCTCTACCACCTCGCCGACAATCTGGTGTCGGTGGGCTTCGTGATCGGGCTGGACTACGAGAACCCGCACTTGAACCCGTTCGAGGAGTTCCAGCGCTTCAAGACGCACCCCGCCATCCGCCCGACCTTCGAGGGTGGCCGGCGCATCGCCTATGGAGCGCGCGCGCTCAGCGAGGGCGGTTTCCAGTCGATCCCGAAGCTGACCTTCCCCGGCGGCCTGCTGGTGGGCGACACCGCCGGCTTCCTCAACGTGCCGAAAATCAAGGGCAACCACACCGCCATGAAGTCGGGCATGGTGGCGGCGGAAGCGGTGTTCGCGCACCTGACCGGCGGCGGCAACGGCCGTGAGGTCACCGCGTATCCGGAGAAGCTGAAGCAGTCCTGGCTGTGGGCCGAGCTGCACCGGGTGCGCAACATCCGCCCCGGCTTCCAGAAGGGGCTGTGGGCGGGGCTGGCCAACGCCGCCTACGAGACCGTCACCCAGGGCAAGTCGCCGTGGACGCTGCACCACAAGCACCCCGACCACGCGACGCTGCAGAAGGCCGGCGAGGCAGCGAAGATCGAATACCCGAAGCCGGACGGCAAGATCAGCTTCGACCGGCTGTCGTCGGTGTACCTGTCGAACACCAACCATGAGGAAGACCAGCCGGCGCACCTGACGCTGAAGGACCCGGAGACGCCGATCCGGGTGAACCTGGCACTCTACGACGCGCCGGAGACGCGCTACTGCCCGGCCGGGGTGTACGAGATCGTGCGCAACGAGGACGGCACCAACCCGCGCCTGCAGATCAACGCGCAGAACTGCGTGCACTGCAAGACCTGCGACATCAAGGACCCGACTCAGAACATCACCTGGGTCGTCCCCGAAGGTGGCGGCGGGCCGAACTATCCGGGAATGTGATCTGTACCTTGAGAGCGATAAGCATTTAAAACTCATAGCATTTAATGTGCGCACATTATCGCACTTGCGAAGCGTATTTGATAAATGATCATGCCTCTGTGGATTTGTTTTCTCTAATGTTGATCGCGTCGGCGGGAGGGGTGAAGCCGTCTCAAACCTGGGGGGAGGATGGTAAGCGCACTGGGAAAGCAGCGAACCCGGGGGCGCAATGAAGTGGCGGGTGATGGTCGAGGTGACGGGTGAGGACGGCACGGTGACGCAGCACGTGACCTCCGAGGGTGAGCACTCCGCCGTCGGTCAGGCTGCGACGCTCGGGCTGAGCCTGGCCGAGGGCAAGGTGATCCTGGCCGGCGTACAGCACGTCCTGGTCACCGCCCAGGCCGACGCGCACTGTCGCCACCGTCGCCGGTGCAGCCACTGCGGCGCGGCGCGCCCGCTCAAGGACCACCGCTCCCGCCGTCTGGTGTCGCTGTTCGGCACGGTGGAGGTGTGCGCGCCCCGCTTCGGCCCCTGCCGGTGCGGCGTGGCCTGCCAGCGCAGCCTGACCCCGGTCGCCGAGATCATGCCCGACCGCTGCACCCCGGAATACGAACGGATGCTGTCGGGGATGGGCAGCGCTCTGCCCTACCGGCGGGCGCAGGCGCTGCTGGCCGAACTGCTGCCGGTGGACACGGCTCCGGAGGTCGAAACCATTCGCCGGCGCACGCTGCAGGTCGGCGCTCGGCTCGAACGGACGGCGCTCGTCCGGTCGGACGAGGGTTTGCCGTCTGCGGCCAAGGCGATCACGCTGGCCCTCGACGCGGGGCACGTGAAGTCGGTGCGGACCTACCAGATGCGCTCGTTCGAGGTGATGATCGCGCGGGTGGGCAACGATCAGGGGCGCGAGGTCGTCTTCAGCAGCATGCCGGCCGAGGCCGACCGGCAAGTGCGCCAGCTTCATCATCTTCTGCAGCGTCTGGGGGCGACGGCGAACACGCCGGTCACCATCCTTAGCGACGGCGCGGAAGGGCCCCGCTGCCTGGGTGCCGCGGCCAGCGTCGGCCCGATCCGCCATGTCCTCGACTGGTTTCACCTGTCGATGCGGGTCCAGCATGTGGCGCAGGCGGTCAAGGGCTGGGCCACGGCGGTGCCAGCCGCCGCGGAGCGGACCACGACGCTGGACGACGCCGTAGCCCACGTTCGTTGGCGGCTCTGGCAGGTTCCGTTGCAAAGTTTGGCGGCAGGCGCGGAAAGCCGCGGCGGCGGCATCGTCAGGCGGCAACACCGAACAGGTTGGCGATGAAGATTGCCTGAGCGAGCATGTCGTTGGCGGGCATGGCGGCGA
>Ga0196970_1000356_pt1 | contig 57890 bp, 70 predicted proteins | sample S1v_513CmetaG_FD_148672 | JGI IMG/M metagenome (GOLD analysis project Ga0196970, IMG submission 148672) | Soil microbial communities from Anza Borrego desert, Southern California, United States - S1+v_5-13C | ecosystem: Environmental > Terrestrial > Soil > Desert | place: USA: California...
GTCCAGGAGGTCATGAAAATTTTAAGAGTCTACACTCAGACTCGCCAGAGAGTCAACTCCACCCAGTCTTAGGGTTAGGTTCCCTAGGATTCCTTAATAAAATCCGAAATCCCCCTTACAGGAGTCCCTGCATGGCTCGCAAGAAGAAATCCAAGGATGATGTCAACGAGACGTCACCCCTCGATACCTCATCCCCTAAGTCCACCCAATCCTCTACCCAACGCTCCGCTATGACCACCACAAAGTCTAAGAAGGCTGAGTCTACCGCGGTACTCCCTAACCGATTGCCCGTCCGCAAGGCAGGTCCACCGTCTAAACCTAAGAGATCAAGCAGACCTCCAGTATTGGCGGGGACGAAGATAGCTCGTAAACCGGCCATCGCCCGGCCTCCTGTGGACCCTCCTGATCCACCACCTAAGGTGCCTCCGAAGAAGAGGATTACTCTCCCCAAAGAGAGGATCGCCCCTAGCAAACACCATCGGATGTTCACACCAGAGGAGCAACGAATCAAGAACAGTCAGGCGACCAACGAACGCCAGAAGGCAAAATTGAGGATCGCCCAGGACATTGCTCCCCTTCCCTTGGAGGATATTGATTGGGAGCGACGCCTAGAGTGTAAGGAGTCTCTGAAGAAGTTCGCTGAGACGTACATGGCTCCAGTGTTCTACTTTGGATGGTCCAGCGATCAGCTAAAGTGCGTCACTCGTGTTGAAGAGGTCATGCGGGTGGGCGGCATGTTCACTCTCGCTATGCCTCGTGGTGGTGGTAAGACAGCTATCTGTCGTGCTGGACTCCTCTGGGCAACCGCCTATGGGTTTCGGAGGTTCATGTACTTCATCGGCAGCACCGACGAGAAGAGTCGTCAATCCCTGGAGTTTATCAAGACCTATTGGTGGCGTAATAAGATGCTCCAGCAGGACTTCCCCGAGGTGGGCCACGCTATCGATCGGCTAGAGAACAATTGGCACAAGGCTAGAGGTCAACTCTTCGAGGGTCTCCCAACTCACATCGTGTGGGGCTCCGGGGACCTTCGCCTCCCCTGCCTCACGCTTCCAGTGGACGTAGCCGACTGGTACGCAGAGCATGACCCTGACAGCGTCTCTCCTGTTCCGTGCATGGACTACGACCACCCCTTCTTGGATGATCGCCCGCCGGACCAGTGTGTTATCTCCCCCAAAGAAGTCAAGGGACCCCGGATATGGGTCCCACGACAAGCAGGTATCATGGTCTCAACCAGTGGTATCGATGGGTCTATTCGTGGTGAAGCCCTGGTACATCCTGTCACCCTGGAACAACCGCGTCCTGACCTAGTGTTACTGGATGACATCCAGAAAGAGCAAAAAGCCGACAGTCCGATTCTGTGTGAGAAGCTCGCTCGTCTGGTCGATGGTGCTGTCCAAGGTCTCGCAGGTCCTGGTCGTAGCATCGCTGCTTTGATGCCTTGTACGGTCATCCGAGAAGGTGACGTTGCTGATCAATATCTCAATCCGCTCCTCAAGCCAGAATGGCAAGGTGAGCGATGTGCGATGGTGGTCACATGGCCAGCAGGGATCACTGACGTTGAGATCACCAATGACACGGAGGAAGGGAAACTCTGGAATCAATATGCTGAACTCTATCGTCTCTCCCTCCGAGAACATCACGACATTCGACTAGCCCAGAACCTTTACCTGGCTAATCGTGAAGTGATGGATCGTGGTTTTGTCTGCTCATGGCCTGATCGCTATGACCGAGATGGTAAACTCCCAGAAGTGTCTGCTCAACAGCACGCAATGAACTTGCGTCTGAAACTGGGACCTACCTTCTTGTCAGAGTACCAGAACAAGGGTCGTAAGCTCCAAGCCGAAGGTGAGATTACTATTACCGCGGCTCAGTTGGAGAAGAAGACTATCGCATGTAAGGAGTTCGAGGTCCCCAACGACACCCAGAAGATTGTCGCCCATATCGACGTTCAGATGGAGATCATGTTCTATACAGTCTTTGCATCGAACATGGACTTCACGGGTATCTTTCCAACCTACGGTACTTGGCCTGACACAGGACTACGGTACTTTACCAAAGACCAGACTCGCTCTTGGTCTATGTTGACGACCGAGTTCTTCAAAGTCTACCCAGAGCATCGGAACAAAGCTATCAAGACCACCGAGGGACATATCCGTGCCCCTCTGGATGCTAAGATATACTTTGGTCTCCGACAGACAGTCAATAAACTCAAAGGTATGACCTTTATCCGTCAGGACCAATTTAAGACACCTATGATAATCGATAAGATCACTATCGATACTCGGTGGGGTGAAACCTCTGAGGTGGTGAAACGGTTCATAAAGGAGAGTGGCGACCCCTCTCTCCTGGCCTATTATGGTCAATACATGCCACCGACTCACCGTCAGTTCGAGGAATACGACCTCAAGAAAGGATGGCTCTTTGAACACCAAGTCAGTCCCCATGTCCAGGAACCGAAGTGGTGTATCAAACCCAACCCCGATGGTCAGTTCTATATGATGGCAGACGTAGATCGTCTCAAGGACTTCTTGTTTGCTCGTCTAGCCTCTCCTCTGGGAACCTCTGGTTCAATAGCTCTGTACGATGCTCCTGCCGAGAAGCATGAGCTATTCGCACACCATGTCTGCAACGCAGAGTACCCTGAGCCAGTGACCGCCAGAGGTCGGACTAAGAACAAATGGACTGTTCGAGAAGGTGTTGTCTACGACAACGACTTCTTAGACTGTGCTTGCGGTAACATGGCTTTGATGAGTACCTTCGGGGTCTCCGTCAAGACCACAGACCGTGTAATCAAACCCGTGATCCGTAAACTATCAGAGACCTATTCCAACCGCAGGAGGCAAGCATGAATGGTCGCTACAACCCAGAGACCCTCAAGGTTCAACTTGAACCCGAGACTCCTGGTGAGCATCAATTCCTGTTCAATTTGATCCAACTCCTACAATCTGGTGGTAAGATCAGGATTAAGCCTACGGGCAAACCCTCTCTCTTGACCACTTTCAAGGTCCGAGACATAGGTGAGGTTCGCGGGACCGCTGACTATACCTACGATGGTCCTATCTCCCCCAAAGAAATCGGAGGCCCCAATGGGACTAGGGATTGAATGTCCTGCTTGTGGAGGCAAGCACTCAGAAGTCCAGAAGGTAGCTCCCCGACAGATGAACTTCCAGGGGAAGCAATGGACTGTGACTAGGAGAACCCGCATCTGTCGTCACTGTGGGTTCTCTTATTCAACCGTAGAGACTCACGAGGATGTTAAACATATCGGAGTACCAGACCGTATGTATGTCCCTGGTCCAGAAGTCTTAGCTCCTAAGAGGAAACCTCCTCTGAAGAAGGCTAAGATAGGACCAGAGGTCTTAGAACCTAAAGGTACTACTTCAGACAACCCATATCTCTGATAGACCTTGAATGGCTACTGGTAACTGTGGTAATGACTGGTCACTCTAGGATAGGATGAAAGGTGGAATGTTCTACTTTCATCCTTCCTGGAGCCAGTCATGGCTACATTCACAAAATTTCAAGCCTTTGTAGAGCATCTGGCTGAGGGAGTACACAACCTTGGAGCCGACACGCTCAAGATTCTCCTCTCGAATGATGCTCCGAGTGCTGCCAACGATGCAGTCAAGGGAGACCTGACCTCAGAACTAGCTGGTGGGAATGGATACACCGCCAATGGTCATACGGTCACAATCTCTTCGAGTGCCCAGTCTGGCGGTACTTACAAGCTCGTTGGGTCCGATGTCACAATCACCGCTTCTGGTGGTTCTGTTGGACCTTTCAGGTATGCAGTCCTCTACAACGATACTCCTACGTCACCTGCTGATCCTCTTATCGGTTCTTGGGACTATGGTTCGTCCATTACCCTGGCTGCTGGTGAGACTTTCACAGTTGACCTCGATGCCACCAACGGCATCCTTCAACTCGCCTAATATGGGACTACCTCCCCCACCCATCGTCGTGATGAGACCACGACCGCGACCGATCACTGACTCTCCCCAAAAGGACGTCAGGCCCATCAACCCTGAGTCTGCTATGTCCGGTTGGAGTAAACCTCCGATTGAAACATGGCAAGACCTCACACCAACGACTTGGCAGTGGTTGATGTCTCTATTGTTTCCTTAATACACTCCTGGAGTTACAATCATGCCGAATCCATCTACAGTGACGGCAGAAGTGCTGGAGCCGGAAACCCCGGAGCCTGTTGAGAAGTTTCCGACTCTTCGCAAGCTCCAAACTGCTCTCCAAGAGGAGCGTGCCCAGATCATTGCAGCTTCTGCTACTCTTCGAGCCCAACGAGATTCCTTAGTTGGAATCATCCAACCTTATGAGTTGGAACTACAATCTGTCAATCGTCAGATCAAAGCTATCGAGTTACCTCGCTTGGCTGAGATCGATAATGAACTTGGAGCTATCGCACGAGCCCTTGGTGGTCGTTCGATGTCCAAAGGCTGATTATCCATAGGGCATCCTATAGGTATCCCCTTATAGGGGTTTAACATCAATCCTTGTGTTCTTTGACCCGGCCCTAGCGTAGATTCCTAATCGAAACAACCCTGGGGCCGGCCCTTTCTCTTACCTATCATACACCCATGCTCAATTCTGCTGATCTCGAAGTGATTCGTGTTCATGTTCTTGTCCCAATCGTTAAGACGATTGTTCGAGACTTCACCTTATACATGATCGGTAATCCGCTCTATCCTCCTGAGCATGAACTCGCCGGTCAACAAATGTATACAGCGGCTCAACGGAACTGGGCTAAGGAGATCGCTAAGAATCCTAGCCAGATCGCTGACCAAGTATCTCATTTCGCTCTCAATCTTGACGGTTTCAAGAACGAGGGCAGTAGTGTCAACTTCGGAGTTCTCCAGGGCCATCTTGAGAACGCTATTAAAAACCACTTCTTCCCAGTCTAAAGAAGCAGTACCATGTCGCGTGCCTTTGCTCCTGCTCAGAATGAATACCTCCAACTGAGTTCTTCACCTCTGACTCCATACCCATTGGTGATGGGTTGTTGGTTTAAGACAAATAATGCAGGATTGACCCAAAATTTAATGAATTTGGGTGCATCAACATCTGCGCATAACTTTTCTCTGCATATTTCATCCTTCAATGGCACGGCACGCTGTCATTCAGAAGGTGGAATTATTAGCGAGGCTCAAACATCCAATACATGGTCTGCTAATACTTGGCAACTAGCGATTGGTGTCTGGGCCAATGTTAGTTCTCGCATTATCTACTTAAATGGTTCGGCTAGTTCTGGGAACTCTGGTGCATCAGTCACAGTCTCCGGTGTTAATCGTTTCCGTATTGCCCAAGAAGCGGATTCTTCCACAGGGTCACGTTCGACTTTCAGTGGATCAATCGCAGAAGCCTTTATTGCTAATGTCGTACCCACAACGACTCAAATCAACCAACTTTGGAATGGTGGTAGTGGAGGTGCTGGTCTATCACCTGACCAAGTATTCGGAGTCAATCTTATCAGTTGGTGGAAATTGTTAGCCAGTGATGGAAGTATTGACTACGACGGTACAAACCATCTTTTGGAAATCAATACTCCGACCAATGGAGCTGATCATCCGAACATAGACTATGGAAGTTCTGGCAGTTCCATACCTCGGTTTCGACATCACTACCGTAACCAAGGGTTTATGCGTCATTCTCAATCTGGCCTCTGGCTACCTCCCGGTGTCGAGGATCAATTACTACGATTCAACCATCGAGGAGAATCATAATGCTTTGGCTCAGACAATCAACTGCTTCCCAAGAGATTCAACTCGGCAAGTTTGTTGATGACACAGATGGTAAAACAGCTGAGACTGCTCTGTCCATCGCAAACACTGATATTAAGCTCTGGAAAGAAGGAGCTACTTCCCAGGCATCTAAGAATAGTGGTGGTGCAACCCACATCGCAAACGGGTGGTACTACGCAGTTCTTGATGCAACCGATACCAACACACTGGGTAAACTCGAAGTAACGGTAGATGTGAGTGGGGCTCTCTCAGTTCGCCGTGAGTTTATGGTTCTTCCGGCCAATGTTTATGATGCTCTTGTCTTGGACACGGATGTCTTAGAGACAGACCTCATCGAGATTGGGGGTGATGCAGATTCCCTCACCATCTTTAAACTCATGTGCGACTGTGGATTAACTGCCCAGGTCGCTAACGACGTTAGTAACTCTGCCTCTTCCTTCTGTACGACCTTAACTTCTCCTGTCGATGACTACTACAATGGACTTGTACTAATTATGCAGAAAGGGGAGATAGGTCAGTTCCAAGGTGGTCGTGTGACCAACTATGATGGTACTACTAAGTTCATCACTATTGATCCTCCACTCTCTGTTGCCCCGTTCACAGGTGCTGACTTCCTACTCATTGGTCGTATTGTGGACTAGGAGGACCTATGCTTCAGTTCTTCCTAAGTCGTCGCCTAGCATCAGGCCAGTATACTCTGACTGCGGGTCATGCAACCTTTGCCCTTTCAGGTCAAACTGCTAACACTATTCGTAGTCGAGTCGTAACTGGTCAACAAGGTAGTTTCTCCCTTTCTGGTCAAGCTGCTAACCTTCTAAGAGGTCTATACTTAACTGCTGCTCAAGGGAGCTTTACTCTCTCTGGTCAGGATATCACCTTCGACCGTACCTATGTCTTAGCCGCGGTCTACGGTTCCTTCTCCTTGGCAGGTCAGAACGCCAACCTACTCCGAGGACTCTCCTTGGTCGGTGGTCACGGTACGTTCACCCTCTCAGGACAGTCCGTGAACCTCCTGAAAGGGTTTAGTGTGGTGGCTGCTCATGCCTCCTTCACACTAACTGATCAAGATGCTAGTTTAGAGTTCAATCGTCTCTTGGTGTCTGCTCATGGTAGCTTCACCCTGGATGGTCAAGCAGTAAACCTGCTTAAAGGTCACAGCCTTGCAGCTAGTGTGGGCTCTTTCACCTTGACTGGGCAGGACGCAATCCTCCAGTACGGTTCAGAGACTATCCTAGACGCAGACCACGGCACGTTTACCCTCAGTGGTCAATCCGCTGACCTGACTGTAGAACGACTCCTAGTCGCGGACTATGGTTCAATAAGTCTAACCGGCCAGGACGTTCAGCTTCTCCCCCAAAGAATCCTGGTGGGGAGCCACGGCTCCTATACCCTCACTGGACAAGATGCTGATCTATTGTATTCTGCTGTAGCAACATTTAATCCAGCTTGGGCTGCTAACTCCAATAAACTCCTACTATGAGGTCATTATGGCTTTCATCAAGAACCAAGCAGTAAATGGCTTCACGTTCGTATTAGTCGGACTTGATGGAGCCGCAGTCACCACTGGAGTTGTAACTGGTTACGTCACCAAAGATGATGGTAATCAGACTCTCTTAGCGAACGCTGTCCGTCACAAGGGGAATGGACAATGGGCTGTTGATCTTGAAGCTGATGAGATGAACGCAGACCAGATAGGTCTCCTCTTCACTCATCCTGATGCGATCAACGTCAACTTCACTATTCCTACTCTCTCTAGTGAAGACACTGAACTGCTAGGTGGGAGTAGTAGCTCCTCTTCCGGTGGTGAAATTGACATCGCAGAACTTGCCTCTGCTCCACTCCGAGTTCGTACTGCGGAGGGAACTGTAGAGGAACGTAGTGTAGACGAGTTAATAAAAGCCGACAGATACCTTGCAGGACGGCAAGCTGCCGATGCTGTACCCTGGGGTATCAGAGTCGCTCGTGGTAAACCCGGCAGTTCAATCGGAGGATAAAATGTTGGAAGTCGGCTCTGCCCGTTCTGGTCAAGAAGTGACTCCCCATGATACGACAGCCCTGTCTGGTAAGACTAGGGGTTTGTATGTTGGTGGGGCTGGTGATGTAACTGTGACCATGCACAATGGTTCTGACCTCACCTTTGTTGGTGTTCCTGCGGGCACCATCCTACCGATAGTCGTCACCCATGTCAAAAGCACTGGGACGGATGCTACCGATATTGTTGCTCTGTTCTAGGAGGTCATATGCGAATTGGTATTGGCCTTGGAGTAACCAATAAACTCACCCCCATAGCTGTCGAGGGTGGAGGTGCTATCGTTCTATCTTTTGAACCTGGGGGGCCTACGAATACCCTCAACTGGACTGCTTGGCCAGGTGCGATAGACTACTATTACTACAAGAATGGAGAGCTTGCTGGTAACTCAAATGGTGAGCTATCTGCGATAGTTCTAGCTCAATCAGGAAGTCAATGGTATGTCCTAGCTGTTGGAGAAGCTGGACCAATCCCTGAATCAACTTCAAACACGGTGACGTTCTAATGGCAAATGAGATTAAGATAACCGCTGCCTTGGAATGTTCCAATGGCAACTTCCAGATTCCCCGTCTTGGGAGTACACAACTCCAGGTTAATCAGAACGCTCCTGGTGGTGGTGTCCCTGGTATGGTATCTGCGGCAACTGCTGGGTCAGATATTACAACTACTGGAGTCTCAACTCTAGGGTGGTGTTATGTCCGAAACCTAGACGCAACTAACTTTGTGGAATGGGGTCCAAAGGACACAGGTACTTTCTACCCCATTGGTAGACTCAAACCAGGTGAGGCTACTGTCTTCCGTTTGTCTCCTGGTAAGACCCTCCATATCAAAGCTGACACCGCTGCTTGCAAGTGTCAGGTACTCGTCCTGGAGGACTAATGAAGACTCGCTCTCGTGCCCGTAAGAAACCTCTCTCAACTGAAGCCCAGCTTGAGATGCAGGCTGAAAAGCGTAGAGCTTTGAATGAGGTCTTACGCCTCCGTAACGAGGTTCGTAAGATCAAAGCTAAGTGGGATGCTGCCCAGACAGTCACAGGAAATGAAAACCATTGGGCTCAGGCTGATAACCTTGATCCTCATGGTGCGGCCTCGCTGTCTGTTCGTCGTACCCTTCGCTCCCGTTCCCGCTATGAGATCATTGAGAACAATCCCTACCTCAAAGGGACCGTTCTCACCATAGCCAACGACTTTGTTGGTAAGGGAGGTCCTAGGCTCCAGGTCACTGATACTCGTCTATCTGCTATGCAGAAACGAGACATTGAGACCAAATGGACTACCTGGGCTCGACTCTGTATGCTTCGTCAGAAACTCTGGCGAATGCGACTAGCCAAGATCGTTGATGGTGAGTCTTTTCTTCGAGCGTACACTAATAAAAACCGGCGAAGGGAATACCCCATCACCCTGGACTTCCAAGTCCTTGAGTGTGACCGTATCTCCTCCACCGAAAGTCCTTCCCAGGATTCTCAATGGAATGAGATCGACGGTGTACGATTCGACAATTTTGAGAATCCTCTATTCTACCATATCCTTGATTCACATCCATCGAGTGCTAACTGGTTACACTCTCGATTGGTTCCTTTCAAGGGTCAATGGTTGCCCGCCAAGTACGTTATCCATTGGTATCGTCAAGACCGTGGTTGGCTCCGAGGAATCCCCGAAGCTGCTCCTTCTCTACCTCTATGTGCTTTACTCCGTCGCTATACCCTAGCGATTGTACGTCATGCCGAGGTAGCCGCTGACCTCACAGCCCTCATTACCAGTGAGATGCCTCCTGGCACAACTGGTTGGACTGATGGCAACGGTAATATCATTCGTGACAACCCATTCGATACCTTTCCGGTAGAGATGGGTATGATCATGAACCTTCCCTATGGGTATGATGTCAAACAACTCGAAGCTGTACCTCTGGGCGTACAGTACGATGAGTTCGTTGGCAGCATCCTCCGAGAAATCACTCGTCCTATCCTTACTCCCTTCCATATCGCTGCTGGTACTTCTAAAGACTCCAATATGGCGTCCGCAGTAGTCGACCAGCACATCTACAAGGGCGGTCAGGAGTTCGAGCGTTCCCACTGTGAAGAATCTGTAGTTGACCATATCCTTGACCTCTGGTGGTTCGAGGCCCTGCGTCAACCTGGCTACCTCTCCAGTAACCTCGGTCTACGAGATGCTCCACCAGAGCATGTCTGGCAATGGGACCGCGTTGGTCTGGACCACACCGACCCATCTAAGGTCGCCCAGGCCATCCAAATCCTCCACGACAAACGACTCATCACAGATCGTGACTTCCAGGAGAAGTATATGAACCGTGACGTAGACGCTTGGCGTGAGGAGATCGAGGCTGATGATGAGTTCCGCAAGGGACTTGAAGATTCCGGTATGTCGGTTCAACCTAAGCAAGAGGAACGTCAGGCTAAGGAGGCAGAGAAACAACTCAAGGAAAAGAACAAGACCACCGAGCGTGTCTCTAAGGACCGTAATAAGACCGCCGAGAAGGTCAGTAAGAACCGAGCTAAGCAAAAGCCTGCTGCTAAGAAGCCAGTCAAGAAGGCTACTAAGAAGTAGACTTAGTTTGGCTACCTGTAGTTGTTGCGGTGACTTCCTACCTGATGGTATGATGAAGTCATCCATCCATCGGAGAGTATTCCTTTCGCGGGACCTACTCTCCCCAAAGAAGGAGGGCCGATGCCCAAGACCATTCGCAAGCTCCGAATACGAGCAAGCAAGAGGTCAACAAAGCGAATCCCTTCGGAGATCAACTTCAAGGCTCAGATTAAGGCAGCCACCTCAGCAGAAGTGGCCAAAGGAGAACGTCTTGTTCTCATGGCAAACTCTGGTCGTCCTATGCGACTAGAAGGCTTCTTTGATGAAGTGGTGATTGACCTCAAGGGTGCCCGTTTCGACAAAGAAAAGACACCCATCATTGCCGATCATGACGTAGCTCGTCGGGTTGGTCACACCACCGAACATATCATCCTCCAAGCAGGAGAGACTGGTACGATTGGTGGTAAGAAGGTCAAAGGTCCTCTAATCGCAGCCTCTGGAGTTCGATCCTCGAACATGGCTATCGCCAAGGGGATTGTTGAAGACCTCAACAACGGATTCCCATTCCAGGTATCCGTAGGTGCAACTATTGTCAAAGGCTTCTTCGTAGAGGCTGGAGACACGGCAGAGGTCAATGGTAGGACCTATAAGGGTCCGTTGATCGTTGCCAGCAAGACAGTGATTCGTGAACTCACTGTTACCGTCCTGGGAGCAGACAGCAATACCTCTACGAAGATCGCTGCCTCCCGTAAACACCACAAGGAGAAGATCATGGGATTCAGGGCATATTGCCGCTCCCAGGGTATCAATGACCCTTCGAAGCTCTCAGCCAAGCGGCTGGCTTCTCTGAAAGCTGCATGGAAGTCCCTCTCTTCCGAACCGAAGACTCGCACTGTGGTTAAAGACAAGCGAGTCAAGGCCAGCCGTAAGCAGGAACCGATTCGCAAGACGGTCAAGGCTTCTCGTACCCCGGACATTGATCCGGTGGCTGATACGAATCGTCGAAGTGCCCAGAACCTGCGTCGCCTTTCTCGCATCAATGAAATTGCTGCAAGCCTTCCTCAAGACCTCGTGGTCGTCGAGAAGAACGGTAAGAAGGAACGCAAACTCAAACTGGCCGACATCCAAGCTCGTGCCGTCAAGGAAAACTGGAGTGCGGACAAATTTGAACTCTTCTGCCGTCGGGCAGAATATTCAAACCCGCAGGAAGGTCCTGGCATCCACTCGAAGAACAGCAACCTAGAGTCGCAAGTTCTGGAGTGTGCCATCCTCAAGGCTGCTCAGACCATTCCGATGTCGGGCAAGAATGATCGCACCGGCAAGAAGTTCGGCATCGAAGAGATGTTCGACGAGAAGGTGTTGAACGCCTCGGATGATCGCAAGTATCGCTCGATTGGTCATTCGATTGACGCAATCCTCGATGCTCAGATTCGTGCCGCTGGCTACACGCCCACCGTCCGTGAAGGCTCTGAATTGATGGCCCAGGCTCACAAGGCTTGGTCAGTCATCAAAGCCTCTGGTATGTCCAACCTCAACATTCTCGAAATCTTCGAGAACGTGATGAACAAGGCCAGCTATGCAGGCTTTGTCCAATCGGAAGGGGTCTGGAATCAACTGTGCGGCCGTCGGCCTCTCAACGACTTCAAACCCCATTCCCTCTACCGCTTGGACCTCACTGGAGCGTACAAGAAGGTCGGACAAGATGGTGAATTGAAGCACGTTGGGATGGAAGATACGAAGTACACCATCCAAGCTGATACCTTCGGTGCCATGATCGCGATTGATCGCAAGACGCAGATCAACGATGACATGGGGCTGGTGGTGGACAAAGCTCGGACCCTTGGTGTCCTGGGTGCCCAACGTATCGAAGAGTCTGTCTTCGTTCTGCTGCTCAGCAACCCTGGTTCGTTCTTCGCCTCTGGCAACGGTAATCTCGCCACTGGTGGTGGTTCGGCTCTCAGCCTGTCGTCTCTTGAGACGGCTCGGCTTGCCTTCCGCAATCAAGTGGTCAACGGTAAGCCGGTGAGTGTGACTCCATCTCTCTTGCTGGTTGGCACCCAGCTTGAGACTCTGGCGAACAACATCTTCACCCAAGACCGTCTGGCTGCGACTGGCGACACTGATGCTCGCGTGTTCACCAACAACGAGTTCCGTGGTCAGTACCGTCCGATTGTGAGCCCGTACCTCAACAACACCGCGATCACCGATCAAGATGGTAACGCCATCTCTGGTCAATCGGGGACTCAGTGGTACTTGTTCTGCCCGCCTGGGGCTGCTCAAGGTCCGGCTCTGGTCATCGGTTTTCTGAACGGTCGTGAGACTCCGTACTTCGATGAAGCCGAGTCTCAGTTCAACGTGCCCGGTGGTCTCCAGTTCCGTTCGTACATGGACTGGGGCGTTGCGATGCACGTCTATCAGATGGCGTACAAGTCGGCTGGTGCCTAAGCACCTCTGACAATCGCTAGTATCAACAACCCTCTGCTAAACCCAGAGGGTTGTTTTCTATCCCGCAATAAACTCCGAGGTTTTCATGTCCTTGAAAGATTTAGCTGAAGGCGTGCGTGGGTCTCAGGGCACTATCACTCTGTCCCGTCGTGACGTCAAACGTCTCCAGCAGTATGTCGATAAGTCGAACGCCAGTGTCACAATCGACCGCATGTCCAACGGCGGGGCCATCATCAAGTGCCAGGACCTTTGCAACCTTGTCCTTGGTCCTGATGAGCCTGTTATCTCCCCCAAAGAAGAGGTCGACGTAGTCGAAACTCAGACCCTCACACCGTTCGATGGTGATGAAGATGACGAGGATGAGACGGACACCGATCTGGAAGGGGAGTCAGAAGTTGCTCCTCAGAAGAAGCGTCGTAAGAAAAAGCAATCGTAAGGTCTAATACAGACCTGACGGTCAACATACTTCACGGTCCAGTTCGGACCTCAATTTGAAAGGCTTTTGCTCCTATGGAAGCAATCTTTGTTCATGGCGACCCGCAAATCCGACTGGACTATACGCCGGATGGTGCGGACGTTGCCAATGGTGAGATCGTGAGCGTCGGTGGCATCGCTGGTGTCTGCACGACTCCCGAAGGTATTGAAGATGGTGAGCTTGGTGCCGTTGCCACGATGGGCATCTGGAGCATCGAGAAAGATGGGACCTCTGGTCCTGTGTTCTCGGTTGGTGAACCCGTTGCTTGGGATGTGTCGGCGAATCTTGCCATCGAAGTTGGTAGCATGGCCGCTGGTGACTTCATCATCGGTACTTGCGTCCAAGCTGCTGGGACCAATGACGACCGTGTCATGGTTCTGCTCAATGTCCAACCGGCTGGTGGTGCTGGTGGAATGAAGCTCCGCTTCGGTCAACATACGACCGTTGCCGCGAGTGATACAGTGGTCACTGGTCTCAACACCGTGGTAGCCATTGTTGCTCAACTCAACGATGACCCGGTGGATGGTGCCATGCACGTGACTGCGAGTATCGGAGATCAAGCTGGAGCCCCTGCTGCTGGCTCGGTCCTGATCAACACTTGGAAATCTACGGACGGTGACGCCACATTGGTCGCGGCCACTACCTTCTCCAAGAAGGTCAACTGGATTGCCATCGGAACCTAGTTCGGTGGTGGTAGGTGTGCGGAAACGGAGGGAGGAGGGGCTAGGGTGTCAAACCTCCTCCCTAGTGGTCTAATCATGCGGGGACAAGATCAACTCTCCTCCCTCCGTTTGGGTTTATATGACTTACGATTTTCAATCTCGGCTCCGTAAGGTAAGTGATCGTTTCAAGAACATCAACTATGAAGCGATCACTTACACTCGTGATGGAGAGTCAATCACCATTGCTAAGGCTTCTCCCATTCTCCATGAGGCTCCTCAGATCGTGGTTGGTGTTTCAGTCTCACGACTAGAAATCCAGGACTGGGCGATCGACTGTGAGGATATAGAGTTTGGTGATGGAGTCAACGAGCCCATGCCAAACGATATGATCACCAGAGCTAATGGTGATCAATTCCGTCCTGTGGATATGGGACCGGGTAATCCTTCTTGGAGGTTCACCACCTCTGCTAGAGACCGAGTCCTACTCCATACTGTCAAGACTGGAGAGAGATAATGAGTACGATGTCTGATCTTCGTGACGAGGTCTACACTCGTATTGCAGCCAAGAAGGTCTTGGAAGACTTCACATTCAACAATTTCACGGTAGTCAAGTCTCATCGTCCCTATGAACGTATCGAACTCTTACCCACTAACTATCCTGGTGGTAAGGTCTACGTCGTAGCGGGAACACCTGGAGTCATCCAAGGTCGTTCTCGGTCTAACATAGCATTGGGTGAGTTAGCTGTGGTAGTGGGATTCCAGAAGGGTAATATCGACCTCGATGACTTGGCAGCTAATGACACACTCCTTGACTTTGTTGAGGAGTTAGCTGACATGTGCCGTCTTGAGGTCACACCAGCTGAATACTCCTTTCAACGATTAGAGTTTCTCCAGGACGATAATGGAGTCCCCTATGACTTCTTCGGAATGAGAGACGCTCACTTGTTTGAGTCATACTTTACTGCCTTCTACCTCAAGGTAGCCCAACCATAAGGAACTAAGTTCATGGCTGCTAAGACCGGACATCAGATGAAGCTGTATCGGAACACTGGTTCCGTTGCTTCTCCAACTTGGACGCTCATCGACCAGATCGGTGACGTCAATATCCCTGACTTCTCTCGTGCTGTGGCCGAGTTGAAACGTCGTGGGAATAACTACACCAAGAACCTCCCCGGTATCATCAACACCATCGCCCTAGAGTTCCGACTCTTCCATGGCGTCGGTGCTACGATCTTTGAGGCTCTGCGTGACAACTTCCTGGCTGGTACTATCGAAGAGTTTGCCGTCCTTGATGGTCTGGTCGCCACTGTGGGTACGCAAGGTCTACGCTGCCCCTTTCTGATCGAAGCCTTTCCCTGGGACCAGAACCTCGATGAAGTCTCTGGTCACGACCTGCGACTGGTCATCGGCTATATGGAATCAGCTGGTTCCGAAGTTGATCCTTCCTGGATGGAAGTCTCCGCCTAACCCTTCCTACCTCCCGACCTCTTCAGGTCAACCTAGCTCACCCTAGGGAATGTCGGGAGGTAGTTTTTCTTTCACCAATAAACTCCTAGTACAAGGACAGCCCATGTCTACTGAAGTTGATGCCGTCAAGTCACGGCTTGCCAATCGAGGTGCCATCATCCCTGCTGCCACAGGACCTATGATGCGGACCCATCGCAATGCGATCTTCTCACTCACGGCTGGTGAGCTTCGCAAAATCTGCGAGGCCAACCCCAACCATCCTCTGTCAGCCGAGAAGATCAAATCAGTCGCTCGTTTCCAGGACAGCCAAGAGGTCCATTGCGATTGTGTGGACATCGAAGCCATCGTCGATAATCGTGCCATCACGTTCTACGATACTCTCGAAGATGATCCACAGTCTCCCGGCACCAAGCAGAAGGTGACTCGTAAGGTCCTAGGTGATAAGATCACCAAGGTCAAACCAGAAGTCACCCCCAAGCCCTGATCTTCCAGACCCATCCTAACGCCCTGGACCTTACCCCTCCCCGCATTCAATCTACCTTTGGATGCGGGGACTCATCTCCCCCAAAGAAGGAACCCCGCATGAGTGTTCGACATCTAACTTACCTTTCCCCCATTGTCAGTGCATACATCCTAGTTGTACTGCTATGGGCTCCAGTCGAGGCTCAAGTCAAACCTGCACCCCTCCAGCACCATCATGTCAAAGCTGTCATCGATGGTCCTCAGAGTGCTGCTCCGGGTGACTTGGTAGTCTTGGACTCCAACGGTAGTAATGCAGTCAAAGCTCGGAAATGGTTGCTGACCAACAGTGACCGAACTTTCCTTCCAGTAGACAACAATACCAAAGTCGTCTTTGCTAGTGGGACTCCTGGTCAATACAACTTTGTGTTGGTGTGTGCTGGCCTCGATGAAGATGGTAAAGTAGACCTCGATGCTACTACTTTTAAGTTGACTATCGGTGGTCCTACTCCTCCACTACCTCCTGGTCCCAATCCCCCGACTCCAGAGCCTCCTATTCCTCCTACCCCTCCGACTCCTATCCCTAGTGAAGGGTTCCGAGTCCTGGTAGTGTACGAGAAGGATGACCTGGACAATTACTCTAAGGGTCAACTGGAAGTCCTGCAATCTACCGCGGTCAGGTCCTACTTGATTCAAAAATGTATCAAAGGACCAGATGGTAAGACTCCTGAATACAGATTCTTTGACGACGACACTAATGTCGAGAATGAGTCAAAAATCTGGCAGGATGCTCTCAAACTGCCTCGAACCTCCCTACCCTGGGTGATTGTCACAAACGGTAAGGCAGGGGAATCTATCCCCATCCCTGCTGACACCGATCAAGACAAGTTCTTGGAGTTTCTTAAAAAGTATGGTGGCTGACTTCAACTCACCTTCGATAGGTGAGACCCTACTAACCATCTATGTTGGAGCCTATATCCTAGGCTCCGGTATCGACCCTTACCTCTGGTACTATGGAGCCCCGCATGAGCTATTGCTCACCGCTTCGCAAGAACGAGATCATTGTTGACGAGAACTTCCGAATTGATCCTCTACTCGACAACACATTTGGTAGAGGTCTCTTTCTTCGTGACTACAGCGAATCACCGTTCGCTAGTGGTCCGACCAAACCTTTCGACCTCCAGATCATTGATCCCTCGGAATGGAAGGATCGTATCCGCGAGAAAGACGAAAAGAAAACTCGCAACTCCGACCTTGCTGATCAGGTAGGTCTGAAGTGCAAGAACCAATCCAACACTAACTACTGTTGGATCAATGCCCCCGTCTACTGCTACGAGTCTGCTCGTGTGCAAGCTGGTCTCCCCTTGGTTTACTTCTCTCCAGCTTCTGTTGGAGGTCCGATCAAGAACTACCGCAACGTCGGTGGGTGGGGTTCGCAAGGTCTGGAGTACATGGTGGCTCATGGTGTGGTGCCGGAAAGTCTCTGGCCCGCTAATGCCATCAGTCGTCAATACTATGACGAAACCTTGGAGGTCCGAGCCAAACACAAGGTCAGCGAATTCTATGACCTCGAACCTCGCAACTGGGAGCAGCTGATCACCTGCTTGCTCTTAAACATCCCTGTGGCCATTGGTCTCAACTGGTGGTCGCATGAAGTCACCGCAGTCGATGCTGTGCTGATGTCCAATGGTGACATCGGTGTCCGTATCCGCAACAGTTGGGGTATGGAGTGGGGTGATGATGGATATAGCGTCCTCGTCAAGTCCAAGGCCAATCCCGATGATGCTGTGGCTTGCCCTGTCGTGTTCGCCGCCTAGTCCTTAGTCCTACTTAACTCTGTTGTGGAGTTAGGAAACCTTTCTTGTGGAGTCCCTGCTATGAACATCTTGGAACGATTCCGTCTGCAACGTGAAACCATCCGCGAATATCGGAGTCTCCGTGACAGCGGTAAGTCGCATGACGAAGCTGCTGATCTGATCATTCAGAATGCGAAGACTCGCTACCAACCCGTCGCGAGTTCGACTGGTGGTCAACCGCGAGCCATCGACATCGAGAAGTGGATGAAGATCATCGAAATGATCTTGGCCTTGCTGGCCATGTTCTCTAAGTAAGCACCTTCGTGTGACCGAGCCCTCCCTCCGAGTGTCGGGGTGACGTGGGGAGGGAGGGCCGCACACATTTCCTATCGTACCCTATCTCAGATTAGTCCTAATAGACTGTACCTGGTTGGACGCGACCAGCTGATTCCTCAAGTCAAAATATCATTTGACTGTCTACTAGGACTAATCTTTCTTTTACCTGTGAGGTCAACATGTTCCGACTATGTCTTGTGCTGTGCCTATTATTGCTAACTGTGTTCGCTCTGCTCCCTGACCTGACCGCCGGTGAATGGGTCTTAACCCGAGCTACTTGCGATTGTTCAGACTGCAAATGTCCTGACTGCTCTTGCGGCATCGGCTGGGTACTCACACCGCAGATCGAAGGAGCCATCTCTGCTCCAGCTGAACCTGATTACCTACCGAATGACCGTGACAACCTGGAGACGATTGCTAAGTCCAAGGATTGCCCTGACTGTGCTCAACAAGCACGCAGTAAGATCAAACGTCTGTTCGGTCCTGTGACTCAAGCGGCACCTGTCTACTCCGCCGAGGTTGCATCTCCCCCAAAGAATCGCGTAGTGCGACGATTCGGACAATGGGTCAAGACTCGACGACAAGGTCGTCGGTGTAACGGACCCAACTGTCAGTAATCAATCACAACTGATTAGAATCTTGATAGCCCACTAGGTCTACTTAGTGGGCTATTTCCATACCCCTACCCCGCAATAAAAACCTATGAAGTTCACCGATACAAAGGGCCGTGAGTGGGACCTCACCCTCACCTTGGCCGGAGCCAAACGGATTGATAACTCTGACTTCTCTGCAATCTACGAACAGAAGTTCAGTATCCTCTCTCCCTCGAAGGAACTGTTCCAGAACGTCTTAACCAACACCTCACTCTTGACTGCTATGGTCTGGGCGGTAGTGCAACCGCAAGTGAGGTCTCTCTTTGCCCAAGGGAAGTTTCAAGCTGACCCTGATACACATCCTGAAGATGCTGAAGCAGAATTCTGTGAAGCATTCAATGGAGCAACTATCTCAGCTTGCCGAGATGCCTTCTGGGAGGCCCTAGCAAGTTTTTTCCAAGATCATCAGACCGTCTTATTGAAACTGAAAGAGCATTACGTCAGGACTCAGAAGAAACTGGCAATGCGGATTCAGGAGTTGAGCCCCGAACTCGACAGTCTGATGGACGAGAATCTGGATCAGGGGATTCAGAAGATTCGGATGCAGATGAAGGAATCCATCCAAGAATCGTTTCGTGGCGGAACCTAATCGGATGTCTAGCCGTCCTTGGCTGGCGATTCGATGAAGTAAGTCATCTCACCTTACGGGACATAGTCATAGCCTACGATGCTAAGCTGATCTATGACTGGGACCATACTGCTGCTATGTTGGCGATGAGCCATAACGTCGCTGTAGTGATGATGTGTCTCTGGTCTAAGTCTAAAGCTAAGCCTAAGTCTGCTGTGGATATGCACCCGTTCCGTAAAAAGAAACGAGATGGACTCAAGCTACGTCCTGATAACATTGGTGTCTTAAAATCACTTGGTCGAATGTTCTGTAAGAGCTGAGTAGGAGTACCTATGTTCAGTGTTAGACCTCGATTCAAGTTAATCTTCTTTGACCGATCCGTTATCAGGACTAACTGGAAGAAGATCAATGACAGGCCCCTTCGTAGAGCAGGGGCCTTAGTCCGTAAGATAGCTCGTCAGTCTATCCGACGAGTACCCTATGGAAAGAAGCGAAGTGGACTACGATACAGTCGTCCTGGTTCACCTCCTTGGTCTCGCTCCGGTAAGAGAGGAGCAGCCCCCTTCAAGCTCATCTTCAATCTGCCCTATGGACCTATGGGTCTAACTGAGATCATCGGTATGGTTGGATTCGGTACTGGGTTTGGAACTCCAGTCCCCGGTCTACACGAGCATGGTGGTGTTGCTCGTCGCAAGGTATTTGACCGTAATTCCATCCAGGCTCGCATGAGTAAGAAGCAACGACCTCGCTGGCGGTCAGTCTACTACCCTGAGCGACCCTTCATGCTCCCAGCCTTGAAGAAAGCTCGCACACTCCCACAGTTCTGGAAAAACTCCCTATCCCGTTGAGAGGGCACAATGGAACACAACGCACTACCCTTGGTGGACTGGTTAGTCAAGACCTACGCTTGGTATCCGATGATCGGTATCTTATTCATCATGATCACCTTAGACATCCTCAGTGGTATCTGTGCTGCTCTGGTAGAAGGTCGTCTAAGCAGTAAGGTCAGCTTCCCTGGTATGATGAAGAAAGCCTCAATCCTCTTGGTGGTCGGGATGGCTGCCGTACTCGAACATCTCCAGCCAGACCTACCCCTCGCTAAACTCACAGCAGGCTTCTTCATTATCAACGAAGCCCTCTCTATCCTTGAGAACGCTCGTAGAGCAGGTGTGCCTATCCCACCGATACTCAGTAAGAGTATCGACGCTATGTACCCTCGTGAAGTTAAACCCAAAGCCGAAGATACTCTCCATGTAGAGGTCAAAGGTTCAGAGAGCCTAGTCCTCAAGGCCAAGCGGAAGCAACCAGACGAACCTACGCTTCCCTAATTTCCGCCAGGCCATTATCTCCCCCAAAGAATGAGAGGCCACCGTGTCCATCGCTGGAATCAAAGCTGGTAAGGCATTCGTGTTCATCGAAGCCCTGGATAAGACTGGGCCAGTCCTAAAGGGTGTAAAGTCAAGTCTCCTGAACCTAGGCCGTGATCTACAACGCATTGGTCAAACGACTCTGTTAGCGTCCTTAGCCTCTCTCACTCCAACCTTTCTCTCCACTAAAGTCTTCCAAGACTTTGATGACGTAATGAAGAAAGTGGAAGCTCGCTCCGAGGGTACGGCTGATGAAATGAATCGTATCCGAGAGCAAGCTAAACTGATGGGTCGTGAAACTGCTTTCACTGCTGCTCAAATTGGTGAAATGCAGATGCGTATTGCCCAGAAAGGTTTTAGTCGGGCTCAGATTTTGGATATGACACCATCCATTGTGTCTCTCGCTCGTGCAGCCGGTGAGGGGTTTGACTTCTTCAAGGATGCTGATGCTGCTGCTTCTCTTGTCACAGGTACGATTCGAGCATTTCGACTCGAAGCAGAAGATGCAGCCAATGTAGCAGACCTCATGGCTGCTGCTACTTTGGATTCATCCTATGAACTTAGTGGGTTGGTAACATCTCTCCAGTACGCAGGACCTGTTGCAGAAGCCTTTAATCTGTCCTTAGAAGAAACTTTGGCTCTCCTCATGACGATGTCGAACTTAGAGATCGACCCGTCTATCGCAGGTACAGCCTTACGTAACTTAGAGTTATATTCTACGAACGTCAAGGCACAAGATGAGTTCAATGCTTCTCTCAAGGAAGCAACTGGCAACACAATCGAGTTTACTGATGCAGCTGGGAATCTACGTCCCTTACCTGACATCTTGCATGCTATCGAAATTGCCACTGAGGGTATGGGTACTGGTTTGAAAGGTCAGATGTTGTCCAAGTTCTTTGGTCAACGTGCTGTGGTGCCTGCCTTCGGCTTAGGACCATCCAAAGATTTTGTTAAGAACCTCAATGAACTACTCACAGCTAGTGGTCGTTCAGAACGAGTAGCCAAAGAGATGGAATCAGGTCTAGGTGGTGCTTGGCGTAACTTCCTAGGCGGTGTGGAGGCTGTGGCTCTAGCTATAGGTAAATCATTAGCTCCTGCTTTGATCGACCTCAGCAAAAAGATAGGACCCATCCTAACTGGTTTGACAGAATGGATGAACAAGAATCCAGCCTTTGCAGTACAACTAACTATGTTGTCTCTATCTGGAGTAGCCCTCGGTGCTGCTTTGATCGGAGTAGGATTCTCCCTCAAGATGCTTAGTGCTGCTCTGATACCAACCTTAGCGATGATCAAAGTCCTAGGGTTTTCATGGGCAGTCCTCAAAGGTATATTCTTTGGAACTGTGGGTATACTCAAACTCATAGTCGCCCTAGTCAATGTACTTCGCCTCAGCATTGTTGCCTGGGCTGCATCTCTGGTTGTACTCAAGGCTGCGGTGATTGCTCTGAATGTTGCTCTGACCCTTACACAGCTCTACTACACTGGGTTAATGTTGATCTTCCAGACCCTCATGGCCCTTTCCGGTGTAGTGGTTGGTTTGGACTTCACAGCTATTCTCACCCTAGTCGGTATCGCTGCTCTATTCCTAGGACTAGGTATCGCGATCTACTATGCTGCTGATGCCTTCTCAGCACTAGGGCAAATGATGAGTAAGATCGGTGGAGCCTTAGTGTCAGGCTTCTCTACATATTTTGCTGCTGTTCGAGACGGACTCAAAATGCTCGCTACTGACCTTACCTCATGGGGTCTACGCATGTTTGAATCCGGTAAAGCTCTAGGCAATACCTTAGTGACAACCTGGAGTGGAGTTGCTAAAGCTCTAACCCTAGGAGATACTCAAGCAGCTTGGGACATCGGCATCATAGGTCTACAAACCTCCTGGATGCAATTCGTAGATATGATCATGGACACTTGGGATGACGCTTCCACGTTCATGCTTGAGACCTGGGAAGGACTCTTCACTTCTTTCAAGGAGACTATGGCAAATTCTGGTATAGGAGATTGGATAGGTTCCTTCTGGGAAAGTGTCCTACCAGGATACGACCATAAGCCAGAAAAGACTGACTACGAGAAACGAGTTGAAGAGTTCAATCGTTCTCGTGGACACAAACCTTCAGATGGATTCGGTGTCAAAGATGAGCTAGACGCCAACAAGGCATCTGGTGATCGTCTACGAGATCGTCGTAAAGCGATGGCCGAGAAGAACGCTAAACGTGAAGCTGAGATTGCAGCCAAACGCGCCGAGCTACTAAGCAAGGTCAATGCGATCACCGAGAAGGCCGATAAGGCAGCAGCAGAAGCAGACATCACTAAAACCCTCAAGGAGCTAGAGGATAAGTACAAGGCGTCTGCTGAGGCCCTCATCAGCAAAGATGGTATCTCAATCGAGATTCCAGCCCTCGATGCTCTCAAGGGACTGGAGCAAGGGACCTCAGAAGCAGCCAAGCAGGCCATCGAGAACATGCAACGCTCTATGAGTAGTCCAGAAGAGAAGGCTGCAATGGATCGTAAGGCGATGATCAAGAAGCTCGGAGAAATCCTAAATGCTATCGAAGCAGGCGGTGACAATATCTTCGCGATAGTGTAACTTAGAGCCCGGTGGGAAACCATCGGGCTTTTCCTATTGGAGTCCTGCTAGACAGAGTTCTGCAAGACTTGTATACGCAGTCCTGCAAGACTTCACGCGGGACTGTCTTACCATATCTCCCCCAAAGAATAGGAGGGCGACCCATGCCCGTAGTCTTAGGTATACTCGATGGTTCAGATGAAGGCAAAGACTGTCTGGAAGAGAAGAAAAAGATTTGGGTACGGAAACGTGAACATCAACGTACCTATATTGTCTTAGCAGACACAGTGAACGACACTGAAGAAGAGATCAAAGGTGCTTCTGGTGTCCCACCTCTTTTCTTTCCTCTGAATGGTTGTGTCTGTAATGATCGCACAGCAGAAGAGGTCCAGACTGTAGTTCATCCTCTCACTGGAGTGACAACAATCCTCTGGCATGTAAAATGTAACTTTACATCTGGTCTCAACGCCAGTGATCAAGATCAACCACCAGAAGCTAAACGACCCCAGGTACGTTGGGATTCTCGCACCGAAGATGAAGTCCTAGAGTTCGATGTTGGAGATGCTCGACCTATCCAAACGGATGCTGGTGAACCTATGATCATCACAGCCCCAGGGTATATCTTCATTCTGGAGGTCACAAGATACGAAGTAGGAGCATTCGATCCCAAAGTCAAACTTCTCTATGAGGGTTGTGCTAATTCTGCACCCTTCTATGGAGCCCCACAAGAAACTGCTGTACTGGCTAAGATTAACGCTGAAGAAGAATGGCTACCACCTCATACTGGTAGTGGTCCTGATCAACTCTATAACAAGGTGACTTACACCATCGAATTTAAGATTCGGCGTTTAGTAGTCGCTGCCTTTGGTTTGGTAACTGTCGGAGATGATCTCATACCGCTGACCCAACGGTCCCGAGTCCTGCACGCTGGATATAAGTACCGAAAGGAAGCTGGAGCCCCTTCTGAAATCTATTTAGATAAGGCAGGGAATCCGCAGCAAGTCAACCTTGCTCTCGGTACAGGAGTCAAACTCGCAGAAGGTGCTGACCCTCAGTATAAAATGTTTCAACGACTCTATACTAAAGACTTCAATGCCCTTTCCCTCGGCCCCTTCTAATAAACACCTGGAACCTAAATATGGCTAAACGAACTATACACGGATTTGAACGCCAGGATGCTTTGAACCTCAAACAGATCGCGAGGTCTGGAGTCAAGAAGAAAGGGCTTTTCCTACCTGAACCGCGGACTAATAGTTCGAGGTCTTACGTGGTAGTCCTGCAAGATGCTGCACCTGCTATGACAGAAGATGGTGGTGTGTTCTCCCCAGGTGAAGCTGAAGCTAAGGTCTACATCAGAGACTCTGGATCAGACACTGATAAGCAAGGTCATTCCAGCGACCCTGATAATACAATCGAGACACCAGTTGAACTGACAGAAGTCTTGGACCCAGCGGGTGCTTATGTCTATCGCCGCGTGTTTAACTTGATGACCGTCGAGGCTCCTGCTGGAGTTCCGCTGATGGCCACTCAGGACGTATGGGGCGACCTCTACATTGACCAGACTGGTGGAGCTTCAGAGGGATTCTGTCTTGGTCGTGTGACTGAAAGTAGTGGTATTGCAGGCAGCTTTATCGGAACTGGAGGTTTTCTTGAATCTGGAACAGTAGCTTTGTATTGGGCTAAGCCTGATGAGGTTATGCCTGGTTTTTATGAGATTCGGGGTTTGGACTTAGCCCTGGAAGTGGTAGCGTACAATCTTTCACCACTTAAAGTAAGCGTGAACCGAGATGTTCGTTGTTGGTTCAATGCAGTCCTCAATCAATGGTACTTTGAACCAGTCTATCATCCCTTCCAAGGAGGTACACCACTTGGAGCATGGAACACAGACTCTACTGTGATTGGTACTTCTGCAACTCTATTAGAGCCTAATTCTGTGTCCTCCTACCAAAATGTTATAAATACATCCGTCGCCAATAATGGGGGTGGTAATGGTATATCCGTACAGACTGCGGGTGACTATTACTGGAACGTACAAGTAGAAATCGGAGTTGAGGATAATGTAACATCACCAGGGTTTCCAATGAGCTTCTCTTTATTCCTAGGTCTCAGAGAATTCAAATTTGTGATCCCTACTAATCCTCTACATTTGGGTACTGTAGCAGCTTTTAACCATACGTTAGAGCTTACACAATACGCTCAGTTTGGATTATCAGATGTTCTAACACTCAAAGCGTCATGTCCCTTTTCATCAGGCGTGCATGTAGTAACTCGATCTCTATTGATACCTCAATTCGGATATTAACCCCCTGTAAGTGGGGCCACCTGGAAGGGGGGTATAGGGGGCTCGCCTAGCCTGCCCTCGCCACGAGCTAAGCCCCTTGGCCCCTACACCTAAGGGCTTGCGGGTTTGCCCTGCCCTGCCCTTCGCCGCGTTAGCCCCCTATGGCCATAGCCGCTTAGCCCCCTAGCCCCTTAACGGGCTTGCTAGGGGGCTTAAAACGCATAGCGGGGGGTATGCCCCCCTATGGGGTGGTTCTCGGGGGGTATTGCCCCTACTTGCTCTTGCCGCTGCCCTAAGCTACCCTAGGGGCGGGTTAGGACGGGAGAGGCAAGACCTTAGACCTCTACTCGTCGCGATAGTCGAGCAGAAGCTCTGTGAAGAGGATACCACCATCATCAATCCCGACTACTTGGTACATGATCAACAGCCGGGCCTGTTCTTCAGTCACTTCGACGTCAATGTACTCACTAGCATCTAGTTCTCCTAGGTACAACCTCAGAGTACGCATAGGTATCTCCCCCAAAGAAAAAAGCCGGAGCCTCCAGGAGACCATCCCCTAGACGACTCCGGCCTCACCGTCGCAACCTTTACTTGACCGCATACCGACTGAGGGTTTCAGCTAAGGTCCGATTCCACCATTCCTTGAAACCTCCTGCCGAATCCTTGTATGGGTTCTCTTCTGCGACTTCATCAAAAATGGTAGCCACCTCTTCAACTACCTTATGCAGGTCCGCAGCACTACATAGAGCTAAGGCTACCTTCACAGCCTGGACCTCATCATTAGCTGCGATGCGAATCACCTGATCAGGAAACTCAGCCATCACAAGGTGATGATTATCAACCCACTGTAGGATGTCCTTGTAGGCTGAGACACGACCAGTCCAAAGGGCTCGTCGAGTATCAACACTCTGCTTGGTGCCACAGAGACGAATCTGCTCGTCAGCGTTGTGTCGAGCCCGCTCATAGTCTTGGATACGCTTCTCCAGAAACTTCATCAAAGTCATCTTACATCTCCTGTTTAGGTGTGCGAACCCAGATCAATTCCTTGATTGCCCTGGTGATCGCAACGTACTTGAGGTTCATCTCTTGGGCACGAGCCCAAGCCGACTTCGCCATTGGATGAGGCATCTTCTCTGGTCGGAGGATATATACTCGATCAGCTTCCAGTCCCTTTGCACGATGGACAGAACTCAACTTGATACCCTCGTTGGGTTCTCTACCTTCCTCGTACTCCAACTGGAACACCTTGTCGATCTTACCTCCCTTACCAACAACAGCTTCCATACTCGTAGCATCTTCAAAGAAGACACGGAGTACCGCACACTTATCTTCGAGTGCGATGAGAACATCAGGGTCAACATTCCGCCGCTTCTTCAACCGAGCCATCTCGGTCTCCTGGTACTTATCCAACCAGTTCAGAAACTCCCCAGGATCAGTAGCTTTGGAGTTCTTGATGGTCAGTTTAAGCTGCTGACCCAAATCCCTGCCTTGGATATGACACTTCCGATTCTCTCGAATCAGACCAAAGGCCAGGGACACAATCGGAGCATTCAACCGACATAGGACCATGTCCCTATCAGTCATCTGCTCCCGAGCCTCTTCTTGACTAGCCCACTTGACTTCACCTTCCTGATTCATGTCATGGGCTTCAAACTCTGGCACAATGGCCTGAGCTTCTTCCACAATCTTCTTACCACACCTCCGGGTAACTGTCAGTTTCATCTCCTGCACACCGCGGTTGGATTGACCCAACCGTTTGGTCATGTTAGGGATGCTATCGACATCAGCCCCTGCAAACCCATAGATAGCCTGGTTAGGATCACCAACCAGGACCATACGTTCGAGGAACCGAAAGATCACTTCTTGCTGACTGGCATTGAGGTCTTGAGCCTCATCCACCAACCCCAGGTCAGCTTTCCTCCAGGGTCTCAGATCATACAGTGTGGGGAACACGATCTGATCATTGAAGTCCAGAAGGTCTGTCATCTTGAGTGACTTATCCAAAAGGATATCAGTCAGCTCCCGAATTTCTGCCTCCTGAGTACCAAGGTCCACCTGATAATGGTCTACCAAGTGTTGAAAGACCTCATCAGTGACGAAGTACCTTCGATCATATCCTTGCTCCTCATAGGAGAACTTCAGATTGATCTTAGCGTACCCCACCAAATCCTCTACGGCATTGATCACCGTAGCCTTCTCCTTCCAGACCTCTTCAAGGTCCTTGTTCCAGTGCGTCGATAATAAACGCCTGGTTTTCCACTTGGAGGTCGAACCCCACTTCAAGCGGAAGGCTTTCCCACAGACCTTGTAGCACATCCCATGCACTGTCGAGAACTCGAACTCAACTCCAATCCTCGCCAGAGCGTCAACGAGCCATTGGTACTGAACACTGAATGCCTTCACAATGGACCTGTTGAAGGCGATGTACCGTACCACTCTAGGCTTCTCTTGAGCCACAAAGTCCCAGACCTTCTGCTGTTGTGGACTGGGCACAGGATCAAACCCCAGGTTCTTCACAACATCCCTCCAGATGGCGTCTCGATAGGTATAGGCTACCGAGAGGACGGAGGTGAACGTCTTACCAGTCCCCGCTTTAGCATCCACGATGCCGTGCGAGGCCGAGCCTACACTTTGGGTCATCTCCCCCAAAGAAGCCTGCTTCTTAGCTAGGACCTCCGAGGGTTTCAACTTCCGAGTAGTCCCAGTTGTCGTCCCATGAACTGTCATCTGAAGTCGAGCAAGGTCTTGCTTTAGACCCTCAACCTTGCTTGCCGCTTCCGTTGTCCTCGCAGGATTCGGAGCAAACCCCGGAGGCGGGACCGAGCTTGATTGAACTCTCGGTCGCGGTGTCTGTTTGGTTGTCCGCGTTGGAACTGGAGGGCTGACCGTTCGCGGAGAATGGTCTGCATGATTCGCCGTTCTGTCTTGATCAGAGCGGTCAGTTCCCCTCGACTGAGACGTTGGTTTTGGATTCCTCCTTGGTGATTGGGGAATGGGACTAGGAACCACTCTTGACGTTGCCTTCTTGACAGGGACACGCTTGACCTCCTTCTTGATGGGAGCCTTCTTCTTGACAGGGAGTCGTTTGACCACCACTTTGGTAGGTGGTGGAGGTACAGGCAGTTTCTTCTTCTTGGCCATGAGTCTATGGTAGGTGTTACCTACCCTCCAGATTGTTCAGATTGTAGAGGTTAGTGAGTATCTTCAGGACCTTGCGGTTCCTCGTACCGAGTCTCCATTGTGTAGGCCAGTTGAGATAAGAGGTCAGCATAATGACCGACCAACTCGTGACTGAAATAGTCCTCTGTCTCGTACACCAGATTGAAGGAGTCTCCGTATGGCTCCAATCGTAGTGTCTGGTCCAGGTCCGCAAACGCCTTGAGCTTACGAACCTGATTGAAAGTCTTTTTGAGAGACTTCTGATCAACGTCCACTGTGGACAAAGTTAAGGTAATCTTAATCGGTGTCATAATGACCCTTTCTTGACATTGCCGTGGGGTTTCCGCCAAGGACGCTTCTTGGCTTCGAGTAGTCTCTTCTCTTCTGCCCTCGCAGCAGCCTTGATACTGGCCTCGTGCTGGTTGCAGAACCAGGGACGACCACCATCGTCCCTAGGAGTGATCATGTTCGGACAGTTCTCCACAAAGCAAGGGTATGGAGTCTTGTCAATCTTCCGACTGTACTGCTCCCGTTGGATCAACGGTCGCTTCTTGGGAGGGTGCCCCACAGATTGTCTCCTGATTGAGAGTTATCCAACTCGGTAAGGATACACCCTTACCACACAATGTGACCTCACATCTACACCCCTTGGCGTGAAGTAGTAGAGGTCGCTGAACCTGTTCTTTGAAACAGGCCCGACAGAAATACTTGACTAGATGGGGTTTGGCGTTTAGGTACTCTAACCATGACCACACATACCCATCCAATTCCCCACCACCAACGGTGAGGATATTAGACAACTGAGCCTTGCAGGTTGGACAAGACTTACGGGACGACTCATACCCTGCGATTGCTTGGTACGTCGTCCCATCCTCACGAGTCCGTTCTTCCCAGACAGTCTTGAGAAAGCTGGGCCGAAACCACTCGTTATGATTCCTGACTTTCGCCACCAAACTTCTCCTCTAAGAGTTCTTGGAATAGGATCGAACGCTCACTGGGTCCTGCCTTCTGCCACAGTACCTCCCAATCGTCCTTGTTGCGATTCTTGACCCCGTAGTGATGCCGCCACTCTGTGATGTAGGTGTCCTCCAGAGGTTCGAGAAGGTGCCAGACCATAGCATTGCTAGGGTCCTGTTCTTGAATGTACTTGACCACATCAGCCGGTGTCGTCTTAATAGCCAGCTGACCATCACACTGTACCAAGAAGCCACTAAACCTCAACTGACCAAAGTCGTCAACCTCAAAACAACCTGAATCAGCCACCAAGGAATCAAACAACGCTGTCGAGATGCCTTGGTCCAGGGCGATCTGTTCCATGATCTGTCTGGCATAGTGCAAACAATCTGAGTCGTCATACAGACCAGGACCCTCGAAGCCTTGACGACGCTGATTCTGGTTTTGTAGGTACTCTACCAGAAACCGCAGGACTACCTCAACACCTGATTCCATCAGGAGGCGATACAACTCCTGAGACCACCACTTCTGCTTAGATGTCTTAGCCATTTTTTTGCAAAGCTCCATTCTAGGGACGATGATAGGAAACCGACCTGGCAAAGTCTCGCATGATAGCTTCCAGGTCGGACGTAAGACCTTCTTCCCCAAAGACGAGGAGGAAGGTGAATTGGTTAGGGAGTCCATCATCAAGATGATGAATGAACTCACAATGTACGACGGTGGAATTGAGATCGCCCACTACCTTATTGGCAGCGAACAGATTGTACCCATCCACCGTCACACTCACTTGTTTGACCTTCATGGCCGTCTAGCCCTTAATCGTGACTTCCGACTTGCACAACAGATTGACGAAACTGGTCATGCGGTTGATGGCAGCCACCAATCCTCCCAACCGTTCGCGTTCAGGAGTATTGATTGCGGAGGCTTTGACCTGACGATCCACTTCCTTCGTCAGGAGTTCGACATCTTCTTTCAACTGCATGATTTGAGCTACCGAAATCTTCATGATACATTCTCCAAGGTAAGGTTAAGATTGCCAACCAACGAACTTGTCTGTCAACCTCTCTTTCTGAATGCAATAGTCGGCCCCGAGTCAGATCACCCTCACGGTCCCATTGGGTTAGACGCTTTATCAGGTCGTGCGTGAAGTCAAGGGAATACCGTACTTGTCTGGAATCAGTAGGCCAGAACCTAGAGCTACAAGCTCTCCATATAATCTTATTCGGGTTTCCCGTGTCTGCTGTAGCGGACTACTATCACCGTCCTATTGGATAGGTGTTGGTTATGAAATGGGTTAATAAACTCCTAGGGTTACTCTTCTTCCTTCTCTTCTGTCGGGTTTTCAGGATAGACCCAACCTTCAGGCTCTTCCTTCCACTTGTACATTCGATCACTATCCCCGTGATCAGCCTCGATCTCCCGCCACCCCATCTCCTTGAGCGTCTGGATGAACCTCACTTCCACTTCTTCTACCGTCTTACAGCTAGGTAAAACCTCTTCCACTAAGGCACAGGCAGCCTTATACTCAGGAGTAGGCTTGAACGAATCCCAATAGGTCTCTTGGATTCGCGATCCCAAATAGGGAGGTATCTCATACCCTTCCGTAGACGTCCATAGGATGCACCCGTGATAGTCTGCATAGACATCCGAAAGTTCCCAGCCACTATCTGTGGGAGACCAAATGAACCCTTCATTCGGAGTGTCCGTGTACCAACTCTCTGGACTCGGATGCGGTGGCCAGAGTACGATACCTATCGTCCCCTCATTCGGATTCGGACAGCCCTCAACCGCGTGATGTCCAGCACAGTTCGTACAAGTCAAATTTTCCTCACAAACTTCCGTAATGAGGAAAGAGAAATTCCAACTTGGTAAAGTATCCCGCAAAAGAATCTTGCGAAGTTCCTCTTCCGATGGAGCGCGAGTAATTCCCGCAATATGGGAAATCTCCATCTTTCCCTCTTCATTCGTGCGAGTACCCAACATCGAGTAAGAAAATGTCTTCATACTTCGATTCTCCAGATTGTTCGAGTTGAGAAAAACTACCGTAGGCGTTCAAAATACTCGGTACGGTAGAGCTTAGGACTCCGAGTGACCCGTCCTCCTGACTATTTATTGGTTGCCGAAAGCCTTACGGAAGACTTGCTCCAGCCCCTCTTCCAGCCCTTTCGTGACGTCAACCATCCGCTTGAAGTCCGCAATGAACTCCATCAAGATGTCACCTTCAAAGTACGACAGGCTATCAGCCTGCGACATCATATATGTGATCTGCTCCTTGTTGTGATCGTTGAGGTGCTTCCCGAGGTCCTGCAATGCCTCCTGGACAGAAAGGTTCAAGCGACGCCAATCCCCTTCTGTAAAGCACGACTTCCAGTTGACGTAGTTAGGGCAGCGACTCGTATCCCCCTGGTGCCGCAGCTGAAGATGTTCTGTCATCTCTTCACGAGCCTTGTTCAGGACTTCAAACAGGGAAGGTTGCGACTTGATCATCTGAAACATTCTCCATAAAGATGTTGAGAAAAGAAAGGACCCAGAGGCCACGTGTACCTCTGGGTCTCATTCTACTACCGAGTTGACTACTTCTTCGCCTTGCGAGGCGGAGCCTTAGTCTTGACCGTCTTCTCTTCCTTGGACTCCTTCTTCGCCTTCGGCGGCGGAACATCCTTTACCGGGCGGAAGGCAGGCAAGCGATACTCGCCTTCCAGAACATCCCCCTGACCGTGGCCGTGGAGGTTGTTGTTGTAATAGCTCCGATAAGCGGAAATCTTCTGGAACTTGGTCCGCTTCGGGAACTCAGCCCGCATAGCAGCGTCCAACTCCTCATCCGTCATCTGGTTCTCGAAGTTGTTGTAGAACAACTCGTTGAGAAACTTAGTGAGGTTGAGGCCATTGGCCACCCCAATCTCCAGACCGTCACGCTCGGCCTTAGCCTCACTCTTATCGTGGATGTTCCACTTAGACGGGAGGGGATAACCTCCAGATGCCTTCTTAGCCATGACTGACTCCTTGATTACGGGGGCTATCTCCCCCAAAGAAACCCCCTAGGTCTGTAGAACGCTCTACAGCCCGTTAGGGGGCAGCGTATAGTATTAACGTATAGCGGGGCTTTACGCCCGCCAAACCGACCAACTTAGACATCACACTCCGGTCTCACACCCCCGGTGTCTAATTCTCGTTGTTACATGGTTTCTCCCATACCCCTCGATAGGTTTGCCTAGCGGAATCTCATCCTCCTGATTCGGTCCACAACCCCTAAGCAAAGTTGATAGCTCTAGTCCCCTTACCTTTCAGGCCCCACATCTGGGCTGTGTTTCCGTTGCTTCCAGTTTGCCAGTTTACTTCCTGGGGAGGCCAGCCTTGCGACTGCTTGCGGGAGACTTGCTCCCCTCCTTACTTAGCTCTGGACGTCCTAGTAGAACCGTATCTACTAGAACCCGTACACCCTGGACCTCACGTACTTACCCTACTAGGCTAGTAGCGGGCGACGCACTATCCGACAGTAATCAAGTTGTCAAAGAGCGAAACTGGATTCAAGACCCAGGAGCCGGTTATTAGCCCTTGGAGGGGCGGGCGGGGTCTCGGAGGACCGCTCTCGCCTAACTAGCTACTACTAATATCGCCTACCGGGCCGCTCTAAGCAAGCCCTAAGATCGCTCTTTTTTGCTGATCTAACAAAATAGCCCTAACCCCTTACCCGCTAAGGGGTTAAGGCGGTTAGGGCGATCTAACCCCACATCTAGGGGGCTCGATTAAAACGGTCGGAGCCAGCTAGGCAGTAGAGACAATCCCAAAAGAATTAAGAAACCTCCACAGCAAAACAGTCCTAGTATCTCCATGTTACGGATGCTCCAGCACGAGGTGTTCCATTGTGGTCTCCCACTCTTGATCGTCAGAGTGGCTACGCAGGGTAACGTGCTTCTTATCATCAGCCACGTTCACGATCTCCCCAAACCAATACTCATCGGCCAATTCTGTGACCCAGGCCGTGTCTCCAACAGCCCATTTCTTCCCCTTCTTGGAGCCCTTGGTCCCCTTGCCGATTGACCTCTTGGCCTTTACCGGCTTGTCTTCGACCTCATCGTCCTCCTCATCCTGGGAAGAACGCTCAACATCCAGTCCACCAAGGCGATGTTCTTCAATCACCTTGTACTCATCGTTCCGCTCCAAACGTAACTTGGAGGTCGAGGTCTTCTTACCATCGACCCACATGTTGTACGCCTTGACCACAGTGTTGACGATCTCATCCCGAGCAGAACCACTCGCAGCTTCGATGTCCCCAATGATGTCCTTGCAGCATTGGATTGGATCATCCGACTTCAAGTTCCCGCTGTAGAACAGCGACCAGAACTCACAAGCCGTTTTCCAGTTGCTCATGTCTACAGCCCCAGCACCTTCCTCTTCATAGGCGTCTGGGTCCGTACCACTCGCAGCCATCAGGTACAAGAGGGCCGCAGCGTAGGCTGGCTGGATATACTTGCTGGAGCCCTTCTTGCTCTCCAGGTCGATATACTCCACAGCCTGCTTGATCTGAGGATGGTTCTCCAAGAACTCCAGACCTTCAGAATGGGGAAAGTGTTTAGCATCGCTGACCTTCTTCCCACCAGACCGAATCCAGACCAAGCGTACTGCTCCGGCGAGGATGTTGGACAACTGCTGGAGCTTCTTCTTGTCCACCGTGTCCCCTTCAAACCTCTTGTCACGATAGAACACATCCCCCAAAGAACGCTTCTGGCCGATGTCCAATGTGTCCACCGTATCAGCCTCAGCCTCGATGCCGTACACGACGATCATAGGGGCTGTGACCTCATCCACCAGGCCATAGTCATTGGCCCACTTCTCTGGGTTGGCAATGCGGAGTTGCTCTGCCAAGATCAAACCGACCAATCGATGCTGTCCTGATTGGATGCAGTCGTACTTGTCGATGATGATCGTCTCACCATTCATCTTCCACTTGCCACGAATGAATTCGCTGGCGTACCTCCGAGCAAAGCTGATGCGGAATGGTCGATTGGTTGGATTCTTGAGACACTTGAACTTCTTCTTATTGAAGCCAGTCCCCATTGCCTCATCCGCTGACCACTCCACACCCTCTGGCTCCTCTTCCCAGCCAAGAAGCTCCTTGGCAATCTCCACGGTCATGGGCTTATCCTCTGGATACAGCTTGACATGGACCTTGTTGTGAACCAACTCGAACTGACGCTGGCGTTCCTCCTGGACCAACCGCTTCTTGCGTTGGGTGGGAGTTTCCCGCTTGACCTCTTTCGGCGTAACCTTACGGGGAGCCGGACGATTCTTAGTTGCAGTAGCCATCGCTAATAAACTCCTGAAAACGGGGGTTAGGTAAACTCGTCCTCACTTGTACTGCTAGGACCATCCTAGCTTATTTAGTTTGGGACCTCACTTCCAGTTGTCCTACTGCTTCTCATACAGTAGAGCAAAATGCCTCTTCTCTGCCCGAACGGTAACTAGCAAGGGTAGCTACCGTTATTGACCTCAACATCCCTAGAACACCTGGCCATCGGTCCTAGGGACCACTAACCTTTGCGACCTCACTTTCGTTTCTGTCGCGACGGGCTAGTGTTTCTGATCACTGGCTCTCGACCCTCCTTTCTTGTGATTGTCTTCTTCGGAACCTTCTTGACAGGGAGAGGCATCACCTCGAAATCTTCAAGCAGATCATCGAAATGAAATCCCGCCTCCTCCCTGGTCCCAGCCACCCCGACTGCTCCTGCCAGAGCAATCTCCCTGAATGACCCTTCCAGTCCCGCAGTTGACACAACCATCACCATCTGGACCTCCCTTCCACCTCTTACACCCTTCCGCCCCTAAGTGGTACGACCTCTTAGAGGTTCCTTGGCCACCCAGCCCCATCATTGAGGTCACAGGTCCACTCTCCCAGACTCTAGGTTAGTGGGGTCTACCTAAACCGGCCATACGTTAATACTATACTAAAACCCGCTGCGACGCAACACTAGAGGTGCCGCCATTTAGCCCCCTATTAGGCCAATATAATAGTATACCCCATTTTACCCCCCTTTCGGTTAATTTCCGCCGCTGCCCGCTCGCTAAGCCCCATTTAGCCCCCTATTCTGCCCTAGAACGAACCCGGAATTGCCATAACCCCTTATGCCCCATACACTTAGGAAAATTCCTAAAATCCCTTGCACCAAGAGTCCTATCTAGCCTATATTTCACTTGTCGGTTGTAGGTGCCCAGGTAGCCAGTTCGGTTTGACTTTGTACTCGTGATCAAACTGGACAAGCCACCTAGCACGCTGCAACAAGATGTAAGACCCAAGAGGTCAAAGTGGTGCCTAGCACCCCCAGACATCAATAACACTGTAGGAAGGAGACTGCGTATGAAGTAATGCCTACGAGAGACATACATTCGTTGAGAACGAGTCGTAGTTGAGAGGTCAAACACAGCAACCCACACACAACGTCCACTAGGACCCACGTTCACCTGGGCAGGGAGAGCCTACTATACTCCAAGTCAAGAACGTGCAACTCTCCTGGACATAAAGGCTTGCCTACATGATGTAGCACACTCTCAACTACGACTTTTTACAAACCTCTAATATAAGGATATAGTAACACTGGCCGAGATACTCCAGTCTTACGACCCGCCCACGGTTGGTCGGAAACCTCAGTACCCTTGGGATGAGTGGCTGGATGGCCGCAAGCGTCGATTAACCCAAGGTGAAGACTTCCATTGCGAGATCAACTCGATGGCTCGTCTTATCCGTAGAACAGTCACGAAGAAACGCCAGCAAGGATCAACGCTGGAGTCCGTGACAGTCCATGTCGAGGCCAATGCTCTCGTCGTGGAAGCTGTACTCTCCCCAAAGAATCGCAAGGGCCGGAACTGCCCTAAGACCAACAAACAGAAAGGATGATCTGATGTCATTTCGGTGCGAATGCTGTGGACGAGCCACACCCCCTGGAGCCAAGCAATACCTGCGAGAGGTCAACCTAGGCACCAAAGAAGTACCTGTCTTCAAACCTTCCCCAGTAAAGCCTCACAGGCTCAACCTCCAAACGGTTGAACTGATGCTCCACACCACTTCGGTCGTGACGCATCAGAAAGTCTGTGACGTCTGCAATGAGGGGTCCAAGATGGGAATGCCTGATGACATTCTCAAGAAGATGAAAGGGCGACCTCGCAGTAACTCTCCCCTAGGAAAGCAGATCGCTGCTCTTAGGGCTCCACAGGTTGTGGCTCCTCCACCACGACGCCGAAAACCTCAGCCTCTAAAGCGTGTCTAGTAATCAATGGAAGGAAGCAGAACGTAGAGTTGCTGCTTTCTTCGCCGCCAACCGTCGCCCTCTCTCTGGCTCCAACTCTGGAGAGGGAGAGGGCGATGATGCTCGGCATGAGGAATTGTACCTAGAGTCCAAATACTCCAAGTACATCCCGATAATGCGTCTCTACAGGGAATGTAGAGAAAAGTGCAGCAAGGAATCTAAGGTTCGTGCTGCGAAAGGTAAATCTCCCCGCATTCCAGTCATAGCTCTGCAAGAGAAGAACTTGCCTGGAATACTCTTGTGTCTCCACTCTAACGACTTGCCAGAGTTTCTACGCATATACGCAAACTTACATGGATTCGAGGTCATTGAACGACCTGAAAACCGTAAGGCGTGGAAACGAGTCAAGTCGGATAAGAAGATGGACCCTAACTATCGCCCTCGCAAAAAACCACCTCAACCCCGCAAACGATGAGCCTAACCTTATCGCCTCCGGTGAGGTCAAGCTATGCCTTGCTCCAAGATCATTGGAACAAATGCACACGCTGTCCTCTCCATGAGTCCCGTCGTCGAGTTGTCCATGCCAGGGGAACTCTACCCTGCACGGTATTGTTTATTGGTGAGGCCCCCGGTGAATCAGAGGATAGTCTCGGCAAGCCCTTCATCGGACCTGCCGGTAAGCTATTCGATGAGATCATTGCTGAGGTCGTCACCAACCTGGGCAAACCCTTCACCTACGCTCTAGTCAACCTCGTCGGTTGTTGGCCAAAGGTGGAGGTCGAGCTTAGTTCTGGTGAGACCCGTCAACCTACCAAGGATGAGATTCAGAAGTGCCAACCCCACTTGATTGAACTGATCCGCTTGGCTCGACCTAAACTGATCGTCACCTTGGGAGACCTTGCCCGCAGGAACCTACCTCGTAACACCGGCATAAACAATAAAATCCGGGAAGCGAGCCTGATCCACCCCGCCAATATCCTGCACAGAGACAACCCCTCTGCCCAGGAACTAGACTTCAAGCGTAGCGTCCTCACTCTCACCCAACACATCCGAGCCTTGGAGTCCTAGAATGGTGTCTACCCGCTCCTACCGCAATCCTCGCCGGGCCTCATCTCCCCCAAAGAAGCAGACGCCCCTGTGGCGTGGACCTCAAGAAGATGGCATCACGTTCTCTCTGCTATCTCGATTTATTGAGTGTAGGGAACGCTTCCGTCTCAAGGTCATTGAGGGATTGGTTGAGGATGAAGGCTTCTTAGATGCCATCGAGTATGGCAACATGTGGCATGAGGCTGAGGAAGCATTTAGTCGCAAACGAGATTACGAACGAGTCATGCGACAAATGTATGCTCGTTGGCGAGCTAACTACCCTAACCAAGAGGAGGAGACTCGTAAGTGGTACATGGTCTGTAAGACCACGTTCCCGATCTACATCGAATACTGGAAGCAACACCAACATGAGGTTCAACGTACTCCAATCCTGGAAGAGAAATCTTTCTCGGTAAAATACGTTTTACCCTCTGGTCGTTGGTTAAAGCTCCGGGGGAAGTTCGATGCAATCTTCGGTATCCTCAAGACAGGACAACTCCTACTCCAAGAGAATAAGTCCAAAAATAAGATGGACCTTGAGGGACTCCAAAAGACTCTCGACCAAGATTTACAAACCATGCTCTACCAGATCGCCATGCGGCTATCTATCGTAGAGAAGAAGGGGGAACACTACTTTCAGACTGATGAAGGTCAGATGAAGGTCCCTCAGATGAAGAAAGCTCCTACCTTCCAAGGGGTTCTCTATAACGTGGTAAAACGTCCTCTTTCGGACATGTATGCTATCCGTCAACGTAAGACGGAAACAGAGACTCAGTTCTTCGACCGGCTGGCCCAGAACATCCGTGAAGATTCCTTTACTTCTGATGGTAAGGCCAAAAGAGACTCCAGCTACTTTCATCGCTGGGAGATCAACATCACGGAAGAAGAGATCGACACGTTCAAGAACCGAGTTTTTGACCCGCTGCTTGAACAACTGATGGACTGGTGGGAATGGATTCAACCAGACCCATTTGATCCCTGGCGACCCAGAACCTATGGTGAGATGAAATGGCATGAGTTCCCAGACCAAGAGGAGGTGCGTAACACCTTCCATTGGCAATCACCTTGGGGAGTCTACAATTCACTTGCTAGTGGTCGTCGTGGTTCTTACTTTGACCTCCTGACATCCAACAGCAAGAAGGGGCTGCATAAAGCAACAACCCTCTTCCCAGAACTCCAAAAGGTAGAGTAATGCAAGTCCCCACTCAATGCCCAACCTGTCAATCCCCCATCCATGTCAACTATGACCTCGACAAATTGCCTGTTGAAGCCATAGCCCAATGGGTCATCAATTCCCCCCTCACCACCCTCATCAAGATGCAGGAGCTTCTGGCTAAGAACGGAGTAGCATTCCATATTGGTACACCTGACATCCAAGCCCAATACACCTACGAACCCAACGACCACTATGAAACGTAAAAAACTCCTAAAAGTCTTGGAGCGTATCCTGGACAACCTGGAAGCTGACGCTGATGAGCGTGCTAATCATGTCAGCCTCTATTTGGAAATCAGTCAGTCCATTGAGACCCAACTGAAATGTCTCCATCAACTGTTGGACCATAAAGACCTCCGACAGATTCTAGTCTTCTGGAATGAGTTCAAGACCTTCAAGACCCAAGTTCCTGATGCTCACATCGGCATTGTGGACGGTAAGATGTTCAACTGGATTGAAGATATTGCAACCCAGATCGACCTTATGTCCACCCCTGGTATCCATACCTTGACCTTGGAAATTCAAATCCCCAAGGTCGTAGAAGGTGAATCCATCGCTAACTCTTACGATATTGTCGGACTACGTCACACTCCTCCCACTCCCGAAACCCATGCCGAAACCTCAGAAACAGTCACCGTCCCCGAAACGCTCTCCCCCTCAACCTTCTCGGACGACACCGTCCAACAGTTCGTCGAAGAAATCATCGCCGAAGCCAACGTCTGATAGTCCTGGCTACTTAGGGATTACAGCCCTAGGTATGGTCATTTATGGACCATCTGGCGTAGGCAAGACAGAGCTTGCCGCTCACTTCCCTAATGCCGGGTTCTTGTATGACCCACAGGAACCTGGCATTGTGGACCTCCTAGCTTTCAGGAAGGTCCCAGAACCCATGTTCAAGGAGAAGGTCATTGATCATAAAGACCATCTCCGTATGTTAGAGAAAGTAGCTTCTGGTAAGCTGGAGTGTGAGACCCTTGTGGAAGATTCTCTCACAGGCTTCGAGAAGCTCTGCTTTCACCACCATTGCAACGAACACTACAATGGTGATCTGACCAAAGAGGGCTTCTACGCCTATGGACAAGGTCCTAAGCAGGCAGCGAAGTTCGATTGGTCAGACTACATTGACCTACTCGATGCCGTTCGAGAGGCCGGTATCAATGTCATTCTCCTGGCTCACGCCCAGGTCAAACCCTACAACAATCCCGAAGGTCCTGACTACGACCGATTCATTCCCTATCTTGATAAGGAGACTTGGCAAGCTATCCATCGTTGGGCTCAATCCCTACTGTTCTACAACTACTGTGTCAGCACCGAAAAGAAAGGTCTCAAAACGAAAGCCAAGGATGGTGAACGTCAAATTGTGACCTCTTGGACTCCCGCAGCGGATGCTAAGAATCGGTATGGTCTGCCCCAGTACATCGAAGCAGGATGCTCCGGCAAGGAGGCATACGAAAACTTTGAGGCAGCTTTCCGTAAGGCTGCTGGTCTCTAATCTCGTACTTCCATCTCAACTGAAAGACATCATGGCCGAAAAGACAAAGTCGTCCGTTCTTGCTAAGTTCAAGCGGACTGTTGGAAAGTCCTGGAACAAGTCTCGTAAGACTGAAGCCCAGGCTCGTGGTCAATCTCTCCCCCCTGGTATCCGTAATGGCGTCGCCAAGCTCTCCAGCTACAAGATCGACGAAACCCAGAACGGTGATCCGTACTTCGCTCTGACTGGGACAGTCGTCGAACCTGAAGATCATGAGGGTCGTAAGGCAACTGTCACTCACTTCATCAACGACTCCGAATGGGCTACCGCGGAAGAGTGCTTGGAACGACTCATCTCGGACCTCAAGCTCCTAGGCGTCGAAGGTCTCGATGAAGCTGACATCGATGACCTCGAAGAACTCATCAAGTCCGCCGTCGATGAGGAAAAGCACTTCTACTTCAACACAGCTGAGTCTGGGAAAAAGAAGCAGGTGCGTGTCTACATCCAAGGCCCGGCTGAAGATTTCGACAACCAGGACGACAAGAAGTCGAACAAGAAGTCAGACAAGAAGAACAATAAGAAGGAAGCTGAGCCAGAACCTGATGAACCCACCGAAGATGATGATGGTGGAGACTGGGAGCCCGCTAAGGGCGAGGTCTACGGCTACACCTACAAAGACGGGAAGAAGAAAAAGACCGTCGCTGTAGTCGTGGATAAGGTCCGTAAGAAGGACCAAACGGTTGACATCCACGTCGAAGACGATGAGGACACAACCTTCGAGGAAGTCGAGTGGAGTGACCTTGAGACTGCTCCCGAATAGAGCAGGATTGCTTTTCCCCAAGCAATCCTCACCCAGGACCTTCCCCGCAGGGTCCTGGGTTTCTTGGGGCTGATGGTCTGATGGTGACCAGTGGACTAAGTTCGTTACATTCTCCAGTCCACCCGCGAAGGTTCGATTCCTTCCAGCCCCTCTGTTAAAATCCTCTTTTAAGGACCCCCCGCCCATGCTAGTTCTGTCCCGTCATATTGATGAGTCGATCGTGGTTGGTGACAACATTGTCATCACCGTTGTGGACATCCGAGGTGACAAGGTACGCCTTGGTATCGCTGCTCCCTCCGACATACCCGTTCACCGTCGCGAGGTCTACGACGCCATGCAACGCGAGAACGGTCACACCCCCTCGTTGGCAGGACGGCAGATCAAAGCAGCCCATACGCTACGAGCCGGATACCACAGTTGTGGCTATCAACATGGTCCTGACAAGACTTGTGAACAGGCCAAACAAGAGTACCATTTGGAAGTCGAAGCCATTCGTCGAGTCAACGACCCCTCTACCCACGGCGATTGATTATCTCCCCCAAAGAAAGCTAAGCCCATGCCCCCAGTGAGTCCTAAACCGACAACGTATAAAGGTGTAAGGTTCAAGTCCCGTCTGGAGGCTCGTTGGGCAATCTTTCTTGATCATTGTCCTGATGTCTATTCCTGGAAGTATGAACCACAGACTTTCTACAACAGAGCTACTGGCTGGACTTACACTCCAGACTTCCTAGTAGAATTGATGTTGAATGGTAAGCGGTACTTATACATCTTGGAAATCAAACCAAATCGTACCTCTGTGGAGTATTTGAACTTTCTCAAATACTTTACTAATCTCATACCGTACCCGTTCTTTGTTGTGTCTGGTAACTTCTATGACATCAAGTCACAGATAGATGCTGGCTTCAATAGTCCTGGTACTATCCCTAGGCTATTCGGTCTAGGGACTAAAGCAGCAGAACATATTGCTGCTAATTACCGTTTCGACCTCAGTGAGGAATCAAATGCTTTCCCGCAAACAAGAGTGCCTGGACCTGTTCGGCAAGACAGTCGAAGGCGTGGACGTTCATTTCGGCAATCAGGTAAAGGGAGTCGTGAAGGGGTACGACCCTTGCGTAAAAAAAGGTCTCGACGCAAGAGGAATTGATGGTGACTTCCTACACCTGATCCCCTTCCAAGTCTTCGACCCTGTGTCTAAGACCTATGGTAAGTCTCTTGGTCCCACAGTAACTGCCATCATCTCTATTGAATCTGTGACTACATGCGACGACAAGCCGTATCAACACCTCGCCCCCGCTCAACACGAAACTCCCGTCCAACTCCCCGAAGCGTATCGACTACATCCAAAGTACGGTCGAAGGTCAACGCCAATTACAATCTCAAGTACAGCAAGCCCCCTGGAATCTTGTGGAGTCTCGACACCGAAACCACAGGAACAGATTTCTATCATGGATGTAAGCCATTCCTCTATTCTGCCTGCTCCACCGACGGAGACGTCCTCACCTGGGAATGGGACGTAAATCCTCTAACCAGGGAACCCATCATTCCTAATTCGGAGGAAAAGGAACTGGGAAAGTTCCTCAACTCCAACCACTTTGTCTTACACAACACTAAATTTGATTATCGAGCAGGGGAGTCCATAGGGCTCCCTATCCCGTCGTGGGAACATACCCAGGACACTCACCTCGCTAGTCATACCCTAGCTTCCGCAGCATCTCACAAACTCAAGGATTTGGCCCTGCAACATCTGGACATCAATGATGATGACCAAAAGGACCTCCAAGAGGCTGTGAATGCTGCTCGTCGCTTTGGGCGTAAGATGAAGTGGCGTATTGCCTCAGAAGGAGACCCTCACTTCCCTGCTTGGAAACCTAAACAGAATGAGGGCTGGTGGGTCGCAGACATGTGGCTGCCTAGAGCAGTCGCAAAATACTGTAACTACCCAAAGGATCATCCTTGGTGGACAGTCTGCCGAAAGTACAACATCCAAGATGTTGAACGTACAATCGGTCTCTGGCTCCTAATGAAAGAGGCTATGGAGGAAGAAGGTTTATACCACCTCTATGAACGTCGCCGTCTCCTGTTACCCATCACTTACAAGATGGAATCACGGGGCATGACGTTCTCTTCCCAAAAATTGGAGCCAGTGCAGCAGGACTTCCACCAACGCTGTACCAAAGCTAAGCAGACCTGTCTCAAATTGGCAGGTCCTGGACATACCGAGAAGAGCCTCAACAGTCCAGGTCAGCTGCGAAGTATCCTATTCGATAAGTATAAACTCCCTCCTGGGAAGAAAACCAAAAGCGGTCAAAACTTCTCTACTGATAAAGAAGTCCTAAACGACCTCGTACATAAGGCTGCTCCAGGTTCAGCAGCCTTACGCTTTTTGGAGAACCTCCTAGATGCTCGTGGCTATGAAACTGCCTTGAGCTATATGGAGTCCTATGAGAAGTTTGCTTGTCGAGCAAATAAGATACGCTGGTGGGAACTCCATCCTGGGTTCAACATCAGTGGTACAGCGACCACCCGATTCTCATCCAGCAACCCTAATGCCCAGAACATCAGCAAGAAGGAGAAAGCAAACCTCAGACAGATATTTGGTCCTATGCCTGGTCGTGAATGGTGGGCTATGGATTACTCAAATATCGAGATGCGTATCTTCGCATACGAATCAGGTGACAAGCGTCTGATCGAGGCTTTCGAGTCTGGGTTCAGCGTACACTTGATTTTCGCGGAGGTGCTTCATCCCAAAGAATATGCCGAGTGCCTCAAGACAGGAGAGGAGTTCAAAGACAAGTACGAATCCACTCTGTACCAATGGGTCAAGAATGGTAACTTCGCACTCATCTACGGAGCAGGTGTTAAGAAAGCCAATGCAACCTACCACGTTGACGGTGCCTATGACATCATTCGTAAGAAGCTCCCCCTCATCGATAAGTTTATGCGAGCTAAGGATGAGGAAGCTCGTAAGAAGGGATACATTACAACCCTTGGTGGCTATCGTCTCCAAGTCCCAGAGAAGAAACCCCACTGTGCTGTCAACTACTTTGTCCAGGGTACTGCTGGTTGGTGTATGATCAACGCTATGATCCGAGTAGCGGAGTATCTCCAAACCCTCAAGGATCATCACCTTATCATGACCATCCACGACGAACTGGATTACGACTTCCCAACCGCCGCAGGAACCAAGAACCTCTCCTACGCTTACCATTGCAAGAAGCTAATGGAGTTATCAGGGAACGACATTGGTATCCCTACCCCTGTGGATGTTGAGCGTCATCCTGACAACTGGGCTAAAGGCGAACGTATCAAAGACTGGAGCTTGGCCGCCTAAACCCTCCTTGTCAACTATCAGGAACCGTCTAGTGAGGTCCATTGTACCCCTAGTTAAACCCGTAATAAAAACCTAACTTTTACCATTGGCTTTGAAATCCTTTGGGAAAAGAACATACAAGACACCAAACCTAACTACCAACACAGACCTCGTAACAACCAATGCCAATAAAAACCGAAAACCAAACCCAGGACAATCCCCAAACCATTCCCCTGGACAATCCTACTGCTCGATTCATCTACTGGATGATGGAACGACACCGTATCCATCTCAAACGCCAGGCTGGTTTACCTAAACCCTGGACCACTGACAAGGTTCTCCAGTCATACTTCTTCACCAACCCTTTCCGAGAGAACGATAAGACAACAGCGTGGTATCGAGAGAACATCCGTATCCCTTACACTACTCCACCCCACTACAATCCCTCCCCACCCAACAAGTTTCCCTCTGCTCCCTCCCTCAGTCTGTCTCGTGTCTTGTTCGCTACTATCGCTTTCCGGTGGTTTAACTTTATACCCACCGGACAACTCCTACTAGGCCGGGCCTTGAGCAACCTGTCATCCTCCCCAAAGGACATCAAGGCTTTTGCCGCCAATCGGAATAACCTATTGTACCACTGGGATATGATACGAGCTATCAATCGTCTCACTATCCACCAACAGTACGGTCACAAAATCTTTACAGGAGCCTATATTATCAAGTCTCCTGACCGTCGTAACATCCCTTTCACCCTAGGATACACAGACGGTCCTGTCGGTGAACAAAGACTCCACTTTCCTGATAATCGAATCGTCCCCAAACGATCATCCAAGGGGGTCTACGATAAGATCGAAGCAATCTGTTGGGCCGTCAACAACGTATGGCTCGACTTGACCGCTCTCACCAACTGGTTCACCAACACCCAACGTAGTCTGGAGGAAGCTCATCAAAAACTCTGTTGCTACCCCTACCTGGGAGACTTCATGGCTTACGAGATTGTGAGTGACTTACGCTTCACTCCTCTCTTGGACCAGGCCCCTGACATCAACACTTGGGCCAATATGGGACCAGGAGCTACTCGTGGTTTACGTCGTCTCCGTGGTCTCCCTGCCGAGGGACCTCTCCCTCGCAACTACAAGGAACTGATGCTCCAACTCTGGGACCGAGCCAAACTGGACTTCCGAGTTATGGCTGGTCCTCCTATTCCCTCTGTATCCTCCCCAAAGGAACCTAGGTCCTCTTGGATCAAGTCCGGCTTATACCCCTACCCCAATATCGAGATGCGAGAGATCGAACATTCTTTGTGCGAGTTCGATAAATACGAACGAGCCCGTCTACAGGACGGTCAACTAAAGCGTCTATACCAAGGCACCTAACTCTCTATCAATCCCCCACTCTCGACCTAACCCCTCAACCCCAGAACTCCTATGCCCCTCCAAATCAAGACAATCCGTACTGTACTGCCTGGCTCCCCTGGTTGGTATTGGTTCCGCACCTCCACCGATGCTCCTTGGAATCCCATCTTAGTGGAATACACCGATGGTAAATCCCAAGCTCACCTCGTTGGATGTTTCTACAAAGAGGTCCCTAACTCCAACAACGGAGCTTGTTTCAAGGTCACTGCTCCCATCGAGGAATTTGAGGGTGAGTGGGGAGATGAGATCACTCCCCCTAAGCAAGCCAAACCTGCCCTACAGATCACTTACGGTTCAAGCACGACCTCCGAACGAGCCCCTCGTACCCAGTACAATCCTCCTGCTAACCAGTCAATCATCCCTGCTCAGTTCGAGAAGTTCCTCTACTGGATTCAGGAGCGTCACCAAATCTATCTAAACCGAGAGGTCAACAATTCTCCGAAGCCTTGGACAAAGGACCCGATCTTGCAGAACAACTTCTTCTGCAATCCTTTCCGAGAACTCGATAAGACAACCCAGTGGTTCCGTAATAAACTCCGGCAACCATTGGCTCCGTACCGCGAGGTACTAATGGCTACGATCATCTTTCGCTGGTTCAATTACATCCCTACCGGCGAGGCTCTACTCCATGCTTACGATAGTACAGATGCCGAGACCACTAAGGCTCGTATCAAATCCGCTGTTCGTACTCCTGCTGATCCTTTCCTGGCAGTCGTAGGTCCCCAAGTCGCAGATATGCGTAAGACTCTGAGCAAGGCTGCTAAGAAGGGTATCGCTAAGGCCGGAGCTATCGCTAAGGGTTCTTCCCCAAAGAAGTCTGCTCAACCCTCCCAAGCAGAACACCTCCCCTTGGGCCTGTTCACCAACTGGGACACAACTAAAGCGATGAGTATCCTATCGAAGCTCAAGCCTGTATTCACCTCAGCCTATGTAGTGTCCTCCGCAGAGGGACTCTCCAAGCTGGATAGCATCGCAGGTTCTATTGGTGAGATGTGGGAAGCTCGTAACTCGATCTATGAAGCCCTCGTATCCCACCACACCACGATGGAGAAAGCTCACCAGTTCTTAACCTCCTTCCCTGGTATCGGTAACTTCACCGCTTACGAGTTAGTATGCGATCTCCGCTTCACCCATATCGGAGAAAAGTGGTCCGATGTCAACGCTTGGGCCAATGCAGGTCCTGGTGCAATGCGAGGTCTGAACCGTTTGTACGGTCGTCCGATCTCATTCGCCAGAGGGACTTATGATTGGGTGTCCGAATTACAGCATGTATACTCGAAGACAACCAATGCCCTCTTGGAACATAACTTCCTCAATGCCCCTCATGGTGAGGTCCCTTACCACTCCCTCAACTGCGAGGATGCCGCTGCTGCTCCTAACCTGCTGTTCGACCTACCTTTTGAACTACGAGAGATCGAACACTCCCTCTGTGAGTTCGATAAGTATATGCGATTGTATGAGCCCGTGTCTGCTGACGAGTATCGTCCTGGCGACGTACCAAAGCAGTCTAAGCGTAAGTTCAAAGGTACCTAACCACCCTACCCTGTTCACCAACTGGGGCACAACTATTATCTACTCACACCCTCCTAGACCGACCTAAAGGTCCTCACCCAATTACCTTAGAATACCCCCACAATTACCTTAAAATACCCCATGAACGGACTCTACTACTACTTTCCCACTACCCCTGTGAAACCTCCCATGCCTTACAACGGACCATACCCTAACTCACCCTCGGACCCTTACGGTGGCCTACGCAGCACCATTGCTACCTCTGCATTCAGTCTCAGTGTCAGCCTAATAGCGGTTACGCTACTGCTAGCTCTGATAACTATGGAACTACACGATCTCAACAACACCCTCAAGAACTTGTGGACCCAAACCCTGCACGTTCAGACCTCTAACCCTCAACCGGAGGCTCCCCTTGCACCGTCTCGTACCCCCTCCCTTACACCGTCTCGTATCCCCTAGTGGAGTGGCCTATATGGTCCCTCGTGATTACCGCGTGGAGGTTGTAAACCCTGTGGACATCCCTATTGACATCCCACCCCCTATCCTTCCTGACCCTCCGTCGGGACCTCATCTCTCCCAAAGAGCCCCGGTGACGGTGGCTCCTGATGGGAAGATAACAATCCAGGTCCCACCTGTTGATACTCCTAAGCTGGAGATCATTGACACCCCTATCCTCAAGTACCTCCATAAATTGTTGGTTGAGGATGAACGGCCAGTAGTTAAGGTCAGTACTCTGACTGGTATAAACTACTCTAACCTATTGGGCTTCTATCATGGTCATAAGGATATTGGTCTGGCAAGTACCTTACGCCTGATGAAGCTCTACAATATCCACTTTTGCCAGATCAACGACTAACTGTTCGACCCTTTACCACACACCCCGAAAAGAACCTCATGTATTGCTACGCTATACTGCTCCATATCAAAGACCTCGGTACTCGTTATCTGGCTAGTACCGCTACTGTCTCTTCCCTCCAGGACCTCGACTATAGTGATCGATTATCTTCTGCTAAGCTGATCGAACGTACTGACATTGCCTTCAGTTGGGCTAATGTAATCGACAAGACCCATAAGGGTCATGTCAAGGCCGAAGTCATGCCAGTGAGCATCCATGTCGGTCATCACCCTGATATGATTGGAGACGTTATGAAGTTCGCTGCGACCTTCGGTCATCCAATGTCTCAGTTCCCTCACCTCCCACCCCCTGCTACGATCTACCTTCGTAACAATCTCAACTATGAGGAGTTCTTTGAACTCCTATTAGGTATCGTGAAGGCAATCAACGCTTATAAGCGTATGCAGACCCTCCAAGGATACCTCCATTCTATAGAACGTGTGGGTCAGATCGAGCAACTCCCTAAAGCTGTACCCCAAGACCTCCCCAAGTCTATCCCTGATGCCTCTACACTAGCTGCCGACCTCAAAGTAGCTGAGATGGAGTACAGAGCAGCTTTGGCTGAGATCGTAGACAGTATCGGAGATCTCATCTATGTTCTCATCGGTCAGGCCCTGGCTTATGGCCTCCCACTCATCCAGGTGTGGGATGCTATCCAGGAGGCGAATATGGCGAAGCTCTGGTCTACTGATCAAATCGCTACTCTCCCTGATGGTTGGTATGCTGAAGTCAGTACCACCAACCCTAATAAATACCTGGTCCACAATGAGGCAGGTAAGGTCCAGAAGCCTACCACTTGGACTCCACCCAACATCATTAAGATCATCAATACGATGATCGACACCTGCCCCTATAAAATTGGTGGTGGACCTGATTCCGTCTCCGAGGAAGCAATCGCTATTTCCCTCAAATTCAAGACACTTAGGGAGTTTTACCAATGGCGTCTGGACTGCGGCGACACAAGCATCACAGCAGCACAGGTCTTGGAAGCAAGCGACCAACCCCTCGTCCCAGACCAACCCAACCCAAATCCCAACCCCAGTCCCAACTCAAACCTCAACCCAGCCCCAAGCCAAAGCCCCAACCAACCACAACCCCAAGACCAAGGGTACAGTCCTCAACCCGGTCAGTACAGCAATCCTCGAAGCGGTTGAAACTATACGTCTTGATAAGACCTCGTAAGGATGGTGAGGGTATCATTGCTAAGGTCCTCACAGCTAAGACCTCTACCATTGTACCTACCGTGGTCAAGGGATACGTTAAACCAGGGGACCCTACTAAGTGGTTCCCCGAGATCAGGGAGCTATTCCGTAATAAAATCCGGGTATCTCCTCACGACCATGTTTTGAACGTATCCATCCTTAGTTCCGAGGCTGCTATCCCACCCGACACCGTGATCGTATATTGATTCTCTGTCGCCTGATGAGTTTCAGGTGTATCTCACCTGCTGCTCCTTGCTAACAACCTACCCTTGATTTACATAGGGTATCTGAGGGGTCCAGGATGGAGGAAATTCGCAGTTCCTCCTTAGTCCTTGACACCTGGACCCCTCTTGGTTTCTTACAACACCTAGTTACTCAACACCTAGTTACTCTGGAACAACACCTAACCCTCTGACCTCACCCTGGAACCACAACCCACACCCCCTGGAACATAACCTATGCACCTCACTTACCGCAACGTCAACGATGCTTTCCGCACTGTTATGCAGGAGATGGATTGGGGTACTATCCGCTCCGTCATTACTGAGACTCGCAATGGACCTTGTCGCACCATCCGCGGACCTGTCATCTTGGAGTACACTTCTCCCAAAGAACGTGTACTATGGAACGAAGCTAGGGATGCTAATCCTTTCTTCCATGTCATCGAGGCTCTGTGGATGCTCGCAGGTCGTAATGACGTAGAGACTCTCGATTGGTTCAACTCCAATATGAAGTCTTACTCAGACGATGGTAAGACATTCCATGCTGCTTATGGTCATCGTTGGTACAACCTAGCCACTCCCCATTGTAATCCCCAATTCTGTGGTCCCCCATTTGATCAATGTGGCTACATCCAAGCCGATTGTGACCAACCCCTCAACCAACTCCGAGATGTAGTCCAACTACTCAGTGATCAACCTAACACCCGTAGGTGTGTCCTGTCTATGTGGGACCCTTTGGACCTCCACAAAGTGGTCACTGACCCTACTTGTAAGGATGTAGCTTGTAACACCCATATCTACTTCGAGTTAGAACCTCATCGTGTCTGGCGGGAAGGTCAGTACCACGGTCTGCCTATCCGTCACACTGATAAGGAGTTCACAGAGTACAAGCTCAACATGACGGTATGCAACCGTAGTAATGATGTCTTGTGGGGAGCCCTTGGGGCTAACTACGTTCATATGTCGTTCCTACAGGAGTACATTGCCGCTTGTGTAGACTACCACTTACCTGATGGATCAGTCCAGGTCGGAACCTACTACCAGTTTACTAACAACCTCCACCTCTACAAGGATAAGCAGGACACTGTAAGTTGGCTCAAGGATTCAACTCCTGACTACTACAAACAACCAGGGTACACCCCTTTACCCTTGGTGCTGAATGCGATAACCTTCACGGAGGAGGTCCAGCTTGCTATGGACGTTATCGCCAGCTTCAAGTCAGGAACGAGGTCCAAACCCACTTCAGGACTGTTTCAGGAGCCTTTCTTGGAGAGTGTGTTCCTGCCTATGCTCCATGCTTGGACTTTCCACAAGCATCGCAACTATCCTATGGCTTTGTATCATGCCAGTTTGATCCGTAGTCCTGATTGGGCTCGTGCTTGTAAGCAATGGTTGGCTCGCCGCGAGGCTAACTACTTGATGACACGCAAGACCCGACCTATCGATCCTCCTACTTCCCCCAAAGAGGTCCAAGCCAACACCCAAGCTAATGAACCGTCTCCTACAGTTCATAGCAACCCTACTCCCCGACAAGATGATCACCCCGTACCACGAGACGAAGGATGATATCGGACCGCTACCCCAAAACCAATCCTCCTACAGTCCTCAAGTTGAAGTCTGTATACAACCCTGACCTCCACCTCCTTACCCACTACGAAGTAGAGAACATTACTATGGAATACCGCGATAAACTCCTGAATGACGCAGCTAGTATCTGCCAGGAACTCACCCCTATCATACGCACTACAGTTTGCACCCCGTACATCAGCCACAACTGGCCAATATCTATCCAGCCTAGTCTAACTAAGGGTGTAAACATCATCCGTGACCTCCTCACCGCGGTTATGACCCAGGAACGTGAGATTAAGGAATTGAAGGAGACTAATAGTAAGCTCGAACACGAAAAATCCCAACTACAGGCTGAGACTGATCGTCTTAAAGCGGGACGATTTACCAAAGACGAACTACACAACATCTGTCACAACCTCAAAGCAACTGTTCCTGTAGAGGAATTTGCTCAAGGCTGCATCAATGAAATGCAAAAGCTCTATGGAGAATGTCCTTTGGAACTTCCCAAACCTCAACCAACATCCATAGTTCCCCTCCCCCCTGGCACCCAACTACAGTCTACCTTGGACCCTCAGTTCCAGGAGGTCGTGAACTTGGGTAATGCTGATGCTCAGCACCTCCAACAGAAGGACTATTCCTACGGGTCCTCTTGGCGTAAGCGAGGAGGGGTCGGAGCCTTTATGATGTTGGCTCGTAAATGGGACCGCCTTGAGAAGATGTGCGAGGCTCACAACTACGACATCTTCAAACCTATCAGCAAAGAGCTTAAAACTCTCCAAGTTCACGATATAGCTGAGGTGGGACATAAGATAACCCCTTCTACTCACCCCAACCCGCTCTATGCTGAGACCGACGATAACACCGTATTAGCCCAGGTCCGTGACCTCCGCCGCTACTTGTTCTTGGTGGAGAGTTGGTTGATCCTCCAGGCCAAGTCTATCAACCACCAGAACAATGGACTACAAGGCCATACCATCCCACTGTGGGTTACTGACCTTGAAGCTAGTGAGAGCTATACACCGACTCCTATCGCAACCACCCAACAGATAGAAGCTATGGTCAAAGATCGTATGGACCCCTCCTTTGACGACCCCTACGAGGCCCACCTCAAACCCTCGCAGGACCATACTTCCCCCAAAGAACACAACCCAGCCGAGGAGACTCAGGAACGGCTAGCAACATCTAAGAAGAAGAAACCACCACAGATCGATAAAGTCGACCTCTTCCCCCATAGTCACTAACCCTAATAAACTCCTAGTATCGTTACCTAGGAATACACCCTCTTTCGGATACCTTATGAAATTGTCTGAATGTCCAGAGAAAATTAAACCTTTCGTGTTCCACGGTCTACACCTGGAACCAATGGAGAAAGGTGAGGTCAAGGAAGTTCGTGGCGATTGCCCCTTCTGTGATAAAAGCAATCACTTCTTTGTCAAGGCCGAGACTGGTCAATGGCAATGTAAGCGTTGCAGTAACAGCGGCAATATCTATAGCTTCCTCCAGATGCTGTTGAATGAGAGCCTACCTTTGACCACTGACGACGACTATGAGTCCTTATCAGAGGATCGTCATGTCCCAGTATGGGTTCTCAAGGAATTTAGGGTCTGTCGTTCTATGCTCAATGGAGAGTGGTTACTCCCCACCTTCAATGAGAAGAACGCTATCTCTAACCTCTACAAATACACCGAACTCACTGACCCTGAGAGCGGTGAGACCATCACCAAACTCCTCAGTACCCCAACCTGCAAGATTGGTCTGTTCGGTACTCCCCTCCTCACTGATAAGCAGAAGCAACTCTGTATCTGTGAGGGACCGTGGGATGGTATGGCCTTGTATGGTGTGCTAGGGACTCTCAAGAAGAAGGGAGACCGTTACGTCACCTGCAAGAACGGTACACCTGGAGTCCTGCTAGAGGCACACGGAGTATTGTGTGTCCCTGGTGCTGGTACATTCCAGGAGTCTTGGCTCAACTATTTCCCTGGTCGTAACGTGGACCTCCTATTCGACAACGACCACCCACTCAAGAAACCCGACGGTGGTATACGTCTGGTCAAGGGTCAGTGCGTTCGTCCTGGCTGGGATGGAATGACTCGTGTCGTAGCTATGGTCAACCAGACCGGGAAGCGACCTCGTCGCCTCCGCGTGTTGGCATGGGGTCAACCACCAGACGATGTTGAGCAATCCGGGGGCTACGATGGTGTATCCTCCCCAAAGAACCTGGCAGGGTACGGTCACAATAACGACCTCCCACACGGCTATGATATTCGTGACTTGATCAAGGATAAAGGTCCTCGTGAGGTAGTGAGCTTCCTCAAGTCGGCCCCTACCAAGATCGAAATGGAGAAGCCGAGTTCTGATAGCCATACGGATATTCCCACCGTGGAGCCTATCGAACGAACTACCTTTGAGGACCTCTGTAAGGATTACGCAAGTGTACTCCACTTTAGTCCTCAATTACGAGACACCTTGTGTGTCATGTTGTCAGTCATTACTAGCACTGACCTGCTAGGAGATCAATTGTGGCTCAAGGTGATTGGTCCACCTGGGTCCGGCAAGACAACACTCGCAGAAGCCGTGTCAGTAGCTCGTGAATACTGTATGCCTAAGAGTGTTCTCACTGGGTTCCATTCAGGATACCTGGAACAGGATGGTCGGAGAGCCTCGAAGGACAACAGCTTGATTCCTGACATGAAGGGTAAGACCGTCATCGTCAAAGACGCGGACACTTTGATCCAGGCCCCTAATCGGGATAAGATCATGTCCGAGTTACGCGACATATATGACGGGACCTCTCGTTCTCATTATCGTACTGGTAAACAGAACGACTATAGTGACATTCGTACTACATTCATCTTGTGTGGTACGGACGAGCTTCGCATGTTGAATCGTTCGTTCCTCGGTGAACGCTTCCTCGACTGTGAGATCATGACTAAGGATCAGGACACTACGCCCTATCTACAGCGGGCTATGTCCAACACCTACAGTAAGATCACACAGGGGATGTTGGCTAACACTCCTGACAACGACGATAACGAGGTCCGCGAGGATTCGTCCGAGGGGCTGTTCCTCCAGCAAGTTACTTATGGATTCTTGAAACACCTCAAGGAGTCATTACCTCAGTTACGTCCTCCTATCCTCCCCAAAGAAGTGGAGGGCACACTCGGTGCCTTGGCTACGTTCCTAGCATACATGAGGGCTCGTGTTCGTCGTGATGGATACGACCTCGCATATCGTCCTAGGGCTGAGCTTCCTACTCGTATTGCGAGTCAGTTAGTGAAGCTGGCTGTATGTATTGCTATCGTCTTGGGTAAGGAGACTATTGACGATGAGGTCCTACGCATTGTTCGTGATCGTGTACTAGACACATCAGTTGGATTCCAACTGGATGTTGCTAAGGCACTCATCGACAAAGAGGAAGGTTTGAGTGTTCGCCAGATTTGTGTGGCTGTCAATCTCCCTGAGACAAATGTACGTCGTTTGTTAAACGATTTACAGGAGTTCAATATCGTGGAGCGTTACCAAAAGTCAAACAAGTCTGGTCAACGTGGTCGTGATATGCACCTATGGGTTCTCACTGAGGGACTAAGCGAAATCTATAAAGCTGCGTTCCTTGATCAGAAGCCTGTGCAGAAGTCAAAGCCAAAGCCTAAACCCAAGGCTCGTAAGAAATAAGGGGTGATGGATGGAGGGAATGCTCAGCCCCTCCCGGCGTCGAGTGACACCATCACCCCTTACAAGATAAGGGGTGGAACTAGACTGTGACCTCATTGTTGTCCTACCTGCAAACCCTCGTGTTGTTCCCACGAGGGGTAGTGATGACCTCAACTACCTTCTCGGGTTAATAGTAGTTGTTGTGAGATCATGTTCCACCCCTTTCTTTTGTTCCGTAATAAAAACCTAAATCCTTAACTCACCATAGGCGGTATTGTCTGGTGACAAAGCGGGTCTTATATACCTGCCAGCCTGGTTCGATTCCAGGATACCGTACTACTACTACTCCCCTCCTTCCCTGGTTAATGTTGATGTCAACCCTTATACTTACTCGCCGTGTCGGTGAATCACTCGACTTCTATATTCCTCACGACCATATTGTTGATCTCTTGGTTAAGCTGTTGGATGGGCAGACACCTGAAGAGGCATTAGGCACAGTAGGTGACGTTGACCTTCAGGTACGAGTTACCTTTGCTAAGCAACCCCAAGCAGGTCGAGCCACCCTACATATAGAGGCACCACGTTGTATCCAAATACAACGTAGTGAGATCAACAATATACACCTTGCTAAGAATCCTCCCCCTGCTAATGTACCTAAGAGTTCTGATGGTAGTGTACATCAAGACTTCATACCTTTGTCTAAACAAACCAGACCTCAATACGCTCGTCCCCCTAAGCGTCGTAAGTGAGTCCTACACGATAACTCTCCCTGCCAAGTCCTACACCTTTCCTGGGAGCCCCATGAGGAGTCCTGCAAGAGAATTCTACCCAGGAGTCCTGCAAGGGAGTTCTGCAAAGGAGTCCTACAGGAGAGTTCTGATAAAGACCTCATATCGCCGAGTCCTACACCGGAGTTCTGCAAGAGACCTCAACCTTACCGAGTCCTGCAAAAGCACTCGTACTGGAGTCCTGCAAGGGAGTTCTGCAATGGAGTTCTGAAAGGGTGAGTCCTGCAAGAGTTCTGCAAGAGAGTTCTGCACGAGATGTCTATAAGGGCTCGGTTAATAGTCGCCCCGTACTCTTACTAAACTCTTATTAAAGTCTTACTAAACTCTTTTTAACCTCTTAAATAACTCTTAAAATACTCTTTAAGACCTCTTAAAGACCTCCTAAATAACTCTTTAAGACCTCTTACCGACTTCCGTACTAAGTAGTCGTAAGTTAGCCCCTAGTTAGCCCCTAGTTAGACCCTAGTTAGCCCCTAACCGTTGGCTAGTTAGCCCCTAGTTAGCGTCTAAGTAGCCGCTAACCGCTAAGCCAAACCGCTATAACTTAGTTAGAGGTCAAACCTAAGTATTAAAGAGTTGCCCCCGCTTAGCCCCCGCCCAACCCCTGCCTAAACCCTAATAAACGCCTAGCCCAACAACGAGCTAAGCCCTCGCCCTAGCTAAGCTCCCCACGAGCTTGCCCCTGCCCCTTGAAAGCCTCCTAACCTAGCCCCTTCCCTGCGAGGGCAAAGCTCGTCCCCTACCCTTACCCTGCCCTTCCCCTGCCCTTCCCTTTGTCCTAGCCCCTGATTAGCCCCTACCGTCACGCTTCCTAAGTGTCCAGCAAGTCCCCTAGCCCTACCCTAGCCCTACCCCTACCGTAACGTAACCCCTGCCCCTACTCTACTTTAGGTTTCGTCTTAGCCCCTACCCAAAAATATTTTAGGGGTAGGGCTTGTAATGTCGATGTTGCATAGTAAGATCATCGTGTCGGGCAGGGGTTCAATGCCCCGTCCCCAACAACCTGCTCTTTCTCAATTCGCACTCGCAGCAAAAACCCAAGGTAGGGGACGCCTAGCCCCTACCCTGCCCCTTAGCCTATGTCGGGCTAGGGGCAGCATTAACCCCTAGGCTAGGAGAATGTAACAATGTCCACCACTACCAACGTCAAGGGTAACGTCAAGGCCAGCACTAAGGCCACTACGGGCAAGCCCGTCATTCCCGTTGTATGGTACGATGGGAAGGGCAAGCCGGAGGCCGAGCGTGACGGCGATAAGGTAGGGCTCACTACCGGGCTCCGCCTTACCCTGTTTGCCAACGAGCTGATGCGGCACCTTGCGGTAAGCGGTAGCGTAACCCTCGCCGACGGCCGTAAGGTCAATGCCCTTGACGATACGGCCCTCGATGCAATCCTCAAAGCCGAGTTCCCGAAGCGTCCCCGGTTGCAATCGTTCGCTGCCTATCGCTCGTACTGGAACTATGGCCAGCATGGCCATAACTACATCGAGCTGGACCCTAAGACGGGCAAGGCGAAGGAAGGGCCGGACGGTAAGCCCGTCTTACTGCTCCCCAAGCTCCCCACGCCGAAGAAAGCTCGTGTCGCCCCTCCCCCTCCCCCTGCCCCTCCGGGTATGGGCAAGGGCAAGTAAGCCCCTAGCTAGTTCGTCCCATCTTAGCCCCCTAGCTAACCCCTAGGGGGCTTTTCCTTTGCCCCTACCCTAGCCCTAACCCTTATCATGAACGACAATCCACCCCGCTTGGATGATTACTCCCTAGTTGAGCTTGCCGACTATATCGCTAGTGCGGTTGCGGCCGATCATGCCCTCGCTTCGCCAGAATTGGCCAAGGCATTGCATGATGCTCTAGCTACCGTAGGGCTTGCCCTAGCACGTTAAGCCCTCGCCCTCGCCCTCGCCCTTCCATCCTAGCCCCCTAGCTAACCCCTAGGGGGCTTTTTCGTTGCTGCCCTCCCTAAGCCCCTAGTGAGCCCTAAGCCTGCTT